>Ga0302325_10007393_pt1 | contig 24385 bp, 23 predicted proteins | sample Palsa_T0_2_FD_201948 | JGI IMG/M metagenome (GOLD analysis project Ga0302325, IMG submission 201948) | Peat permafrost microbial communities from Stordalen Mire near Abisko, Sweden - Palsa_T0_2 | ecosystem: Environmental > Terrestrial > Soil > Palsa > Peat permafrost | place: Sweden: Abisko... | reverse complement strand
TCCGTTTCGTCAAGTCGATTGGCGCCTGGCCGGGCAAGGTCGTGGTCATCGCCTGCGAGCCGCAGACCGTCGCCGAGATCGGCTTCCAGCTCAGCGAGTCGGTGGCCGGAGCGCTGGAGCCGGCGGTCAAGCTGGTGCTCGATACGATCGCCGAGCTGCAGACCGACGCGGCCTACGAGCCGCAGCCGGCCGAATGACGTCATGCACGAGCTGTCGCTGAGCTCGGCGGTCATCAACACCGCCGTCAAGCACGCCGAAGGCCGCCGCGTCGAACTTGTCAGCCTGCGCATCGGGCGTCTGCGCCAGGTTGTTCCCGAGACGCTCGAGTTCTACTTCGGCTTCGTCGCGCGCGACACGGTATGCGAGGGCGCCCGCCTGGAGTACGAGATCATCGACGCGCGCCTACGCTGCAATCCCTGCGCGAAGGAGTGGGACATCGAGATTCCCGCGTTTCGCTGCCCGACCTGCGGCGGGAGCGACGTCGAGATCGCCAGCGGGAACGAGTTCGAAGTCGAATCCATTGAAGTTGAGGAGGCTGAATGCATCGCACCAAGGTGAAGGTCGTCGAAGAGGCACTCGACGCCAACAACACGATCGCCCAGGCGAACCGGTCGGACTTCGACCGCGCCGGCGTCAAGGTCATCAACTTCATGAGCGCCCCCGGCGCCGGCAAGACGACGCTGCTCGAGCGCGTCGTGGCCGACCTCCCCGGCGTGCGCGTGGGCGTCCTCGAGGGTGACGTCCAGGGCTCGATGGACGCCGACCGGCTGGCGAGCCTGCACGTTCCCGTGATTCAGCTGAACACCGATCCGAGCTTCGGCGGCGAGTGCCACCTCGACGCCAACATGGTGCGTTCCGCGGTGCCGTCGCTGCCGCTCGACGACATCGACCTGCTGGTGATCGAGAACGTCGGCAATCTCGTCTGCCCGGCCGAGTTCAAGGTCGGCGAGGACACGCGGGTGATGGTCACCTCGGTCACCGAGGGCGAGGACAAGCCGCTCAAGTACCCGCTGATGTTCCGCGCCTGCGAGCTGGTCCTGGTCAACAAGATCGACCTTCTGCCCCACCTCGAGTACGACGTGGAACGGCTGCTCTACAACATCGACCAGGTCCATCCCGACGTCGAGACGATCCTCGTCAGTGCGCGCACCGGCGAGGGAATCGAAACCTGGCGCGAATGGCTGCTGCGGCTCGCGGCGCGCGAGGGGGCCGTCGCAGCGGGATGAGCGAAGCCGCGCTCGCCGGCGAGATATCCGCGCGCCTCGACGAGCTGCTGCGCGAGCGCATCGATGCCAGTCAGAGCTTCTTCGCCGCCGAGGCGGAGCCGCTCGCCCGCCTCTGCCACCGGATGGCCGAGCGGTTCTCACGTGGCGGGACCCTGATCGCCTTCGGGCGCTCGCCTGCGGCGCGCTCGGACGCCCGCCATGTCGCGGTCGAGTTCGTGCATCCGGTGATCGTCGGCAAGCGCGCGCTGCCCGCGATCGGACTGGCGGGTGAGGGCGGCGACCTGAGCGCGCAGGTCGCGCTGATCGCGGGACCCGACGACATCGCGATCGCCTTCGGCACCGACGAGGACGGCGGCGAGGCGGCCGCCGCGACCCAGCTCGCGCGGGCTCGGGGCTGCCTGACCATCGCCTTCTCGTCCGCCGGCGCGGAATGGGAGCCGATTCCGCCGAGCGTTGATCCCTACGTGCGTCAGGAGATGATCGAGACCCTCTATCACGTCCTGTGGGAGCTCGTCCATGTGTTCTTCGACCACCGGGGCTTGCTTCGGGGCCGCGACGAGCGGCGGACCCACGACGCCGGGGCCTCGAGCTTCCTGTACCCGTTCCTCGGCGAGCGCGACAACGAACTCGAGCCCGTCGTCGACGACGTTCGTCGTTCGGTGCTGATGAAGGCCCAGGAGATCTCCGAGCTGCGCGCCCAGACGCTGACCGATAACCGCGAAGTGCTGATGGCCGCGGCGCATGGACTCCGTGCGCGGTTCGACCAGGGTGGGAAGGTGCTGGCGCTCGGCAATGGTGGCTCCGCCACCGACTCCATGGACGCGGTCGCCGACTTCCGGATTCCGCCCCGCCCCGCGCCCCCAAGGGACGGGCACCACACCGACGCGACCCCCGCCCGGTCCGACTGGCCGCCACGACCGGCGCTCGACCTGTGCGAGGACGCAGGGATCCTGACCGCGATCGCCAACGACGTTGGGACCGAGCTGATCTTCTCGCGTCAGGTGATCGCCTACGGGCGCCCGGGCGACGCCCTGCTCGCGATGTCGACCTCGGGCAACTCCCGCAACATCATCGAGGCGCTCGCCGAGGCAAGGCGCCGAGGTCTCCTCACCATCGCCATGGTCGGCTACGACGGCGGCCGGGTCGCCGGGGATCAGCTCGCCGATCACGTGATCGTGACCCGGTCCGAGAACATCCCGCGCATCCAGGAGGCCCAGGCCAGCGGTTACCACGTGCTGCGAGAGCTGGTCGAGCTGGTCGGGGCCTCGGGATGAGCACGGCGGCGGGTCCTGCTGCGGGAGCGGCGACGGGCCCGGCGGCGGGTCCGGCGGCGGGGGCGGCTGCGGGTCCGGCCCTGGTCGGACGGCGGCGGGCGCACGTCCGGGTCCAGGGGACCGTGCAGGGGGTGGGCTTCCGTCCCTACGTCTACCGCCTCGCCGGCGAGCTCGGGCTCGACGGATTCGTGCTCAACGACGCCCACGGGGTGCTGATCGAGGTCGAGGGGAGCCCCGAGGCCGTTGCCGGCTTCCTGACTCGCCTGGCCAACGAGGCCCCGCCCCTGGCTCGGGTCGAGCACGTTCACGCCGACGATCGCGATCCGACCGGGGTCGTTGGGTTTGCCATTCGCGAGAGCCCGCGCGACGGCGTCCCCGACGCTCCCGTCACCCCCGACAGCGCGACCTGCGCCGACTGCCTCGCCGAGCTCCTCGACCCCGCCGACCGCCGTTTCCGCTACCCGTTCACCAATTGCACCAATTGTGGTCCGCGCTTCACCATCGTGCGCGGAGTCCCGTACGACCGGCCGTTCACGACGATGGCCGGATTTCGCATGTGCCCGCGCTGTCAGGCCGAGTACGACGACCCGGGCGACCGGCGCTTCCACGCGCAGCCGAACGCCTGCCCCGACTGCGGGCCCTCCGTGGCGCTGGTCGGCGGGCACGGGGAACCGGTCCCGCTCGGCGCGGCGCGTGACGCGGTCGCGGCGGCCGCCGCCGCGCTGCGCGCCGGACGCATCCTGGCGCTGAAGGGAATCGGGGGGTTCCACCTCGCCTGCCGCGCCGACGACGAGGGGGCGGTCGCGCTTCTGCGCGCGCGCAAGCACCGCGAGGACAAGCCATTCGCGCTGATGGCCCCCGACCTCGGCGCGGCGCGCGCGCTGGTCTCGCTCAGCGCCGAGGCGGAGGAGTGCCTGCTCGGTGCGGAGGGCCCGATCGTGCTGGCGCCACGGCGGCCGGGCGCGGCGGTGGCTCAGGCGGTGGCCCCGGGCTCGCCGGAGCTCGGCGTGATGCTCCCCTACTCGCCGCTGCATCATCTGCTGCTCGCGGACGCTGGGACGACGCTGGTGATGACCAGCGGGAACGTCTCCGACGAGCCGATCGCGTACGGGGACGACGACGCGCGGGCTCGGCTCGCCGGCATCGCCGACCTGTTCCTGCTCCACGACCGCCCGATCCAGACGCGCACCGACGATTCGGTGCTCCGGTTGCTCGACGGTGGCACCACGTTCCTGCGCCGCTCCCGGGGCTACGTGCCGGCGAGCACCCCGCTGCCGGGCGGAACGCCGCGACCGGTGCTCGGGTGCGGCGCCGAGCTGAAGAGCACGTTCTGCTTGGCCAAGGGCGAGCGGGCATGGGTCGGGCATCACATCGGCGACCTCAAGAACTACGAGACCCTGCGCTCCTTCCAGGAGGGCGTCGCCCACTTCGAGCGGCTGTTCGCCGTCGCGCCCGAGGTGATCGCCCACGATCTGCATCCCGAGTACCTCTCGACCAAGTACGCCACCGAGCGCGACGGGGTCGAGCTCGTCGGCGTCCAGCACCATCACGCGCACCTGGCGGCGTGCCTGGCTGAGCATTGTGTGACGGGCCCGGCACTCGGCGCGATCTTCGACGGCACCGGCTACGGCGAGGACGGGACCGTGTGGGGGGGCGAGCTGCTGTTCGGCGACATCGGCTTCTCTCGCCGCGTCGGGATGCTGATGCCGGCCCGGCTGCCCGGCGGAGAGCGGGCGATTCGTCAGCCGTGGCGGATGGCGTGCGCCTGGCTGGTGGTGGCCGGAGACGAGGCGCCGGCGCTGCCGAGCGCGCTCGCGGGACGCGTTCCCGAACGTGCCTGGGACCAGGTCGCCGAGCTGACCCGGACCGGCGTCGCCTCGCCCCTGACCACAAGCATGGGACGGCTGTTCGACGCCGTGGCAGCGCTGTGCGGGTTGCGGCCCGAGGTCAATTACGAGGGCCAGGCGGCGATCGAGCTGGAAGCCGCCTGCGACCCCGCCGAGCAGGGCAGCTATCCCCTGCCGCTGACCGGAACCGACCAGATGCTGGTCCTCGATCCGCGCGAGGCCGTGCGCGCGGTCACCGCGGACATCGCCGCCGGGGTGCCGGTCGGCGTGGTCGCCACGCGCTTCCACGCGGCGGTCGCCGGCGCCGCGGTGGCGGCGTGCACGCGCGCCGCGGCCGAGCACGGCAGCGAGCAGGTGGTTCTCTCCGGCGGCGTGTTCCAGAACCGCCGCCTGCTAAGCGAAACCGCCGCCGGTCTGCGGGCCGCCGGTCTGCGGGTGCTGATCCCCGAGCGTCTGCCGTGCAACGACGGCGGTATTTCCTATGGCCAGGTCGCCGTCGCGGCGAGGCGGATGCAGCTGGCCCCCAATTCAAGGAGCTGAGAGTCACATGCCAGAAACCGAAGACGAGCAGTCACCGGTGTCGGAAACCGAGGTCGCGCAGTCACCGGTGTCGGAGACCCGAGACGAGCAGTCACCGGTGCCGGAAACGGAAGACAAGCTGGATTACGTGGTCAAGCAGACCGTGTTCATCCGTGGCGCCAACCGGCCGTTCGGCGAGATCACGCGCGAGGACGCCCAGTTTCGGGGCGCGGAGCTAAAGGCGACCGTGGGGTGGGGCCCAACGGCGAAGGTGGCCCCGATCGCGCGCGCTTGGAGAGAGCTCTCGATGGAGCTCCAGAGCGCCGGCGTCGGGACCGTCGCCGAGCTCCCCCGGGAGACCGTGCTCGCGTTCGCGCCCAAGCTTTGGGTGGTGCCGCCGCGCGGGAGCCTGCTCTGAGCTTCCGCGCGGCGGCGTAGCCTGATCCGGGTTAGACGACCTCGCGCAGCCGGCCCGTCTCGACCTCGAACACGAAGCCGCGCACCGAGTCCTTGCGCGGGATGAAGGGCGAGGCCTTGATCCGCGCGATCGACTGGCGGACGTCCCCGTCGAGATCGGGGAATGCCTCGACGGCCCACTCGGGCTTGATTCCGGTGTCGTCCTGGATCGACTTTTTGAAGTCGTCGTCGGTGAAGGTGAGCATTCCGCAGTCGGTGTGGTGGATGAGGATGATTTCCTCGGTTCCGAGCAGCCGTTGGCTGATGGCGAGCGAGCGGATCTCGTCGTCGGTGACGACGCCGCCGGCGTTGCGGATCACGTGCGCGTCGCCCTCCTTCAGGCCGAGCGCGCCGTAGACGTTCAAGCGCGCGTCCATGCAGGCCACGACGGCGACCTTCTTGGCGGGGGGAAGCGGCAGTTGGCCATTGCCGTAGGACGCGGCGTAGGACTCGTTGTTGGCCAGCAGTTCGTCGGTGGCGGACACGTCATACCTCCGGTTCGGGGTGGACCGTAAATGCTACTAAGTCGCTCGACAATGTGGGTGATCAGGTTGTGGCGGCGTGCCGTGCCGCCCGCGTGAGCCGGCGCGCTGCGCTCGCCTCCCGGCGCGCTCGGCCGTCACGAGGCCGGGCGGGAGGGGGTCGTGATGAATAACCGCTGACCGTCGTCGGTTATTCATCACGCGCCCCTGACGGAGGGCGAGCCCGGGCGGTTCGGCTGGACGCGGCCGAGACCTCGAGCGAGGGACAATCAGGCCTCTGTGGCGAGAAAGGATCTGGACAGATACCGAGCCAAACGCGACTTCGACCGGACCTCGGAGCCGGCCGGCGACGGCCAGGCGAGCCGCCGGCGCAAGGCGGAGCCTGCGGGCGCCTCCCCGGCCGAGGGCGCCTCCCCGGCCGGGGGCGCCCGGTTCGTCGTCCAGGAGCATCACGCCACCCGCCTGCACTGGGATCTGCGGCTCGAGCACGACGGCGTGCTCGCCTCCTGGGCGGTCCCGAATGGAATCCCGGCCGACCCGGCGGACAATCGCCTCGCCGTGCACACCGAGGATCACCCGCTCGAGTACCTGGACTTCGAGGGCGAGATCCCGAAGGGCGAGTACGGGGCGGGAACGATGGAGATCTGGGACCGCGGAACGTTCCAGATCCACAAGTGGGAGCAGCGGAAGGTGGAGATCACCTTCCACGGCGAGCGACTGAGCGGCCGCTACGGTCTGTTTCCGATCGGACGGGACGGGGCCTCGGAGAACGACTGGATGATCCACCGGATGGACCCGCCATCGGATCCGGCGCGCGAGCCGATGCCCGAGCACGTGGTGCCGATGCTGGCGCGTGCCGGGGACCTTCCTCCGGACGCCGAAGCCGGCGCGCGCACGCTCTGGGAGTTCGAGGTCAAATGGGACGGGGTTCGGGCGATCGCCTACGTTCGGCCGGGGCGCCTGCGGCTCGAGAGCCGCAACCTCAACGACATCTCCGCCGCCTATCCCGAGGTTCGCGGGCTGCTGCTCCAGCTCGGGATGCGAGAAGCGGTGCTCGACGGCGAGATCGTCGCCTTCGACGAGTCGGGACGGCCGAGCTTCGAACGGCTCCAGCGGCGCATGCATGCCTCCTCGAGCTCCGTGATCCGCCGGCGAACGGCGGACACGCCGGTCGTCTACGCGATCTTCGACCTCCTCTACCTGGACGGCCGCTCGCTGCTCGGACTGCCCTATTCCGAGCGGCGCGAGCGCCTCGAGGCGCTCGAGCTCGCCGGCCCCGCCTGGCGGGTCCCGGCCCGCCACGGTGGGGACGGGCGCGCGCTCCTGAACGCCACCCGCAAGCAGGGTCTCGAGGGCGTCGTCGCCAAGCGGCACGATTCCCGCTACGAGCCCGGCCGGCGCACCAGCGCCTGGGTCAAGGTCAAGCACACCCAGCGCCAGGAGCTGGTGATCGGCGGCTGGCTGCCGGGCGAGGGTCGACGGTCCGAGCGGATCGGGGCGCTGCTCGTCGGCTACCCCAACTCGGCGGACCGCACGGCCGAGCCCGTAGCGGATCCGGACGCTGCCGGGACGGTGACGCTCCGCTACGCCGGGCGCGTCGGCACGGGCTTCACCGACGCCGTCCTCGCCGAGCTCGGGCGACGCCTCGCGCCGCTGCGCCGCGACCGTGCCCCGTTCGACCCGCGGCCGAGACTCCCCCGCAATGCCGTCTTCGTCGAGCCGTCGCTGGTGGCCGAGATCGAGTTCGCGCAGTGGACGGCCGACGGCGTCCTGCGCGCTCCATCCTTCAAGGGCCTCCGGGACGACAAGTCAGCCCGCGACGTCGTCCGCGAGCCGTCCACGCGGGCCGCGTCGACGGCGCCGCCCGACGCCCCGGAATCCCTGTTCGACGAGGTCCGGCGGCTGCCGGACGGCTCGCTCGAGGTGGTGACGGAGGGACGTCGCCTGAAGCTCTCCAACTGGGACAAGGTCCTGTTCCCGAAGACCGGCTTCACCAAGGGCGACCTGATCGCCTACTACACTCGGATCGCCCCCGCGGTCCTTCCCCACCTGCGCGAGCGACCGCTCACGCTCAAGCGATACCCGAACGGGGTCGAGGCGCAGTACTTCTACGAGAAGCAGTCGCCGTCGCACCGGCCGGACTGGGTCCAGACGGCGCGGATCGGGTCGATCGACTACACGCTGGCGCAGGACCGCCCGACCCTCATCTGGCTGGCCAATCTGGCGGACATCGAGCTCCATACTTCGCTGGCGCTGGCGCGATCGCCGGACCGGCCGACGATGATGGTGTTCGACCTCGACCCTGGCGACGGTGCCGGCCTGCTCGAATGCTGCGAGGTGGCACTCGTTCTGCACGGCCTGTTCGAGCAGCTCGGTCTCACCAGTGTCGCCAAGACATCGGGTTCGAAAGGGATCCAGGTGTACGTCCCGCTCGCTCCCGGCGCCACCTACGAGCAGACGAAGCCGTTCGCGCGCCGGATCGCCGAACTACTCGAACAGCGGCTTCCCGATCTGGTTGTCTCACGGATGACGCGACGACTCAGGGTCGGGAAGGTGCTCGTCGACTGGAGCCAGAACGATGCTCACAAGACTACGGTTACCGTCTACTCGGTGCGGGCCCGCGAGCGAGCGACCGTGTCCACGCCCGTGAGCTGGGACGAGGTCCAGAAGTGTCGCGACGAGGCCGACCCGCCGCTGCTGAGCTTCAACACCGATGAGGTACTCGCGCGGGTGCAGGACAGGGGCGACCTATTCGCGCCCGCGCTGGTCGGCGGACAGGAACTGCCGAAGCTGTGAGCGATTTCTAGTATTGGCCGGACGGGCCCTCGTCGCCCGGCTGGAACACATCGTCGAGCCATCCGCCGGCTTGTGCGGGGCGCTTGAACGCGCTCTGCGACTGCTCGCTGAAGTCGCCGCCGGTGCCCTGCGATTGACCGTCGGACCCGGCGTCCGGCGACTGCTCGACGAACTCGCCGTCACCGCCGACCTGCTGCTGATCCTCATGTTCCATCGGCTCTCCTTCCAAGAGACCGTGGACCACTGCCGGGACCCCTGCGTACGGCCACCACAGGGCCAGGGCTCGGACCCTAACAGCCGCCGGGTCCCAAGTGTTTACGGGATGTGAACGCTGAGCCCATGAGTTTCGACGCCCGTTGTGCACCACGCCACTAGGATTGGCGTGCGTGGCCGGGATTGATCCAATGACGCTACGGAACAGGTTGCTCCTCGCGACCGGAATGTGGCGTGAGGCGACCGGCGAGCCCCTGCCACGGATGGAGCCCGGCGACCCGGCCCACCAGATTCAGTCGTTCGAGTTGCGACTCGTGGATCGCCTATGGGAGATCGCGACGCCGGAGACCGCGAGGGATGTCGCGGACCGCACCTGGGACCTGGTCCACGACCGTCCCGACAGCGATCCGGTCAAGCGACGCGTCGTCGAGTGCCACGAGGCGCTCGCTCGCCTCACGCGCCTCAGCGACTGACCAGGGGCGCGCCGGGGTTCGCCACCACCCGGGACGTTCGCCGCCAGGCGAACTCCCTGCGCGCGAAGCGCGCCTGAGCCGCCAGGCGAACTCCCTGCGCGCGAAGCGCGCCTGAGCCGCCAGGCGAACTCCCTGCGCGCGAAGCGCGCCTGAGCCGCCAGGCGAACTCCCCGGGCGGCGAAGCCGCCCCATTTACCGCATGTTCACAGGAACTTGGCCGACTGGTCACTAATCCCCGCTGTTTGCGGGCGAATCTGTGACCATGAACGAAAAAGAGAACAAGAGCGCGCGAAGCGCGAACCAGGCCGAGGCGACCGTGAAGGTCGACCTCCACTGCCACTCCACCGCATCCGAGGTGGCCAAGCTGGGCGTCCAGCGGGCGCTCGCGCTGCCGGAGTGCGCGACCCCGCCCCAGGAGGTCTACGAGCTCGCGAAGCGGCGCGGCATGGACTTCGTCACGATCACCGACCACGACACGATCGCGGGCGTCCTCGAGCTCGCCGACCTGCCCGACGTGTTCGTCTCCGAAGAGCTGACCACCTGGTTCAGAGGCGAGCAGCAGGCGGTCCACGTGCTGTGCTTTGGGCTGACCCCCGACGACCACGACTGGCTGCAGGCCCATAGCGGTGACGTCTTCGCTTGCGCGGAGTACCTGCACGGGCGGGAGATCGCGTGCGCGCTCGCGCATCCGTTCTTCCACGTCGCGGCGCCGCTGATGCCGGCCCACCGCCGCGTCCTCGCCGAGCTGTTCCCGGTCTGGGAGACGCGCAACGGTGCCCGGGCCCGCGAGCTGAATGCGCCCGCCGCGGTCTATATCGAGACCCACGGTGGGATCGGGGTCGGTGGCTCCGACGATCACGCCGGAGTCGACATCGGCCGCACCTACACGGAGGCCGCGCACGCCGACACGCCGGCGGAGCTGCTGGGCCACATCCGCGCCGGCCGGGTCCGCCCGCACGGTAAGCAGGGAAGCGCGGCGAAGTGGGCGCACAGCGCGCTGGTGCTGGCCGCTCGGACGCTCGGGACGGTGCCAGGGGCAGAGCGCGGCACGGTAGGCCCCGACCCCGGTGCCGTGCTCGAGCTGGCCGAGCGGATCATGCGCGAGGGCGATGCCCGCCAGGGCAGCGTCGGCGCGGGCCTCGGCCCGGAGGACGGGCGGCGCCTGCTGCGGGCGTGGCTGCACGAGATGGAGCTGAACGTCGAGACCGCCGGTCTGGTGGCGTCGATGCAGGCCGAGGACTTCAGCCACTCGGATCTCGAGCGGCGCGCGCGCCGGGTCCACGAACGCAAGCTAACGGTAGCGATCGATCAGCTCCTGGGCACCACCACCGGCGGCGGCGCCGGCAACGCTCCGAGCACCGGCCGGGGCGACGGGATCGCCCCGGCGCTCTCGAATCTGTTCGCCGCCTGCCTGCCCGCGGTGCCCTACGTCCCGGCGGCCGCGTTACTCGCCCGCGAGCAGGCGAAGCTGGTCGCCCGCGACGGCGATCCGATCAGGATCGCCGTGGTGGCCGACGGCGTCGGGGCGGTGCACGGCGTCACGCACACGCTCGAGCAGCTGCGGGAGCGCGGCATCCGCGGCCACGAGATCGAGGTGATCGGCACCGATGCGAGCGTCGACCGCCGGCTCCCCGCGGTCAGCGAGATCGAGCTGCCGTTCTACGCCGGGCTGAAGCTGGGGGTACCCAGCGTGTTCGCGGTCGCCGAGGCGTTGACCGAGCGCCGCTACGACCTGGTTCACGTGTGCGCCCCCGGTCCCGCCGGGATCGTCGCGGCCTTGATCGCGCGGGTGATGGGGCTCCCGGTGGCCGGCAGCTATCACACCGAGCTTCAGGCCTACGCTCGCCTGCGCTCGGGTGACCCACAGCTCGAGTACATGATGCGCGCCGTTCTCGCGAAGTTCTACAGCCAGTGCCAGGTTGTCCTCTCGCCCAGTCGCGCTGCGGACGAGTCGCTGCGCGAGCTCGGAATCCCAGACGATCGGATCGGGCGCTGGGACCGCGGCGTCGATCTCGACCGCTTCAACCCGGCGCGCTACGCGCCCGGGATCCTCCCGACCACGCATTCCGAGCTCGGCGTCCGCTTCAACGTGCTCTACGCCGGGCGGCTGAGTAGCGAGAAGGGCATCGACCTGCTGGCCGAGGCGTTTCTGATCGCCCGCGACCACGACCCACGACTGCACCTGGTGCTCGCCGGACGCGGTCCCGAGGAGGACGCGCTGCGCCACCGTCTCGGCAGCGCGGCCACGTTCCTCGGCTGGGTCGAGGGCGACCGGCTCGCACAGGTCTATGCGAGCGCCGACCTGTTCATGTTCGCCAGCACCACCGACACGTTCGGCCAGGTCATCCTCGAGGCCCAGGCGAGCGGGCTGCCCGTGCTGGCGGTCGACGCCGGTGGCCCGGCGGAGCTGATCGAGGATGGGCGTAGCGGCTGTCTCGTTCACCCCGATCCGGAATCACTCGCGGGCGCACTGCGGGGCCTGTCCCGGCGTGAGGCGATCCGAGAGCGGCTGGCGACCGGTGGGCTGCTGTCCGTCCGCGAGCGGTCGTGGCAGCGGTCGCTCGATCAGCTCGCCCAGGGCTACTCGCGTGCGCTCGCCGGGACGGGCGCGGAAATGACGACTACGAAGATGGCCACCGGGGAGGTTGGGCGTACCCGCGAAATTGCACGCGCAGCCTGATCCCGGTTCGCGATCGCGGCGGTCCCCGGGCGGGTCGCGGATCGAACCGTCCGTTCCACCGCCGATGATGCACCTGTGAGCTGGAGGGAGACCCGCGCATCGGGGCACACCGAACAAGGCAATCGCCAGGTCGCGGTGGTCGATCTGGGGTCGAACTCGTGGCGGCTCGTGGTCTACACGTACTCGCCGGGGAATTGGTGGAGGCGCACCGACGAGCTGTATGAGACGGTCCGGATCGCCGCCGGACTCGCGGCCTCGGGCCGTCTCGGCGACGAGGCGATCGCGCGCGGGATGGAGACGCTGCCCGTGTTCGATCGCTTCTGCCGTGCGAGCGGCATTGCGCGCGAGGACATTCACGTGATCGCCACCAGCGCGATCCGCGACGCCACCAACGGCCAGGAGTTCTTGCGGGCCGCAGACGAGGCGATGGGACTGACGATCGAGGTCCTGTCCGCCGAGGACGAGGCGCGCTACGGCTACATCGCGGCGGTTAACACGACGACGATCACCGACGGCGTCGTGCTCGATCTCGGCGGTGGCAGCCTGCAGCTGATTCGCGTCGAGGACCGCCAGGCGATCGAGCTGACCTCGTTCCCGCTCGGCGGCGTGCGGGTGACCGAGCGGTTCCTGTCCGACGGCGATCCGGCCAAGCGCAAGGACATCAGGCGCGTGCGTGCCCACGTCGCCGATTCGCTCGGCGACCTCGGGTGGCTCGGGCGGTCCGGGCCGCGGCTCGTCGGGCTCGGCGGCGCCGTGCGCAACCTCGCCGCGGCCGCCGGGCGCATCGCCGGCCAAGTCGATCTCGGAGTGCAGGGGTTCCTACTCACCCCGGAGATGCTCGCCGAGCTCGTGCAGAGGCTCGCCGCGCTCCCGGCCGCGGAGCGCGGGAGCATTCCGGGGATCAAGCCGGGCCGGGCCGACATCATCCTCGGCGCCGCCCTCGTGCTCCAGTCCGTCGTCGAGCTCGGCGGCTTCGACGGCATCGAGGTGACCGAGGCCGGGCTGCGTGAGGGCCTGTTCCTCGGTCGTACCCTGCTCGCGCCCGAGGACCCGCTGTTCCCTGACGTGCGTGAGGCGGCGGTACGCAACCTGGCCGTCCAGTACGAGTCCGATCTCCCTCACGTCGAGCATGTCGCGCGGCTGGTGCTGCAGATGTTCGACTCGCTCGTCGACGCCGGGCTGTTCACGGCCGAGCCCGGCGAGCGGGAGCTGCTGTGGGCGGCGGCGATGCTCCACGACGTGGGCATGACGATCAACTACGACGACCATCACAAGCACTCGCGCTATCTGATCCTGAGCGCCGAGCTGCCGGGCTTCGATCCCCGCGAGCGGGCGCTGATCGCGCAGATCAGCCGCTACCACCGCAAGGGCGTGCCGGAGCTCGGCGAGATGGCCTCGCTCGCGCATGAGGGTGACGAGGCGCTGCTCGAAAGGTGCGCGATCCTGCTGCGCCTCGCCGAGCACCTCGAGCGCGGTCGCGACCAATCGGTGCGCGAGGCGCGTCTCACGGCCAACGGGCACGGCGTCGACCTGCACCTCCTGGCCGAGGGTGACCTCACGCTCCCGCGCTGGAGCGTCGAGCGCTACGGGGACGGCGAGGTGTTCGAGCGAGCGTTCGGGCGGCGGCTGGTTATCGGCTGAGGCGGCTCGTGGCGGCCTCCTGCGTCCGGCGTGCCGCACGGCGTACAGTTCAGGCCATGCTCTGGCTGCTCAGACACGCGGATGCGGCGAGCGGAAGCCCCGACTCCGAGCGCCCCCTCACCGAGCGCGGCATTCGTCAGGCGCAGGCCGCCGGACGGGCGCTCGAGCGCCTCGGCGTGTGGGTGGACGTGTGCTTGACGAGCCCGAGGCAGCGGGCGCTGGAGACGGCGCGGATCGCAACCGAGCGGATCGGTGCCGAGGTCCGGATCGAGCCGAGGCTCGCCGGCGAGCCATTCGACGCCCATGACCTCACGGCGGGTCTCGGCGACGTGCTGCTGGTCGGCCACGACCCGTCGTTCTCACTCACGCTGCACGACCTGACCGGGGTCCAAGCGCGGCTGCGCAAGGGAGGCCTGGCGGGGATCGAGAAGGGCGAGCTGCTCGTGCTCATGCGGCCGTCTGAGCTCGAGGCGATCGCGGCGGACGCAGAGGTGCCCTCGTGACCGAGGAGACCACGGCCGCGGCGGACGAGGCCCAGAACGGGGATATGGCGCACGCGAAAACGACTCCAGCCGATGATGGCAGGGCGGACGCGCCGAAGGGAACGGCCGCCGGCGACCGCGACCTGGCCGACCCGAAGCTGTTCGAGAATCGCGAGCTGTCCTGGCTCGATTTCAACGACCGCGTCCTGCAGCTGGCTGAGGACGACCTGCTGCCCCTGTTCGAGCGGATGAAGTTCCTGGCCATCTTCGCCACCAACCTCGACGAGTTCTTCATGGTACGCGTGGCCGGCCTCCACGATCAGCTCGCGGCGCAGATCGACGCTCGCGGGCCCGACGGGCTGTCGGTCGCCCAGACGCTCGAGGCCATCGCCGAAAGGGTCCGCGAGCAGGACAGGCGTCACGCGCGCGCGTTCAGCGACGTGATCTGCCCCGCCCTCGCCGAGCACGGAGTCCAGATCGTCTCCTGCGGCGAATCGGGCGCCTCGGACGAGACGCTGGCGAAGATCTTTCACGAGCAGATCTTCCCCGTCCTGACCCCCCTCGCCGTGGGTCATGGCCGGCCGTTCCCCTACATCTCCAACCTGTCGCTGAGCCTCGCCGTCCGCCTGCGGGACCCGGACGGCGACCATGACGTGTTCGCGCGCGTGAAGGTGCCCAAGGAGGTGCTCCCGCGGTTCGTGGAGGTTGGCGAGGGAATCTTCATTCCGCTCGAGGACATCATTGCCAGGCATCTCGAGGTTCTCTTCCCGTCGATGGAGATCGTCAGCCATGACCTGTTCCGGGTCACGCGCGACGCCGACTTCACCGTCTCCGACGGGGCCGACGACCTGCTCCAGGCGGTCGAGGACGAGCTCCGCCGCCGCCGCTTCGGCGAGGTGGTACGGCTCGAGGTCGACGCGGCCATCGACCCTGAGCTCCGCGCGCATCTGATCGAATGGCTCGAGGTCGACGAGCGCGAGGTGTTCGACGTCGAGGGCCTGCTCGACCTCAGCGACCTGTGGCAGATCGACGGGCTGAAGGGTCATTCGGATGTACGCCTGCCCTCGTGGACGCCGATCACCCCCCCGGCGTTCTCGGCTGACGGCGGCGACGAGCCGGCCGACGTGTTCGCGGCGATGCGCGCCGGAGACATCCTCGTGCACTTCCCGTACCACTCGTTTGCCAACAGCGTCGAGCGATTCGTGTCCCAGGCCGTCGCGGACCCGAACGTGCTCGCGATCAAGCTCACGGTGTACCGCACCTCGGATGACTCATCGCTCGTCCCGTCGCTGATCGAGGCAGCCGAGAAGGGTAAGCAGGCCGTCTGCCTGGTGGAGCTCAAGGCGCGCTTCGACGAACGACGCAACATCCGTTGGTCGCGAGCGCTCGAAGAGGTCGGCGCCCACGTCGTGCACGGCATCCCGGGGCTCAAGGCGCACGCCAAGATCCTGCTCGTGGTGCGGCGCGAGGGCCGCGGGGTGCGCCACTACGTGATGATCGGGACGGGCAACTTCCACGCCAAGAACGCCCGCCTGTATGAGGACTTCGGCCTCTTCACCGTCGATCCGGATCTCGGCGACGATGTCGCGAACCTGTTCAACACGCTGACCGGCTACGGGCGCCCGCGACGCATGCGCAAGGTGCTGGTGGCGCCGAGCTGGCTGCGCGAACCGTTGCTCGCGGAGATCGACCGGACGATCGCCTCGCATCAGGCGGGCGTGCCGTCGCGGATCACCATGAAGATGAATGCCCTGGTCGATGCCCGGTGCATCGAGGCGCTTTACCGCGCGTCGCAGGCGGGCGTCCCGGTCGACTTGAACGTGCGCGGTATCTGCTGCCTGATCCCGGGGATCCCAGGGGTCAGCGAGAACATCCGTGTGGTCTCGGTGGTGGGGCGGTTCCTCGAGCACTCGCGGATCTATGCCTTCCACCGCGGCGACGAGCACCGGTACTTCATCGGCTCGGCCGACCTGATGCCGCGCAACCTCGATACCCGCGTCGAGCTACTGGCGCCGGTCGAGAACGAGGAGCTCCAGGCCGAGCTCGAGGACACGCTCGAGCGCTGCCTGGCCGATGACACGTTCGCCTGGGTCCTTGGCTCGGACGGCGGCTGGACCCGGCGAACGGGTCGCACGAGGAGCGTGCACAAGGAGCTGGTGGACAAGGCGCTGGCGCAGGTCGCGAGCATGGCGGCCGCGGGCACGTCCCAGTAAGCATCCATCAGCGGCGCGTTCCGGAGGCGGGTCGCGCCGGGCGCCCCGAAGCGGCAGACTGTGGACCCAGCCCGGCCCATGCACAGCGACCTCCTACTCGTGATCGTCGTCGCGGCCGCGCTCGCGTTCGACTTCACCAACGGCTTTCACGACACCGCCAACGTGGTCGCCGCTTCGATCTCGACGAGGGCGCTGTCGCCGCGAGCTGCGGTGACGATCGCCGCTGCGCTCAACTTCGCCGGCGCCTTCATCTCGCTCAAGGTCGCCGCCACGATCGGCTCCGGCATCTTCGCCACGGCTCGGATCAGCGAGACGATTGTGTTCGCAGGGCTGATCGGCGCGATCGCGTGGAACCTCGTGACCTGGCTCGTCGGGCTGCCGTCGAGCTCGTCGCATGCCCTGATCGGTGGCGTGACCGGCGCGATGCTGGCCGGCGTCGGCCGCAGCGGCGTAAAAGGGCAGGCGCTGATCCGGACCGTCGCAGCCCCCGCGGTGCTGGCCCCGATACTTGCCTTCGTCGTCGCCGGGATCTCGATCGTGATCGTCTATCGCATCGTCGGCAAGCGGCGCCCAGGCATCGTGACCGACGGCTTCCGGCTCGGCGAGATCGCATCCACGGGCATGCTCGCGCTCGCCCACGGCACCAACGACGCGCAGAAGACGATGGGGGTGATCACGCTCGCGCTCGTCGCCCACGGCACCATCAGCCCGGATCACTTCCACGTACCGACGTGGGTCGTCATCTCCGCGGCATCGGCCATCGCGCTGGGTACCTATGCCGGCGGCTGGCGGATCATACGCACGGTGGGCACCCGCATCATCAAGATGGACGTCGCCCAGGGGTTCACCGCTCAGGGAGCGGGCGCGGCGGTAATTCTCGCCTCCTCCTACTTCGGCTATCCGCTCTCCACCACGCAGGTGATCTCCGGGGGGATCATGGGCGCCGGCGCGGCGAAGCGGCTCTCGGCGGTGCGGTGGGGCGTCGCCGGCAACATCATGGCCGCGTGGATTCTCACCATCCCCGCGGCCGGCGTCGTCGGTGCGCTTACCTACGCCGTCACGGACCTCTTCGGCGCCGGCGTCCTCGGACCGCTGCTGGTCACGATCCTCGCCGTCGCCCTGCTCGCCACCGTGCTCGTACGGCGCGGGCGCTCGCCCGAAGCGGTTCACGCATGATCGCCGCCATCCTCGACGTGGGCACGCTCGCGAAGGTCACCGTCTACGCGCTGATCAGCGGCGTCGGAATCTCCGTGGTGTTCGCGCTCGGGGTCTCGAGCGTCGCCGGCCTGGCCGACGCATTCCGCCACCGGCGGACGGTCACCGGTGCCCTGTGGGGGGTGACCGGTGCCGTCTGCCTGGCCGCGACGGTGATCGCGATCGTGCTCGGGGTGCTGGCGATGTCCAGCAAGTAGCGAAACCACGCCCCTTTGTCGCTCAGGGGCTACGGCAGTCCGCCGCCTCCGCCGCTACCGCTGCTGCTGGCGCCGGCTGCCGCCGGCGGCTGGGTTCCGAGCTTGACCTTGACTTGGCTTGTGCTGCCAGAGCGCTTCACGGTCATGGTCACGGTGTCGCCGGGCGAGTAGTTCGCGATCGTCGCGATGAACTGGTTGACCGAGCTGACCGTCTGCCCGTCGACCGCGGTGATCAGGTCTCCTGCCTTGAGCCCGCCCGCTTTCGCCGGTGACCCGGCCTCCACCGCGGAGACTCCGGCGCCGCCGGTGCTGCTCGACTCAAGCTCGACGCCGACGTAGGCGTTCTCCGCCTTGCCGGACGAGATGATCTCGTCCGCGACGCGGGAGACCGTATTCGACGGAACCGCGAAGCCGACGCCGGAGCTCGACCCCTCGCCCGTGCTCGTCGTCGCGTTGGTGTCGATCTGGTCGTTGATCCCGACCACCTGACCCGCCGAGTTGAGTAGAGGGCCTCCGGAGTTACCGGGGTTGATCGCCGCGTCGGTCTGGATGGCGTTGGCGATCGTCCAGTCGTTGGGCGACGAGATCGCCCGCCCGAGGGCGCTGACGATTCCCGCCGTCACCGTGGAGGGGAGGCCGAACGGGCTCCCGATCGCGACCACGCCGTCGCCGACCGCGAGGGTCGAAGAGTCGCCGACGGTGAGCGGATGAAGGTCCGACGAGGGGGCGCTGACGTGGATCACCGCGACGTCCTCGCCCGTGTCGGAGCCGACGACGCTGGCCTTGGCCGTGTTTCCGTCGGGGAACGTGACCTCGATCGACTGCGCGCCGGTCACCACGTGCTCGGCGGTAACGATGTCGCCGTTCTTGTTCAAGACGAAGCCTGAACCCTCGGCCTCGGTCTGCTCGGTTTGGCCACTGCCAAATCCGAAGAAGCCGCCCGATCCGCTGGACGACGTGGTCGTCGAGTCGACCTTGATGTCGACAACGCCGGGGCCGTCGAGCTTGAAGATCTGGTTCACGGTCATGCCCTTTGTGCTGCTCAGGGCCGTCGGCTCGGCACCCGGTCGCGCAGACGCGACCGTGCTCGGGCCCGTCGTCGTAGTGACGACCTTCGTGGTGGAGTTGGTGTCTGCGACCACCAAGCCCGCCACGCCGCCGGCGACGGCGCCCGCGATGATCATTGGTAGGAATCGTTTCATGGTTTGTGGAGCTCCTCAGGATCCGGAGTCGGTTGAAGCGGCTCTGGTGATTAGGTTAGGCCGCGGAATCCCCGGACCGCCGACTGTAGTCGGCTCTGCGAACCGCCAACAGGCGAGCCCGCCGACGGTGGCGATCGCGGTCACATAAATCGCGATCAACCATATGGTTGCATTGTCCGTCCCCGCGGTGATGCCGTGAATCGTGGCCGAGGCCCACACGGCGAAGTTGAGGTAATGGGCACCCCTCCAGATCCGGCGCGGCAGCCGAGCCCGTAGCCGGTTCGTCAGCGCGAGCGCGATCAGCAGCTCGGCGGCGACGATGCCGAATGCGACGGCGACGGGGCGGTAGGAGTCCGCAAGCGGGACCAGCACCTGCGGCACGCTGAAATGTACGTCCTGGTCGAGCAGGACCGCTCCCACGTGGATGGCGATGAACGTTCCCGTGAGCACGCCGGCGAACCGGTGCAGCTCGTTGACCGCGAGGCGCGGGAAGCCGGGTACGCGGGCCCGCCCCGCGAGCCCGATGCCGATGCAGACGGTGAAGGTGAGCAGCAGGTATGCGACGACGCCTCCGGCCCTGGCCACGTACCAGATCACGCGCTCATCGCTCCTTCCCGAATCGGCAACATGTTCTGCCAGGTTCGGTTCACAGCCACCCCCGCCGCCGACTGAAACCGCCCCGGCAGATCTTGCTCGTCGAGCCATGCGGGCCCCTCGGGGCCGAGCAGGAAGCTCGCCTTCGCGGCCACGTCGGCATCGCGGCAGGTGGCCGCAGCGACGGTGACGAGCGTCCAGATCGAAGTGGACGGCCGTCCGGTGTCGGGGTCGATCAGATGGTGCTGGATCTGCCCGTTGCGGCGCCAGCGCCTTCGCGTGCTGCCGCTCGTCGCCAGGCCCCCGTGACGGAGGCTCAGCGCGCCACCGCGCGGAAGCCCGATCACCGCGCCCCCGCGGGCCGCTACGTCGCCGCCGGCCGCGACGAAGCCGGGGCCCGCGAACAGGCCCAGCGCGTCGTCGATGGTCCGTGCCTTGACGATGCCATTCAAGTCCAGCTTCATGCCGGCGGGCCGGCACACGATCCGGCCGCGGAGCTTGACCGCGCCCAAGCGTCCCGGCGCGCCATGACCGGCGGGCCGGTCGTCGGAGCGCATCAGGGCGAAGTCGCGGTCATAACCGGCCTCTTCGAGCGCGACCCCGAGCGTGGGATCCACCAGTCCGCCCGTCTGCTCGGCGGCGCGGAGGGCGTCGGCCAGCGTCTCGGCGAACAGCTCCGACACGGCGACGATCTCTCCTTCGGCGCGGTTGACGCGGCTCAGCTCGCTGTCCGCCCGAAAGCGGCTGAATGCCTGCTCGCGGCGCTCGAACAGCGCTTTGATCGCGCTCAGCACCCGCCCGTCGGCCCCGCCGACGACGACCTCGCACCCCATCGCGTCGAAGCGCCGAACGGAGGTCACGAGGCCTCCGTCGAGACGCTCGGAGCCACCGAGTCAGGCGCCGGGGTCACGTCGGCCTGACCGAACCCGCCGCCGGCCGACGACGTCCGGCTCGACCCGGCCGACGACGTCTGGCTCGAGTCCGTCGCGGGAGGGCTCGAGGTCGACGCGGCGGCGCGGGCCGGGTGGTTCGCCCGCGCGAGGCCGACGGTCACGGCGAACACGAGCACAGAGCCGAAAGCGAGCGTTCGCTTGGCGAGCGCCGCGCGCCGGCGCGCGATTGTGATCGGCATGCTGGGCATTAGTCGATATCGGATCACCCAGGCGTGAGAGATCGATCAGAGCTCCATCAGAAGTCCGTAAGAGGGCTGCCGCCCGGCGGCGGAGGCCCCGCCCGCAGCGCTCAGCGCGCTGAGCGGGGTCAGGCTTCGGTGTCTGGGGGGCGGCGGGCGTCCTTGCGCGACGATTGGCGCCGCTTCGCCTCGAGGCGGCGGCGGCGGGATGCTTCGGTGGGCTTGGTGGGTCGCCGGGCGCGGGGAACGGCGAGCGCGGCCGCGAGCCTGCGCCGCAGGCGCTCGAGCGCAAGCTCGCGGTTGCGGGCCTGGCTCCGGGCATCCTGCGCGACGGCGACCACGGTCGGCCCGCAGCGCGCGGTGATCCGCCGTTTCTGCTCGTCGGTGAGCGTGGTCGAATCGGCGACGCGGAAGACGGCCTCCACCCGAGAGGCGGTGACGTTGGCATGCTGGCCGCCCGGCCCCGACGAGCGACTGGTGCGCAACGTGACCTCGCGCAGGGGCAGCCGCGTGTGCCGGTCGATGGGCATCGGATCGTCCATTTCTCTCCCTAATCGACCCGAAACATGGCTATCGGGCTATTCCGTCTGACGCTCGCGCGAGGCGACGTGCCCCCCCGGCCCGTGCTACCTTCCCGCCTCGTACGGTCGCTCGCGGTTCCTCGTCGGGCGGTGAAAGCGGGTGCAGGCGCGGCGGAGTCGCTGGAGCGAACCTCCGGGCACGGCGCACTACAGGCCACGGAGGAATTCGACGTGCCAACCGGAACGGTCAAGTGGTTTAGCGACGAGAAGGGCTTTGGTTTCATCACGCCCGATGATGGCAACCGAGACCTCTTCGTACATCACAGCGGAATCAATTCAGACGGCTACCGATCCCTCGCCGAGGGCACCAAGGTGTCCTACGAGGAGGAAGCCGGCCCGAAGGGCCCGAAGGCCGTAAACGTCACGAAGATCTAGGAATGCGCCGTCGCCGATAGTGGGCCGCTAGGGCTCGGCGACGAACCCGCCGGCGGGGACGATAGGGAGTCCGGACCCGTTCCAGGCGAGGAGGCCGCCGTCCATATTGTGTGCGTCGAACCCGGCCGCCCGGAATGCCTCGGTGGCCCTCGCCGAGCGGCCGCCGCTCCGGCAGTAGAAGACCACGGGGAGGTCACGATCGATCTCCGCCGCGCGCGAGGACAGCTCGGCGAGCTCGATGTGCTTGCCCGCATCGATCCGGCCGGCGGCGTGCTCGTGACGCTCGCGGACGTCGACCAGCTGAATTGTTCCACTTGCGAGCAGCTCGGCGACCTGCGCCGGGGTGTAGTCAGGATCCATGTCTGGAGGGTACCGCCGGGGAGGCCGGAACCGTCCGCGGGTCCGTATGCAATTTCGCGTACGACACGAAGGTCTCCTTTCCTTCCTGCCGAATATCCAATGGGTCATCGAAAATCACATTGGTCCGTGGAAAGCGGTAGTCTGCCGCTCCGGAAACTGCATACCCAGCCGAATCCCCGATCGCTCAGCGGCCGGGGAACGGGGGACCCAATGGAGCCGACCAGGCTCTGAGGGGCGAATCGCCGCCAGCGCGGCGTAGCGCAAGCTCTTTCAGCGCGAGCCCGACAGCTAACCCCGTAGGCACCCGAAAGAGAAGGGTCGTCTCCGTTGCACATATCCCCCCGGTCGATGCATTTTGCGTGGCGGCGCGCCCATTTCGCCGCGGCATTCTTCATCGCCGTCCTGGGGCTCGGAATCCCGGCCACCGCGCTCGCCTCGCGGGCCTTCGGCACTCGAGTGCTCGAGGAGGGCATGAGCGGCAGTGACGTGAGCACGCTCCAGAAGTGGCTCACGATCGCCGGCTTCAAGACGCCGGTCCTCGGCGATTTCGGTCCGATCACCTATGGGAACGTGCGCCGCTTTGAGCGCAAGTACAAGCTCAAGGTCAACGGGGTGGTCACCGCGCCGGTGGCGCGCGAGCTCCAGGCCGTGGTGGAGGACAAGACTGACGGGAGGGCGGCCGGGTCCGGTGGCGGGGGTGCTCAGGTCAACCCGATGTCGCAGATCACACCGCCGGCTACGTCGAGCGCCCCGACGGCGCCCACGCCTCCGGGAACGGGGCTGTTCGGTGGCCGTGTGCTCAAGCTCGGGATGCGCGGCCCATCGATCAGGGAGATGCAGGAGTACCTCTCGGCGGCCGGCTTCCCGGTCACCGACGACGGCGACTACGGTTCGGCCACGCACAGCGCCGTGATCGCGTTCGAGGCCTCCAAGGGCCTGAAGCAGGACGGCATCATGGCTCTGACCGCCGCCAACGCCCTGCGCGCGACCGTCGCCGCCATCGATGCCGACAACACGGGACAGAAAGCGGTGATCGCCCCCGACGGCCTGGCCATCGCGCCGGTGGACGCGCCCCTGGTGGTCAAGGAGGTGATCGCCGCGGCGAACGAGATCGCGATGACGCCGTACCTGTACGGCGGCGGCCACGCGGCCTGGAACTCGCCGGGAGGCTACGACTGCTCGGGATCGGTGAGTTTTGCCCTCCACGGCGGCGGCCTGATCTCCGCCCCTGAGGACTCGGGCGAGCTCGAGTCCTACGGTCAGCCGGGTCCGGGTCACTGGATGACGCTGTACGCCAACGGCGGTCACGTGTACATGACTGTCGCCGGGCTGTGGTTCGACACCGTGGCCCAGAGCAAGGCCAACGGCGAGGATCGCTGGTCCGCGACACGGGTCTCGTCGGCCGCTGGGTTCGTCGTCCGTCATCCCGGCGGGATGTAAGACCGGCCAGCCGAAGTAGCATCAGGCGTGGATGACCGCGCTCGCAGACCTCTACACGATCCCGGAGGAGCACCTCGACTTCCGCGCGACGATTCGCCAGATCGCGCGGGAGCGGATCGCTCCGCGCGCGGCGGAGATCGACGAACGCGGGGAGTATCCGCACGACCTGCGGAAGCTGCTGTCCGAGCAGGACATCCTCGGCCTGCCGTTCGATACCGAGCACGGGGGCACCGGCACCGGGACCTTGATGCTGAACATCGCGATCGAGGAGATCTCCAAGGCGTGCGCGTCGACGGCGCTGATCCTGATGGTGCACGAGCTGGGCACGCTCCCGATCAAGCTTTTCGGCACTCAGGAGCAGCAGCAGCGGTTCCTGCCCCGGTGCGCGACCGGGGAGTGGTCGCCGGCCTTCGCGCTATCCGAGCCCGACGCCGGGTCGGACCCCGGCGGGATGCTCACCCGCGCGGTCTGCGAGGGCGACGAGTGGGTGATCGACGGAGCCAAGAACTGGATCACCAACATCGGTATCGCCGACTTCTACATCGTGTTCGCGGTCACCGATCGAGAGGCGGGCCACTCGCGCGGGATCACCGCGTTCGTGGTTGAGGCCGATCGACCCGGATTCAGCGTCGGCAAGCTCGAGCGCAAGCTCGGGATGCGGGGTTCCCCGACCGGTCAGCCGGTCTTCGACGACGTCCGGGTACCGGTTCATAACGTGATCGGCGAGGTCAACGCAGGCTTCAAGGTCGCGATGGCCACGCTCGATCGCTCCCGCCTCGGCGTCGCGGCCCAGGCGCTGGGGATCGCCCAGGGGGCGACCGACTACGCGGCGGGCTACGCGCGTGAGCGCCGGCAGTTCGGGCAGCCGATCAACGTCTTCCAGGCGATCCAGTTCAAGCTCGCGGACATGGAGACCCAGTGCGCGGCGGGGCGCGAGCTGCTCTACCAGGCGTGCGCCAAGGTCGACCGGCAGGACGCGGACGTCGG
>Ga0302325_10007392_pt1 | contig 24388 bp, 20 predicted proteins | sample Palsa_T0_2_FD_201948 | JGI IMG/M metagenome (GOLD analysis project Ga0302325, IMG submission 201948) | Peat permafrost microbial communities from Stordalen Mire near Abisko, Sweden - Palsa_T0_2 | ecosystem: Environmental > Terrestrial > Soil > Palsa > Peat permafrost | place: Sweden: Abisko... | reverse complement strand
TATTCCCCTTCGCGCCCTTGCGTGCCAACTCATCCGCCTGCTCTCTGAGCAACTTCAACGCATACGCCTTGTCGACCTTCTTCCCCTCGGCCGTGATCACACCATGCCTGACCCACTGCCACAGCTGACTTCTGCTAACCTCAGCGGTAGCAGCGTCTTCCATCAAGTAATTGATGGGCACGCAGCCGACGCCCCGGAGCCAGCCTTCCATGTAGCCGAGGCCGATGTTCAGGTTCTTGCGGATGCCGTTTTCGGTGATCTTTCCGGGGATGTTCATGTTTAGGAGGTCGTTTTGGGTGATCTTTACGTCTTCGCGGCGGATGAACATTTGGTTGGGGGTCGGCATGTACTTGTTGAAGACTTCGGAGGCGATTGATGCGAGTGCCGGGTGTGCAACCCACGTTCCGTCGTGTCCTGCTTTGACTTCGCGGAGCTTGTCGGCATAGACACCTTCCATGGCCTTGTCGTTTGCTGCCTTGTCGTCTTTGATGGGGATTTGGGCTGCCATGCCACCCATGGCGTGGACTTGGCGTCTGTGGCAGGTTTGGATGAGGAGCTTGACGTAGGCGTCCATGAATGGGACGGTCATGGTGACAGCTGATCGGTCGGGGAGGACGAAGTTGGAGTTCTGGCGGAACTTCTTGATCACGCTGAAGATGTAATCCCATCGTCCGCAGTTCAACCCCGAGCTGTGGTCCCGGAGTTCGTAAATAATCTCGTCCATCTCAAAGGCAGCGAGGATCGTCTCGATCAAGACGGTTCCTCGGATGGTGCCTCTTGGAATCGCTATGTAGTCTTGAGCGAGGTTAAAAACGTCGTTCCAGAGACGGGCCTCGAGGTGTGATTCCATCTTTGGGAGGTAAAAATATGGTCCCGTTCCACGCTTGATGAGCTCTTTTGCGTTGTGGAAAAAGTACAGGCCAAAGTCGAACAAGCTGCCAGAGATTGGCTCCCCGTCAACTGTCAAATGCTTCTCCTCCAGGTGCCACCCTCGAGGTCTAACAATCAATGTAGGAAGCACACGGTCCGTTCGAAGCTTGTATTCCTTCGCCCCTTGCTTGAAGTCGACTTGTCTGCGAATGGCATCGTAGAGGTTGACTTGGCCGTTGATCATATTATCCCACGTAGGAGCACTCGAATCTGTTCCAATTCCGTCAGCATCATGCCATAAAATCTGTATATTTCAACATACCTTCGAAATCAGCCATATATGTCCAAACATTCGAATTCAAGGCGTTCACAACCATCTTGCGGTCCGTAGGTCCGGTAATCTCCACCCTGCGGTCGATCAAGCCCGGTGCGGGCTTTGCTCCCTTCCACGCATCGTTCTCTCGAATGTGCCTGGTCTCCGGGAGGAAGTCTGGAAGAGAGCCCTTGTCGAGCTCTGCCTGCCTAATCACACGGCGTTGAAGTAAGTTCTTACGTGTGCCATTGAAGGATCTGTGGAGGAGGGCGAGGAAAGCAAGAGCTTCCTTGCTAAGGATCTTCCTGTTGAAATCGGTGATGGTGCCAGAAACGTTCACGCCCTGGAGGATGGATTCAGTAGTTGCCATACTGAGTGAGGGTTAAATATCGTAAAGTCGTAAGTTGTTTGGGAGAAGATGGTCTGTTACGCGCGGGCGGAGGTGTAGATCTATATGCTTTTAATACGTTAGACGAGAGTGACTATAGTCGAGAGCGGCCGTTGGAGCAGTAGTAATGATAGGTAAGGGCAGGGAGACGGACGGCAATGTGGAAGCGTTCGGCAAAGACTGGAGCAGCAAAGAGCGGCGTTAGTTCCGGGTGGAGGGGAAGCCAGCATATGGTTACCGTCGAGCTTGTGGATGTGGGGAATCCCCAGAAAGCTTCGAACAAGACCCCTCAGTCTCTTGCCGCTCTATGGAGCTCCGATTTGAGACTATCATCCGATATGACATGAGCTCTTGTATAATTGGTGCTTTTCCTTTGATTTGAATCATTCGAACTTTGTTGTTTTCATCTGAATATAATCCTTTTCCTCCCAATTTGCATGTGTTAAGGTTATCATCACCCGTGCTCAAGCGACAATGACGCGCTGCATTGCTCCGATGTCGAACTGCAGACCTCGGCAGATCCATGGCCTCAGAACTAACCCCTTTTTTGCCGCACAAGCCCGTATTTATCCGGTCAGCTGCTCTAGAGCACGATTGCTTCCGAAGCAACTCGGAACATACCTAATGTGCCGAGGTCTTTTCGAAAGTTTGAAATCCATTGACACAGTTTTCTCCTAAATACATGTTAACGCCCGGGAACCCCTTCCTGATGTATATCTCCAATTAAGTGAAAATTCAGAATCATTTTTGTACAACCGTCAAGACATCGACTCTTCAAAATCGGGATTCCGTTCAAGTCGGCTGCCGCGGCGGCCGACTACGGTACACCTCAGTATTATTCAGACATTCTCCAGCTCCGTCCTCGCAACCGGATTCCGTTCTCCGTTTTATCCATTAACCTAACTCCGCCAATCTTCATCTTCATGGATGTCTCTTCTCCATTATTCTCTCAATCAGACTCTCAGCTCGACTGCAGTATTCCGTGCTCTCACGGAGGACTCCACTTCAGACTTTGTACAAGGCCACGCAATTCATCATTAGTTCGGGGAACTTCTTTTCCTTTATTCCTCATTAAGTAAACTTTGTTAATGAAAAGAATTATTTCCTACTCTTTCCTATTTGTTGAATATTCTCTTTGTCCTAGATCCATGCCCATATATATGGGGTTATCCTCCCTTGGCTAGAACACACGTCACGCAATACATCCTTCACAAAACCTATACTCAACACTATTTACACCCTTGCTGCGCTCACTGCCTCTCATTTTATTTTCCCTTGTATTCCTCTGGCCCGATCATCAACTCCGGCCGTACAAGTCTATCGAAGTCCTCCTCACTTAGCGCCTTCAGCTCCATAGCCGACTCCTTCAGCGTCAATCCCTTCTTATGGGCATTCTTTGCGACCTTGCTGGCCATATCATAGCCGATCTTGGGATTGAGGCAGGTTACTAGCATGAGCCTACAGAATATCAGTATCATTCTCCCACATGGGCTAGGGGGTGGGCGCTTACGATTCCTTCATGATCTTAGCAATCTTATCCTCATTGGCTTGTAACCCAACGACGAGATTCTTCTCAAAGCTCCTCATTCCATCACTGAGGATTCGAATGCTGTGGAGCAGATTCCGGATAACAAGGGGCTTGAAAACGTTAAGTTCGAATTGGCCATTCATGCCACCAATTGTCGTAGCAGTGTGGTTCCCAATAACTTGGGCACAAACCATAGTCAAAGCCTCACATTGAGTTGGGTTGACTTTCCCAGGCATAATACTGCTCCCTGGCTCGTTTTCAGGGAGGGCCAGCTCGCCGAGTCCGCAACGGGGGCCGGATCCGAGATATCTAATGTCTTGGGCGATTTTGAAAAGTGATGAGGCAAGAGTGTTTAGTGAGCCGGACGCTTGAACAATAGCGTCATGTGCAGCTAGTGATTCAAACTTATTTGGTGCAGTCTTGAACTCTGTGCCCGTCATCTTTGACACCTCAGCAGCAATAGCCTCTGCGAAGCCCTTGTATGTATTGATTCCAGTTCCTACAGCTGTTCCACCTTGTGCGAGCAAGCGGAGATCTGGGAGAGAGGACTCGACACGCTTGATGCCAAAGTCGAGTTGTGCAACATAGCCTGAGAATTCTTGTGCAAGGGTGAGAGGTGTAGCGTCCTGAAGATGAGTTCGTCCAATCTTGATAATCTTCTTTGCTTCGAATTCATCGACCTTAGCTTGAAGAGCGGATCGAAGGGCCTTGATCGCGGGGATGAGCTCGTGCTCGATTTCGAGGACTGCCGCAATGTGCATGACAGTGGGGAAGGTATCGTTCGACGAGGCGCTCATGTTAACGTGGTCGTTGGGGTGAACTGGCTTCTTGCTGCCCATCTTCCCACCAAGGATCTCAATTGCTCGGTTGGAGATGACTTCGTTGGCATTCATGTTTGATTGTGTCCCCGAGCCAGTCTGCCAGACAACGAGGGGGAAGTGGTCAAGGAGCTTGAGGTCCGCGACCTCAGCGGCGGCCTGCTGAATGGCTTTGCCAATCTTGGGGTCTACCGAAATCGTGAGCTCATCTTCAAATAATCTTGTCTGTAGGAGGCGTACCCAGTCCATACTGCATATTGACCGTTGCTGCCGCTCCCTTGAGAATGCCAAATGCCTTGACGATTGGTGGGGGCATGCGATCTTGCGGCTGGTTGATCCTGAAATTCTCTAACGACCGCTCTGTTTGTGCTCCCCAGTATTTGTCTGCCGGTACCTGGACCTCTCCAAAAGCATCTGTCTCTGCCCTTGTCTCTGCCATATTGCTTGCCGTTGCGTGGAAGGACCTAAGAGTGTGGGGTTGAAATGAAGCTTGATAGCTTGTTTTCGAGGAATTGAACGTAGACTGGGAGAACAGTCTGTTAGTAGATATCAAGCGAGAGGAGAAAGGTATCGATTTGCTCGTGATCAATGTTGTGTATGAGGAGGAAGGGGCTATTGTTCTAGGTTTGGCAGCTGCTCGTGACGCTGCATAGGCGGAGCGCCCTCGGACCGACCACAGCATCATCTTGATCTGTCAATTGAGCTCCAGGAATTCGTCAAAGTGACCCAAAATTGGTAATTAAAGAATTGATGAGTTGTCTCTTTACAGATGAGAAATTGAATGATGTTGACTGTCCTGGAAAGCACAGGAAATCTGTCTGATAGGACTCGGAAGCTCGAGACCGAGAGAAAAGTTGCTGTGACGCCGGCGTTGTCGGGGTTTGGGCACGGAGCAACCCGGAACCAGGATGGTTTCATTTTTCAGTGGGAAACAGTTTGTAGTGGTGAATTTATCTATTAGGTAGTTATATATCACGTTGTATGAAGATTTACGGATTATTTAACTTTCTCCAGAAGAGAGGGCAAATATCTATATTGTGGGGCTGCTATGTATCAAACCGTTTGCTTCGTTAACTCGGAAGTTCCCGGGATTGGCCATTTCCCCCTATTGTGCATAAGTGGTTGGATAAACACGATGATTGAACAAACTCAGGACATTTTTATTCATTCTAATACTTCCTCAAGACTCTTTACACAAAGAAACCATAAGATCCCTTCCTACCTCCCCCATCAACGCCGTCTCACGTAATCAATCTCCTCTCACTCCGCATGCCAAAAGAAGACTCTATCCTACTCTACAACTGACTATCACCATTATAATTTTCTGCAGAAATCTTCGGACGAAACACCAGTGCAGAAAGATGATACAGACCCCGCTATGCAACGGCACAAAAGCACTCAGTGCAACCATCATGCACTTCAACATCGAAAAATAATGAAGTCGATCCTCGAACACAAATGCGCAAGTCCGAAAGGTCAGAGCAAGCACCCAACAAATACGATCATACGAAAGCAAACTTTCAAGGCTAAAGAACAATTCAGGCAGCGTTTAGCGTCTTGATCATCATCCTCTTCTTGCGTTGATCAGTCAAAAGAAGGCCTCGGCTCTTCAATACGGTCTCCATGGTCTCCAACACCTTTTGGAAGCTGCTGGCAGCACCTCTCTCCTGCGTAAACCGAGCAATGCTTAGCTTTGATTTTTTTCCATGCTCGATAACAGTCAAGATCTCGCCTGCAAAAGAAACCTCTCTGAGACTGAAATCTAGAATATGTTAGCCACAAGCATATCACAGCCATCTCCTTGGGGTTACTGACAATTGCCTAAAGCAACCCGTCCAAAGACGATGTTGCGATTCTTGTCGACTTGCACATCTTCGAGACCGTATCGCTTCCACTCCTTAAGAACTCCGCCGATTTCCTGACGAGCGCGACGCTTCGAGACGCAGAAGCATAGGTACCTTGAGGCTGGCTTGACATTGAGTAGCTTGGCTAACCAGTTCTGTTGCGGCGCAATTTGTCGGGTCCTAGGATCTCCAAGATGAGGATAATGACGTCCCGTAATAGAGTCTTGGACACTAATATCATCATCAAAGGTATCATCGGCTACGAAGGAATTAGTGTTCTGAGATTAGCAATGACGTGGGAATACACAACATACCGCCGAGTGTCATATCTGGCTTCGAATTACGCTTCTTAAACCATCGTCCAAGACTGAACGGCTTCTTCTTTGGTAGGGTCGGGAGAGCTGCAGAGTCAAGCTGTTGGCTGGGAGGACCGGTATATGGATCTTTGACTGTGCCATGGCTCGAGTGCGATCGCAAGGACTCACTTCCAATAACAGAGACTCGGAAATCTTCTCCACTCTTGGAGCTGCGCTTGAACCAACCAGATGTCTTCCTAACGATTGTACTCGTGGTGCTCTCATTCTCAAATTCATCCTCATCTTTCTTGGCTTCTTCGATTTTTGGCAGTGCCGGGCTAGTTCCCGCCTTTATACTAGCATCATACTGCTGATGAAGGTCAAGTCCTGATGGACGTCGCTTGTGAGACTGTGTATCTTTGTCCTTGCTAGGTCCCCTAGGTACCAAAGGTGGTGGAGCCCCCTGCGAACTCTTCTTTCGGATGGTGAGGGGCGCAGGTGGCTTGACCGGACTTTCTGGACAAGTTGGATCCACCACGCGAATTGTGTCCCTCGACAGTGAATTTTCTCTAGAAAATCGATCTTGAAAGCCGTCACGTCTTGCATACCTCGGCTCTGGCGCGGATGCTATACGCCCCGTCTTTGCCTCGATTCTACGCTGACGATCGTGGTACATAGCCAGCTCTTTAGCTCTCCGAGGAGAGATATCTTTCTCGTGACTTTCGTCTATAGAGGGCAATAATCGACCAGCGGTCGGTTTTTTGGCCTCCACTGGGGCCGATGATGATCGACGATCGGCAGTAGAATGGGTTGGTGATACTGGCTGCATAAGACGATCAATATGTGACACCATGCGATCCAAGTAGCTTGGTGATTCGTCACCATCGCCATACAACTTCCGCAATTCGGCCTGTTTCCGCGCCTCCAAGAGTTCATTCTTGATAGATTCAGTGCGAGTTGGTGGTGGTGGAAGTGGACGTGTGCTCAAAGAAGCTTGCTTTGTCTTCTGATTTGATCCGTTGCTGCCAATGCCTTCTGACGTTTCAGAAATATCCGATATGACAGAGCTACGGTTGAAAGCTTCGTCACAATCTTTTGCCAGGCTGGTGCTGAGCTGTCTCACATCTTCGTTCCATATCTGGCTTGTCCTACCGCGTTTTGCCACGGAGAGAAGTGGCTGAGAAGTGGTGCGTGCCTTTCTTGACCGAATATAGCGAGTCGAAGCAGGGGTATCGACTACAGGGCGTAGAGTATCTCCTCCACAATCAGTAACTTCCGTGTTATTGCTGTGTCTTGGGGCGGTTGCGAGTGATTTCCCCTCGACAGAAAGCTGACTCCCGAATGAGTCCTTTCGTAGATGCGAGAAGCTCACACCCCGCTTGTGTCCAATCGTTGCTCGTACATAAGGATTACTGTTTCGACTCCTGGTAGAGCTCGCTAGCGAACTTCGAGATGCGTACGATTTGGGAGGTGGAAGTAGTAACCTGTTACGATCTGCAGTCGTTGATGTTCCGGAGGCCGAACGATATCTGGATGCGGAAGCCCCCACACTCTGAGCATCTGTGTGATGAATTATAATCTTGGCGTCGTAATCATTTCTAAAACCATTGAGGTGCTGAGGCCGCGATGCCTTGAAAGGATCATAGCTGCGTTCTGTCTCAGCGACGTTACTAACAACCGTGAATTTAGAGACTTGTCTCCCATGTCCCTTCGTCTTGGCTTGCGGGAACTGACAAGTTGAATATGTCTTCTTCAAGGTGAGTGGCCTAACATGGTGATAGTCGCTGTTCGAGTACCCAAGATCCGGAGCGTAATTCTCTAGTTGTGTGTCACGATACTTTAGAAGGAGGGTGTAGAATAGCTTTTGGTCATTTGGACTATAATTATTAGTAAAGTTCTGGAAAGCAAGAAACTGATTTAAACAGTTCATCGAACATGGGAACCATACTTCTCACTCAAAAGTGCTTCTATGAGTTGCTGCTCAGACATTCCATGCCACATAGACCTCAAGTGACGAAGCAGTTCTTTATCGATGTCGCTTCGACGAAGTACTGGGCGTCCACAATTCTTCGCGCCCGGAGATTGTGGCAAGGAACCACTGGCTAGGCTGTCCAAGTAGTCGTACTTCCTCAGCAGGGGATGTCTCCATATCTCGCGCAGTGTGATTCTCTTGTGGGGATTGACTTGTAGCATTCGTCTGACCAGATCTTTTGCCTCACCACTGAATTCAGACGGCATTTCATAACGCCCCAGTTTTATCTTTGCCAAAAGTGCAGGCATAACTGCTTCCCTCGGTGCGTCGAAACCCACATCAAAAGGCAGCCTTCCAGAAAGTGCTGCATAAAGAATGACCCCCATACTCCATATATCAACTTGATTGCCACGATAAGCAGCGCCTCTGACTACTTCGGGGGCAGCGTAGTGCGGGCTCCCACAGGAAGTCTGGAGCTTGTGATCGGGACTTTGGTGCAATGCCGCCATCCCAAAATCCGCAATCTTGATTTCCAACTCCTTTGTCAACAATATGTTCTCTGGTTTGAGATCTCGGTGGCATATGTTAAAAGAATGACAATAGCCAACGGCGCTGAGAATCTGGCGGAAGAACTTCAAAGCTTCTTCTTCCTTGAGTCCGGTTCTCCTCGAGGAAATGTAATCGAAGAGTTCTCCGTTGTTCACATATTCTAATACTAAGTATCTGCTTCTGCATTAGATACACATCTTGAAAAACTCATTAAGGGTACTCACATCTCAGTACGATTTTCCCAAATATCATACAGCTTCATGATGTTCGGATGCTGAATAAGCTTCATGATGGCAACCTCTCTTTCTATACCAACTGGCATTCGTCGTAGCCCATCTCCATTGTCCGGGCGCGAAGACTCGGCTTGATCGAGGTCTGCAAGGCTTCCGGCTTGAGACATCTGGGCGTGTCGTTTTTGCACAATCTTCACTGCAGCTTTTTGTCCCGTGAATGCATGCTTTGCCAATCGAACCCGCGCCGTGGCCCCTTCGCCCAATGTTTTTCCAAGTCTCCAAGGTCCAATATAAACTTTGACGCGATTGCTGTCGGTAGAAGTGGTAGATATTATGGAGTCTCTTTTGGATGTCGCGTCATGCTCTCTGGATATCGCTGATAGTCGCGGATTTGCCGGGTTGGGGCGTAAGGAGCCTGATGGGCGGTAACCCCGCAACGAGTCATAATCATTGTGCGGTGGTGGTGATGGAGGTCTGTAGGATTTCACTTGAGGAACATCGGACTTCTTATCGTGCTGCCGAATTGGCGATGCCTTCGAGGGAAGTAGAGGAGGCTCGTGCTGTGCATTGTTGACTCGTCGAGTGGCTTCTCCAAGAGGAGGTCGACGCGTCAGTGGTCGATGATTATGGTCCATGACCTACGACCTCAAAGGATTGATCTTTATAAAATCATCGCCCAGCGATTGAGAGATACACTCCTAGAAGTTTGATCCTCCGGTAAAAGTAGCGAGTTCGGTATGGGCGCGAAAGGCTTAGCTTTGAGGTTATTGCATCAGGTTGCCAAGGAGACGCGTTTTCGTGATTGGGATATCGAACCAGAAAAAATCTACCATCATCAACTTTCATTGTGTCATTAAATTTGGCACTGGGAACAATCTTACAATCGTGCACCTCTCGACGCGTTGTAATGTGTATATCTCGCAGGGCCTGGAGTCGGGAGCACTCCGCCTCGTGCAATATTCGTCGCTGATAGGAAAAGCAAAATGATCGTGGAATTTTTCTGGGAGGGAACAATTGATAGTATCTCGCGAGTGAGCAATTTTAAATCAGAATTGTAAGTCCTGGAATGTTGTGTTGGGGTGGGGGATGGATTTGCTTGCATGTGGTTCTTCACGCGCTCAAGCGGAGATTCCTTCTTTGGAAGGAATGCAGGCCCATTCCGCCAACCGTACGATTCACCATCCACATCTCTCACAATACCAGTGAATACTCCCCATCTCTCTTAATACTAGACAACAAAAACAGCCGTAGCAGGAAACTTAAGATCCTGCAAATTGAACCAAATCGACATCTCGTCATTTAATTATTGAATCTTTGCTCAGCCCAGCAGCCTGAGACAGCCACTAGTCCATGCACATAGTCTTTTTACAATGTAAAAGAGGTAGAGTGTCTATGGGATTAAGAGCCCGTCGTTGGTGACTGAGAAATTGAGGGCAGACCCGGATTTTTGAGAGCAGCGCATGACAATCAATGGGAGCAACAAAGTAAAGAACACGCAACGGGGAGCCAGCATTCATCTTAGACTTTGATATTGGAGCCGGTCTGGGTTCCATGAAGCAAAAGCACTACATTCGCAGATGGGACGCATCGAGGTGCAGGAAGTTCGAGAAATGAGATCGATGTACGGCGTGTTCTCCAAACGAAGAACATTCGTTAGATGGCCATCGGGTTATGATAATACTGTGGCACCTTTCAGCAGACCACCGGCGACTCAAAAGGTCAAGGCTTCAAGAGTTGTATTTTCAGGAGCTGTTGCACATTGTCTTATCTTATATTGTATCTGCCAAATGTCGTTATTTTCCCTTGTCGTTGTCTCATGTTCGGCAACGTTGATCTCTTTAGTTCTATATTTAGCGCTGGCGGCGTGTTTCGAAACGCCAAGTAATTCTGAGGATTAGTACTACCTGGGCTATCCTCATGAAACCTGCACAAGGTACGCCCTTTTACTGCTGACGAGAATAGAATACTCGATCAGAGCGCATTATGAAAATGGGAGATATTTTCATTTTAGTTTCAGTTTTGAGTTATTCGTAGGCTCCGGTCTTAATATTCAGCTGGACGCAAGTGTGGGCCGCAGCGCAACTCTTTCCAAATATGCAGCAATCCGACTTCTCTGTCAGTCGAAGAATGACGGAACGAAGCCATCGATTCCGGCTATGTACAAACAAAAGAAAAGCAACTTTGCACCACTCCAAGGCTCATTCGTGTCATTTGGCAACCTTTGATTTTTTCCTAATTTCCGCTGCGCCGGAGACTGATCTTGGATGATCCGTTGTTTGCTTGAAATCTGTGTAGGTTAGTCTCATATATATGAACCGAGTTGTGAAAGAACGTACCAGCTTGGATATTTTGAAGAGTCTCCTTCTTTGGCGTTAACAGTCCAGATGGTGTAGGAGCACTATTCATGACAATGCCGCCAGACATAGCCAATCTTTCAAAGGCTCCAACCCTTGTCTTCAAAGCCACAACTTCACCACCGAGTCTTTGGGTGGTACACTCTAGATGCTGGATGTATTCGAGTGCTCGAGTGAGGATGGCAGCCTTGCCATATTTTTGCTGTCCTGTCTTGTCGACTGTGTCATTGTCCGAATTGTCCCCCTCGTCGCCGGACTTGGAGTCCATGCTGGACATTTTCCGCAATGGTGGGATACCTTGACCCAGACATGCGATTTTGTCATTAAGATTTGTCCGGTATCGCTTCTCAATTGCGTTGTGCCCTCTCTTTTTCGTTTGACAAAGTGCATTTGGCATGTCATCATATTGGATTGATGACTTTCGCTTCCTCGTCTTGCGGGTCTTTGTTTCAGGTTCCGGAAATGAAGAACAAGATTGAGCGGAGGCCGAAGGAGTTAGAGGCGTTGGCTCGGAGGAGAAATTGACTTGTGAAAGCATTCGGTATGGCATCGCGATGTCTTGGAGCCTTTGTTCTTCGGCTGCTGTGAGGGTGGAGTATCTACGGGCAGGTCTCCGATCATCCATCTGCATCTCGGAGAGTGTTAAGAAATGTTGAGACTGTGTTGTCTCATCGAGCTCTAAGGGAGCATTCTCGAAAAAAAATTCGGTTTCCGTGGAGGAGGCTGATAATGGAGCGAGGTCCACAACCCCAAAGTTGGAGAAAGTGTTTTCAAAGCTGTTTTCTCCTCCCAGAAGTATCGAAGCCGTCTCAGCTAGAGTACCATCCCCTCTCATTCAGTCGTTCCATTCTTCAATTTCCATATCGGGACTGAAGGACTTGTCGAAAATGTTGGTCACTGGATTGGCCAAGGCCGTCGGTGTGATAAGCAAGGATCCATCCAAATCTTGGAGATACAAATTTCTAGTAGGCATTATGCCGATTTCTTAGGAAATTGAGAAGCGTCGGAAGAGAAACAGCGATTCCTTCAGGCTTGAAGACGAATCGTGTCGACTGCCCCAGTAGCAGGACGTCGGAATAGAAGAAGTGACGGGTGAGTTAGGGCCTGGGGGAAGAAAGATGAGACAACAATCAGGCTGAATTTGAGGATTGTCAGTTTTAACTTAGGTAAAGCTTTCTGATCAAGACTGTTAGGTGGATTGATATGCCCAAGGTGTCAACAATGGTGCAGGAAGTGGAGTACTTGTACTAAAGTCTGGCGTGCTACACCTTTTCGGGGAACACCCTGAGGAGGAGATGTGTGGATTGCATGCGACGCTCAAACTGAGGCCAACGGCCTCGACCGCCATGGCCAGGACCCGAAAGACGCAGATTGAAAAACGAGATGGACCTTCTAAGATAGGTCCCTTGAACCCTGAACTGAGCATGCTTGTTTGCTTGTGGCGGCGAATCAAATTACAGTAGTTGTATGCGTATTGGAACTTCATTCATTCCATCTTCGCGACCTCATCCCCTAGGTATCTCTCGGAGCCGGCGAGACGAATATCACTTTGTCCCCAAGATCTTCGATGAACGGTCAAAATGGTTATTTCCCACGTCATATGCAAGCCATGGGACCCTTGGACCCCTAATCTGTTGGCCATCTTGATTGGTCCGTGCCATTGGACCCCTCCTCTCCTCGCACATGTGAATCCCAAACAGCTCACAAGTCAGCTCACAAAGATCCAAACCCGAATTTTCGAATTCCATGCCGTGCATCTTCAAAATCTCGACCTCACCGATTGCGATATCGAAGCAAAATCTGCTGCCGTCAAAACACGCCGTGCTCGGAGGAAAGGCCGTTGAAGGTTGTGATTCATTGGGCCTCGCGTTTAATACTGCACGCACTCCACAAAAGCGTGCAGATCGAACTGCGAATCAAGTCCATCGCGATTGTCATCCTTCTCAAATCTAGATGACCGGGCATTCTTTGACACATGGAATTGATGGAGCATTCCATACCATGCTCTTCAATCCTTGGCCGGCTACAATCGCCAATTGTTTTCCGTGCCGACGGCTTCTGGGGGCCCAGGCTGCCTCGCGTGCTCCCCTTGTTCTACAATCAGACCCTTTTCCGTAGATCAGGTCCTTTGTCGTGGCTGGGCTATAGATCGCACCTCCTGTTGTGGCTATGCTTGACGGCTAGTCCGGCCGGGATGAGAGGCTGTTGCCTTCCGCATCTTCCCTCGAGTCTCAAGCTGATTGATACACGTTAGATAACGTTCCGGCCCGCGAGGTCCCACAGCTCTGTTGTCAAACTGTGGCGCTGTGACTATTCAATAGAGGTGGCCAAGCCCAGGACGAGGAGAAGTTTGAATAAAGTTGTTGCAACCTTATCCAATCTCCAAAGCTAGTCCAGTCCCCGTTTACTGTTGGCCTAGGCTTTAGTACGGGAAATATGCCAAACTACAGCCGTATGTCAGAGCTATTTAAGGTGAATATCGCGAAGTCTTAAACTATTTGTAATGTGGTATAATAGGCTGTTCGTATGTTATTTAGAGAACCTGACCCCGCCAAGCAGCTGAGGTATTGTCCCATTATCCAATAGATGAAATATATCAACCACGAGGCCCTACCTCACACAGTAATTCGCTGTATTCATTCTGAGCAGCGTACGATAAAATTCTCTTCAGGTTAATTGTGTTTGGTCTTCGAGAAGTATGAGGTCGTGAATAGTTTCAGCCCTCTCAACACCGAAAACGCACCTTGGTAGCCCACAAACTACACTTAATCCTCGGGCTTTTCACTTCGGTTGTGAATTGAAATGGTTTAGTTCAAATTATGTCTTGAACAACGAATTCAGCTTGTTTTACATTACAGGATAGGATCAGCTGATGAGGGGAATTGACAACGTAGTGCCAAGTCCCGCTAATATCCTCAAGACCAGAGACCCAACTTCGTCCTCCACCACCACGGCATGCCATGCCCCATCACATCTATTCAAAGCAATCCTTCCCTTGGCATGAAGCGCCCAAAACCGCCTTCATCAAAGGAATATATCTCAAGTGGGATGCTCCGAACCCACGAGCTTTTCATCAACATATCACTACCAATTATGGACATTAGATTCAGGACGGAAATTATATAAAACAAATATCATCTGCGGTTTATTCTACATAAATTTATTTTCAGTTGTACTACATTTTCAAATTCAATTTGAAAATTCTCATAATCAATAAGTTTGATCCACTCACATCTACGTTCTGATGCAGAATCGAGGGTTTTCTATAGAGTCCTGTACCCCTTCGACTTGCTGGTTACTGAACGGACAGGCTCAGTACAAGTCCAGTCTGGGTGGGAACGTTTCTACATTAGTATCTTCTCCTTAGCAATAGTTTACCAGGTATTCTTTGGTACTCGCTCCGGGCATGGGGGTTTCTAGTCAGTCTATTTTGAAGCCTTGTATTGGAGATTGTGGGATATGCTGCTAGAATACAAATGCATTACAACCCATTCACGAAAGACCTATTCTCTATGTTAGTACTGGAAACACTCCTTTCCTTTGATTATCTTTATATCTGAACATCAAAATGACAGGTATCTGGTTGTATTAACTACCGGCCCAACCTTCTTCACCCCTTCTATCTAGTTTTGTCTCTCCCACACCATCGCCGTTTTCGGAGAAGATCTTGCCAGCTTTAAGCCACGCCCATACATCATCTCGTTTATCATCAGCGACATAATCTCCCTCATCCTTCAAGCTACTGGGGGATCAAAAGCTTCTGGTGCCCTAACCTACGATATAAAGCAGTCCGGTATTCACATCATGGTGGCTGGTTTGGCTTTTCAAGTCGTCTCACTCGTAGTCTTCTTGATCTTGTTCGCAGATTTTATCTACAAGCGTCCGCAAATCGTTCGAATTGAACGATCCCCTACTCCAAAACATCAGATCGTCTCTTAAATATAGAGCATTTCTATGGTGGGTGATGGAGTCTTCTCCAATCTATTCCTACATTTTCTCTTGGGCATTTAGAAGTTGTAACTGATACTGACTTTGCAAAATCTAGGCCTAGGCTTCACCACTCTCTTTTTCCTCATCCGTTCTAGTTTCCGTGTAGCTGAGCTATCCGAAAGTTTTAGAAGCGCCCTCGCAAATAACGAAGTCATGTTCATGGTACTCGAAAGAAGTATGGTAGCTTCAGCTGTCATTCTGCTCACAACAATGCCTCCAGGTCTGGTTTTTGCGCGGGAAGGATGGAAGGAGGCTGGTTGGAGCTTTTCTGGGAAGCCGATCGCGAGGGGAATGTCTCAATACAAGCTAGAAAGTGTAACAAGAGGTAACAAATAACGGTTAGAGTTAGCCAAACAAGGTATGGCGTTCCGGCGTCCTAGACATTACATGCAAGCTTTAGATATTAGTAGCTCACCTTTAATGCATATAGGTATTAGAGTATACGCCACGCGATTAGCTACCCGTATAGCACGCTTTGTCACTCTCCTCTCTCTTTTCCTTTAGATTTTAAGAATAAGGTCTTACTCTCACATTTTATTGCGATCGCTTGAGTCCTCTAAGAGTCCTTTGCCTTCGTGCTGTTACATAGCCCATAGTTGAGTCCATTCGCAAGCTCGTAATCTTGACGAGCAAGCCCCTCCCTGTCACGCTAAAAACGCCCTACGCGCCGAAAGTCGCGTTCACTATCAGTCTTCTGCCAGACATCGTCCCTCCGCCCCACGACAACCAGAGGATAAACAATCATGCCGTCGCAATCGACCCCTCCACGGAGGCGGCCACGGTCAGAGATTGAAAGCGATGACGATTCCGATATTGTACGGGCCTCTGAAAGGTCGACGCCATCTGATTCCGATTCAGCGAAACGCGTCCGAACAAATAGATACCACCGAGAGTCACAGTCAGAATCACCAGAGCCGGGACCTTCGCGTCCAAATGGTATATCACAAAGGCAAAGCAATCTATACGATGATGAAGACGACGAGGCCAGCGATGACGATGGGTCAGGCCCCAGCGAATTCCAGCCTGGTGCTATTGTTCGAGTCAAACTCACCAATTTCGTCACCTACGAGAACGCCGAATTCTTTCCCGGCCCCAACTTGAACATGGTCATTGGTCCCAACGGCACAGGCAAGAGTTCCCTTGTTTGTGCGATATGCTTGGGGTTAGGATGGGGACCACAACATCTTGGGCGTGCTGGACAGGTTGGAGAGTTTGTGAAGCATAACATGAATGAAGCAATCGTCGAAGTGGAGCTTCATCGTCGACCAAATGAATCTCGCAATACTATCGTACGCCTAAAAATTATTCGAGATGGCAACGGACGTGAATGGTGGCTCAACGGCAAGAAGACGTCTCTCAAATCAGTCCAGGCTGTCACGAAAAGCCTTTCCATCCAAATTGATAACCTCTGTCAATTTCTACCTCAAGATAAGGTATGTGAATTTGCTGGTCTGTCTCCGGTTGATCTGCTTCAGCAGACTCAGAGGGCTGCAGCCCCAGAGTACATGCTGGAATGGCACGATGAGTTGAAGAAACTCCGGAAAGAACAGAAGGCATTAGAAATCCAGGATGAGAATGATAAAGACCAATTGGGTAGGCTGGAGAATCGCCAGCAAAATCTCCACGCCGAGGTAGAGAGGTTGCATGAAAGGATCAAGATTCAAGAAAAAGTTTCATTACTGACAAAGATCGTTCCTTTTGTCGAATACCGGATTGCTGTGAATCAGCATAATGAGTCCAAGGAAAAGAAGATCGAAGCTCAAAACCGATTCAAGGAATTATCAGACAGAATCGCGCCTACTTTACAATCGATCAATGCAAAGGAAACCTACAAATCTCAAATCCAAATCGTTGTGGAGGAGCGGAAGCAAGCCTTGAAGGCGGCCGAGCGAGATGCCGATAATCTGGTCAATGGCATCGATGCTCTAGAGCGGAACGCCAAGAACATTGAAGCGGAGGTGAACGCTATTCTTGATACCCAACAGAGGAGGAAGATAGAGCTTCGAAAGCTTGATCGGGATATCGCAGCTATGAAAGCACGCCTCATCAATGAACCCCGCATCGAATTCAGTGCTGCTGAATGGAATGAGCGCGTTGTAAGTGTATCCTGACAAAACATTTCTACCCTATGAATTAATTAAAATCCAGCGTGCGAAAGAACACGAGGTTAGGGATATCAACAGTCAGATCGGAGAGCTCGAAGCTCAGAACAGAGAGCATATACTTACTGGCAAGGATAACCGCCAGAACGTCGAGAATGCACAACGGGAGCTTGCTGCGTTTGATACCCAAGAAGGCCAGCAAATGAGCAAGGTTGAGAAACTTTCCAAAGAAACGGCAAGGGCATGGAAATTGATCCAGGAGAACCTAGAATCCTTTGAAAAGGAAGTTTATGGGCCTCCGATGATTACGTGCTCGATCAAAGACCCGAGATATGTCGACGCTGTGGAGTCTTTGCTTCGTCCAAACGATTTCTTGACCATCACAACCCAGACTCTCAACGACATGAAAAGGGTGAGCGAGCAGGTCTACGGCGTTATGGGCTTAGGTGATATTACAGTGCGACAAGTTGAGCAGAGTCCTATTCGAGGAAAACCTTTATCTCAGCAAGATTTCCAGCTTGCAGGAATGGAGGGCTGGGCGATCGACTACATCGACGGCCCGACTCCTGTTTTGGATATGTTGTGCGGCTCGGCACAACTTGACCAATGCCCTGTCCGTCTTCTTGAACCCAGCGATGCTCAGTATAAGGTCCTATCTGAGAACGTTTCGCTTAGGCGTTTTGTGACCGGTACCCACTCTTACCAAGTTTCAAGGAGACAGGAATATGGACCTCAGGCCATATCAACAGTTTCCAGGAGCCTTAGAAAAGCCCAGCACTGGACAGATGAGCCCGTCGATGTGTCTGCCAGACGCGAAATTCAAGAGAAGATTGATTCACTGAATGCCGACTTCGCAAGGCTGAAGCAACAGATCCAACCTCTTAGATCGCAGATCAAAGACTTGAAAGAGAAGAAAAGCACTCTAGAGGACGAGATTAAAGTCCTCAAGGAGGAAAAGGCCGAATTACAGAAGGCCTCTAGTGCCCAGAAGGCCCTTCCCGACAAGATTCGAATCGAAGAAGAGAATCTAGAGGCCAAAAGAAATGACAACGAAGAAAATCACGATCAGCTAAAGAAGCTTCAAACTCAGCATGACCACGCCGTTCTCCGAAAAGCGAAACAGGCCCTCGATTACAAGGATCAGGTCGCAAAAATTCGACAATACCACGAGGAGCTCGTTGAAGCACGAATTCGACTCATCGAGGCCGAATCTGACGTGGTTGGTCTGAAAGAGCGCAATGCTGATATTGTTATGCAGCGAGACATTGAGAAGGAGAAGGTCCAAACCATCGAGGCGGAAGCCAAGAGGGTAAAGGATATTGCCAGGAGATCATTGAAGGTCTGCCAAGAGCTTATGTCGGACCCCGAGAATGAATCGCATGTCGAAACGTTCAAGACTGTTCCTGCAGGGACGACTGTTGAAAGCTTGCAAATGGATATCGCCGCGGAAGAGTCGAAGCTCGAGTATATCCACGCCGGTAATCCCAATGCAATCAGAGACTACGAGGCCCGTGAAAAAGAAGTCGACAAGCTGAAAGAGAAGATCTCGGAGACAGAGACCAAGCTGACGAAGATTGGTCGAAACATCACTAAGATCCGAGACAACTGGGAGCCCCAGCTCGACAAACTCATCGCAGAGATCAGCGATGCATTCTCATACAATTTCGAGCAAATAGGTTGCGCCGGCGAGGTTAGCGTGCACAAAGACGATGATTTCGACCAGTGGGCGATTCAAATTAAAGTCAAATTCAGGTAAGAATGATTTCCTATGTATGTGACCGATATGATGCTAACGGTTGAAGGGAAAACGAGACACTCCAGCTCCTCGATCAACATCGTCAATCTGGTGGCGAACGTTCAGTATCCACAATCTTCTATCTTATGTCTCTCCAATCTATGGCACGAGCTCCGTTCCGTGTTGTCGATGAGATCAACCAGGGCATGGACCCTCGAAACGAGCGCATGGTCCATGAACGAATGGTGGAGATTGCCTGCAAAGAGCATACAAGTCAATATTTCCTCATCACCCCCAAGCTGCTCACAGGCCTTCGCTACGACAAGAGAATGAAGGTTCTATGCATTGCAAGTGGTGAGCACATGCCGGAGAACTACCAACGCATGGACGTGTCAAAGATTATTGGCATTCGGAGGTCGATCATGGCTGCTGGTTAAGGGATAGATAATTTTGCAATGAGCATTTTTGAGAGTTGGTGGTCTAGCGTACATAGATACGGGCATGCAAAATGAGCGAGGGGGTAGGACTGTAACATAATGTACTTAATGAGCAAGCCGTTTATCTTTTGCCCTTTCAGAAGTTTTGACACGGAAGGGAAATCTTTCACTTCAGCCTCATCTCACATGCCCCGCACGACCTGTTTGAGAATATTCTTTTCCCAGCAAAATTCACATATCCATTCGAACTTTGTCATGCTATATACGTATCTCCATTACATTATTCTACAAGTCGTTAATTCAGCATGGGTATTGTCGGTTTCACAGGGGGGTGGCCTATTAAGAGTATACTCTTGTTTTTATGTTGCAAATAGGTGTAGATTCTAAGAGGTTGCAGGTGCAAGAGAGCCATTATAGGGCTCTCATTCACCTGGTTGCCTAATCGGGTTAGGCTCGATCAGGTTTCTTGTTCCCTTGTTCCGACAGGTATCATCACAAAATCCAAACCACCACTCCAATTCCCAAAGCACCAACAACCCGTACATCCACCTCCTTCCTCCATTCCGCACTCATCTTCCCCGTCCCAGTCCCTGTACTCCTCAACGTCGTGCTGTAATACTTTCCTGGCGGATAACCTATTCAATGTCTGGAATGAATTCGAATAATTTCTTCCGGATTTTGACTTGATGGTCGAACCGGCTCGCGTCCCCTTCTTCGGATTCGGACAGTTCAGAAGTTTTAGTCAGCGTAACAAGAGTCAACTTTCCAACAACTTGAAGATGGTCATCAACAACTCTTACTTCACCTCCTTCTGAGGACTCAGCCTCAATGCTTAACACTTTGAAAAGGTCGTATCTGAGATCGTCGATGTTATACGTATCTCAGCGGTATCGGACTTCTCCAAGACTTGAAACCCATGATCACGAGGGTGCTTCAGAACCCGAGGTTCTCGTCCATGAGCCCAAGAAGGACCAGAGCAGTTGAAGTGCAAAGTCCGTTTGGCTAATAGCGACTCCTGAAGCACCCAAGCACGCCTTTGCAAAGGGGATTCCAAGACATCACCTCTCAATTATTCAAATTCTTGACAGGAGTAATTCCCCAGTTTGAAAAAGGGAACACTATGTAAGTCGTGTCGGAAGTCCTTTCGTTGTGCTTCGATATGATCGACTTTAAATCCAAACTATCCCGCTCTAGCCATCGCTTTGAACGACCTATAATATTTGATGACAAGGTCCTAGTATAAAGGGTGGATTGGCGGGGCAGGAAGTTCAAGAACCATGGACCGGGGAATTGGAAACTCGCGATCAAAAAAGAGGCTCGTTCAAGCATCCAGCACCCCAGTGGCAGCGATATTGCAGTGTGCTCCAAAGTAGACGCTCATCATGTGGCTAGTTGCCCTCTTCCAATCATCTTCTAAATTTTGAATTATACAGAGAGAATCGATCTAGAGGTACTGTATTGACATTCTCCAGCTGACATAGATGGCTTCTTGAAAAGTTTTCGGCAATTCGCTGATTTCAAGCCCCGCCTCGAAAGCGGTGACATTGCTGCTCGTGAGATTAATCAACTGGTGTTGTCCCCAACAGTGACTAAGAGTCATATACCGGGTGTTCACAGGGAACCCGTTTGTTTTGCATAGGCGCACAGATTGAGCCCCCGATGATCTAACGTACAAAAGCCTGGTTGGAAGTTGCGCCTCAACGTTTGTTGGTGTGCCATGCTAGTGTTTCGAAACACATTCCGATATCCATTATAAAGTAATACCCAAGGATTGAGCAGAGCCAGTGTTAATGCTGAGCGTCTGCTCGGGTAGTTTCGCAACGTGCTCATACTTCTTCTGATCGGCGAGGTATTAGTTCGGTGGCTTTGAACTGCGCTCACGATCGCTGACCTAGATTGAGAAACTCGACGATGACGCGTCCTGATACCCATACATGAAAACTAACTGAGCATCTTACTGGAACCTGATTTTTGTGATGATTTTTCTCATAGAAAATGGCAAAATCTATGCCCGAGTGCGACAGATTTCCCAGCAGTACTCGGCATAAGTCGCACCCGCCCTTTACAGCAGCTTCCAGAGAAAATATATCCCTATGATGATTATAGACAACACGAGAGCGAACCCATGAGCCTTGCCGGGCCAAGTAAGCCACTCGTTTCTTTCCGGTAAAGATACAACGACAAACAGTGCAGATATTTTCCATCCTGCAGCGCGGACTTGGCCGAGATGAAGATGCCTGTCATGGAATGATCCTGACTGTGTGGGAGATTGTGAGCTTTAATAGCTGTAACTTACGAGACTCACGTGAGCATAGTGCCTAGTTGATGAAGGGAGAAATGGAAAGAAAAGAAAAAGTTGAATACGAAGTGATGTGGGGGCTGAGGCGCGGCCGGTTTCACGTGACCGCCTTTTAACATCACCTCGTCCCCTTTCTTGAGATTCTCTTCTATTGCGAAGAATTCTATCTCCAGACCGATGATGATTCGCAGTTTAGATTCCATTGCTATTATATCCCAAGCAAACATGTCAACTAGATGGCTTCATCAATTCATACTTGTTATAAGAGCGGAGGCCTTGCCAACTTCCAATGTTTACAGACCGCTACCCAAAGCTATCGTGTTTAGCGGAGACCCTGCAAGAAAAAAGGTATATTTAGCGGCGTATCGAATAAGAGGCTCTGGGCAAAGTGTCGGTGGTCTTAAGGTCTGCAAGAAGTATCTATCTGTTCTCCAAGGAACTGCTGAACAAATTCTTCAAAGACCCGCTAGTGGTTCCTTGCGACCCGCGGTATCAAGCCAAAACAATGAAACCAGGTCTTAAAACATTCCAGTTGTTTTTTCTCTCCAAGCTTATGGCAGGAAACTTTGAAAACATATTTCCGTCTCTTTAGCTTTACTCCCATTTGAAGCAGCCACTTATCCACGCGAATTGAGAGCGCCGAAAGTGGTGAACTCATAATTATTATCTTCTTCATTAGAACTACCAGCAGGCTCCTAATAACTCTTCTACTCCCATAGATGTTGCTTTTTCTATAGCACATTAGTTCTCGCCGAGAATTTCAGTTGAAATTCATCTGCTCAACATAAGTCGCTGTCAACTTCGGAACAACAAACTTTTCGGTTCTATTTAAATTTACTAGGAATTTAGAAATTTTAGTTAATCAGGGGCAACTATCGCGTATTTAATCTATCGCAGTTGCCATTTCCAATCCTTCGTTCTCTACCAACGCCCGTCGTGGAGCCGTACCGCAATTTCTACGAGGTCCTTAAACTCCAAAATCCTACACTTCAAAACGCCACCGCAGAAGCCAATCATCATGGCCGACGCAAATGAAGAAGTTCTTCTTCCAAAGCTCTCAGAGGTCCCTCTCCTTCAATGTAAAGACGAAGATCCAAGGACTGTCGCGATAAACAATACATTCACGCTTTCCCCCGACCTCCCCATAGAACTCAGACTCCTCTCTGAACGGCGACTCTTCAGACTTGGTATCTGCGACTTGACCCACCAGGGAGCAACGCCTTGGTCGATCACTTCAGCACAGGCAGTACCAGTTGCTCTGTCCGTTTGCAAGGAGTCCAGGGAAGAAGCTTTGAAGTTGTACAGTACAAGCCACTCTATCCAGCGGCAATCCGTGGCTTGACTGTGGAATACATCAATCCGGAACGCGATGTTCTGATCTTTCCCGGGACGAAATGGGCACGGGAAAGCCATGTCATTAACGTCTTGAGCTCGATTTCGGGCCAGGGGGTCCACATCAAGTCTCTAGCTATCCGATGCCATTTCTCGACTTGCTGGGAACATCTTTGGGAAGCGCTTCCTGTTACTGGTCTGAGTGAGGTGGAGGAGTTGCTAGTTGCCCTGCCTTATTCGAGGTTTGGAGGAGATATCAATGGATTTGAGGAAATTGATAGAGAGAAATGGGCCGCTATGGAACAGGGAACCCCTTTTACAATTGGGTATGATGAAGTCTGACAAATGTTTAGAGTGGGATTTGAGAAGATTCAGAGCAAGCACCCGGAATGGCGGGCACCGAGAGTACGCCTAGGGATGTTCCTGTTTACCCTCTGAACAATTCTTCAGAAGACCGGAATGAGCATGACAGTCTCTGCATTTCTCTTCTTGTAAAGAAACTCCCGTAGATCTAGCTTAGAAAATCGAAAGCGATAAGGGTCTCTTGCAATACTTTACATGCTCACATGACCTTCTCTTGCTTCTGAAATCGGGATATGAATTAATAACGGATCTTTGCTTCAGCGTAAGACTATGGATCGGATGTATACAGCGCAAGGTTAATTTAACTGCTATCAAATCTTACTCAGTGGAATTATGTCGTGTATATTTGATAGACTCTCACATCAGCTTGTGGCTTATCACTTCTAGAACTTATAGAGCTTCTTCCCACCTCTGAGGGAGTTGCCTTATGCTTTGCTACTCTCTTCTTTTGAATTTAAATATACTGGTTTATGTTTCTTATGCTCAATGATTGGCTTGTGTGCAGACTTTTATGTGCTTAAATACAATGTTGTGTTGTGGAGGCTGGGAGAGTGCCTCACAACCTAAATCTCCTTTTTCTACTCCCATTGCAATGTCCAAAGCCGAACTCGACCTATTGCAAAGCCAGCTGCCAGGACAGTCAATATTCACTTCCACCGATTTCGGCGATTTATAAAGACACTAGCTGACGTTCCTTTCTTACCAGAGTCGAACTTTCCTCCTCCGATCGGACCGTTGTTGTCGCCGACCGTCTTTTTACAATTATAATCGTTGTGGAAGCTGCATCAAAGACCGTCCTCCCTTTTGAAGCAATAACACTCTTCGGCTTCCTCCCGTCAGATTTCGAACTTCCATGCAAAAAGCCTTCCACATGGTCATTTGCAGTTTCCCGAATACCGCCATTATTTCCAGAGACACGGCGAGAGAGACAATCTGTGTGGCAGTAAGTAAAATTCAATTCCCGT
>Ga0302325_10007389_pt1 | contig 24392 bp, 35 predicted proteins | sample Palsa_T0_2_FD_201948 | JGI IMG/M metagenome (GOLD analysis project Ga0302325, IMG submission 201948) | Peat permafrost microbial communities from Stordalen Mire near Abisko, Sweden - Palsa_T0_2 | ecosystem: Environmental > Terrestrial > Soil > Palsa > Peat permafrost | place: Sweden: Abisko... | reverse complement strand
TCAGCACTTATGACGTCGGAGGGGAACAAACCTACAAGTTGAATTGGGTATGAGATGAACTCAGAGTGCTTCTTGACGATGTCTTTGATCTATTGCGGTCAGCGAAAGTCTAAAAGGGAGAATATACCTTACGCTCCTCAAGATATTCAAGTTGGTCTTCTTTCAAGAACAACTGAACCTCCGTACCACGGCCGAGACGTGGGCCGTCGGTGTCTAGGGTCACAGTGAAGGTACCGCCAGCGGAGGAGCTCCAGATGTATTGTTCGTCGTCGTTGTGCTTCGAGACAACTTGTACCCTTTCGGCGACAAGATAGGCACTATAGAATCCGACACCAAACTGTCCTAGAAAAGCGTAAGCGGGAACATTCCTTTTTAAATAGGGTACTTACCAATCATGGAGATATCGGCACCAGACATAGCAGCCTCCATAAATTGCTTAGTACCGGACTTCGCAATTGTTCCAAGATTGTTGATCAAGTCGGCCTTGGTCATACCGATACCAGTATCGCGGATTTTCAGGACTCCATTCTCCTTGTCGGGAGTAATGCGAATGTAAAGGTCCTTTTCAGTGTCAAGCTTTGAGGGATCGTGCAAAGCTTCGTAGCGAATTTTATCAAGGGCATCCGAAGCATTGGAGATTAGTTCTCGCAGGAAAATTTCCTAGCAATGAGCATATGCAAGCCAGCAAATGATAGGAGGCAGGATACCTTATTGGAGTATACTGTGTTGACTAGCAGAGAAAGAAGTTGACTGATTTCAGCCTACACGATGATCAGCTTGCTGCTACGGTTTAGAGAATTGCGGCATACCTGAAAATCAAAGCTCTCCGTAGATGCCATGGTGAGACGCGGTCAGATAGGAACAAGGTCTTTTGAATTGGAGGATTGTGTGCGAAAGATCAGATGCTTCGCTGTGTGACAGTTTTGGGAGGACAGGGACGATTTATACGCTGCGTGGAGGATCGCTGTAAGAGCGCTAGCGAAAAATATTGAAAAAGCGTATTCACCTAACCCGTTCACACAGAACTTTCCAGCAAATTCGCTGCCCTGGTCGTCGCAGCAACCTGCGGCCCTAGTTGACCGGGGCATTTCTTGGGATTCCAGCGGCATTGAATGCTTTGCTCCAGGGAAGAACAAAAAGGTTGGAAAAAGTTCGGAGAAGATCCCGTATTTTGGGTGCGCTTGGTTTTGTTCTTTCGGCTCGAAAGACATTTCCCGCTGTAATTGACCTGCACCTCCACTCATATTGCCATGGAGGCGCAGGTCCAGAATGCCGTGGAAGTGGCCTTGAATCCTCAGGCAGAATACACCCTCAAACAACAGGTACGAAATCTCAAGCGCCTGTGCGCCCCGCTAATTTGGAAGGCACTCGCGTTTATCGCCCAGGTGAAGGAATCTCCGGATGCGTGGAGAGTCGCGTTATCGCTCCTCACAAATCAGCCATCGCGGTTTGTCTCCTACCAGTATGTACAGTATCACAATTACTAACGATCAGGCCAGCCCCAGTTCGCCATTTTGCGCTACAAATACTTGAATCGGCAATCAACCGAGGGTTCATCTCTACCACGCATTTTTGACTATTTAGTTTTCTCGACGATGTCTCAGCTTCAGAGCAGGCAAAGGCTGTGTTTCTGCAGCTCCTTGATCCCGAGGCAGCAGACCACAATTATCTCAATCTTCGTGATGAACCGCAATGTAGCACTTCGCATTACTATTCAGCTAATACAATTTAGATCTACAAAACCAAGTTGCTCACTCTCTAACGTTACTATTTGTATTGACATATACTACCTCCTGGACTTCTTTTTTCAACGACTTCCTCGCATTGATCCAGAGAAATTCTCGCCAGGGACGAACTTTTGATCATTTCACGGCCCACATATTTCTTAAGATATTATCAATGATAGACCAAGAGGTTGCAGACGCGCTTTATACATCTTCAAAAAAAACCGGAAACCACCGGATGAACACCGATATTAAAGATCGAATTCGGGAGTATGATGTCAGCACCATCTCTCGTTTCTTGTTTGAAGTAATGACAGCGTTTCAAGGAGAGACCGACCTGGAACCTTTGGTCAGCCAGTGTCTTTCAGTCATTAGCCAGTGGATTGGTATATACTCTTTCTGTTCAATAAGAGGATTTTATTGACTCCTTTTAGCGTGGATCGACATTACATTAATCGTTAACGAGGCCTACATGTCCTTAATCTATCGATTTCTCGGCCATACTGGACTTCGCACAGCGGCCTCGGAAACTCTTGCCAGCATTGTTTCCAAAAAGATGCATTCTGCTGATAAACTCGAACTAATCGCTCTCCTCAACCTCACTCAAGTGGTTGAGTCGCTAGAAGCGGACGAAGATGTGGAGTTCACTGAAGCAATGGCAAGATTAGTAAATGTTCAAGGGCTAGAGCTAACGCGCATCATTGAGGAGGTACAAGTCGCCTTCCCTTCCTTAGATTAAAATTTAGGCTTCTTCATCTCCTGATATCAATGATAAAGCTCTGAAGGCGCTGAACAAGTTGTTGCCTCATCTTTTGCGGTTCCTCTCGGATGAGTACGATGATACAAGTATGGCGGTCTTCCCTTTATTGACCGAAATACTTTATGTGGTATTGTCTCTCTGACCATCTTATACTAACTGCAGTCTCGCCGGTCAGCTAAGAGGACGAAGACAGAGGTGTTGGATCGCAAGTCCCTTCAGGCCGTCTTAAGCGCATTATTCAAGAAAATGCGCTACGATGATGAAGAACATTCGCAAGAGAACGAAGACAGCGACCTTGAGGCCGAGTTTCATGACCTCAGGAAACGACTTCTTGCATTCCAAGATTCCATAGCTGCATTGGATCCCACATTATATTCAGAATCAGTTTACCAGTTCGTCACGAACACTTTTAAGGCGATGAACAGTGCTCCTAATTCTGATTGGCGTGACACCGAAGCCGCGTTGGTCGAGCTACACAGCTTTGCTGAGCCTCTAAAAGGTACATATCTCACAGGCAATTCGGTCACTGACTTGAAGGAAATGGTATTTGGGAGAACACTGTACATGTTGAACGCTTCGCACAGATGCTGTCGCAACTGATTGCCTTGGGTAAGGCTTCTATCATTTATTATTCTAATACGTCTATAGCACCAAAGCTAGTCCATCCACTAACTCGAATTCTTTTCATGGAGATCACAGTCAGATACTCTGCTGAATTGCTTTTGCAACCTGAGCTGATACCCTCTGTCCTGGAATTTTTCGTTGGATTTACAGGCATACATAGTGTCGAGCAACATGTACAGTTTCGAGCATGGTATCTTTTCAACCGCTTGCTTCGGAAGATGCAAGGCCACCTCGTATCCATCTCCGAACAGATTCTGGCTGCGTTCAGTGATCTGCTTCAGATCCGTGTCACGGAGACATCTACTGCACCGAACCCACTTGGCGATGGTGATTCCGATAGCGATTCCGAGCAACAGGATGCTCTCTTCGATAGCCAGGTCTATTTATTCCAATCGGCTGGTCTTCTTATCGCTTCTACACAGAGTAGTAATTTCGAAGTCGGGCAAGCTTTACTAAGGTCACTGAGCAACAATATACAGGAACGTGTACAGGCGAGTTCTATCGATCCGTCCGGGCTGTTGTATGTGCATCATACGGTCATGGCTGTAGGCGATATTGCGAAAGGCTTTGATGAAGCAAACGAAATCCCACCGCCAGCTCGTGAACAAGCCGTAAATGTACTATTCATTCCGGCGACAGAAACTATATTAAAAGCACTCACGAGATTTGAGGACTCGAACTTAATAAGGGATGCCGTAAGCTCGGAATGACTGAGATTTTCTAATGCTGCAGACACGCCACTCTTTTGCTAGACTTGTCCCAGTCATGGGTGAAAGTATTCTATCAAAGATTCCACCACTTATTGGCGGGCTACTACGTCAAAGCACTACTGGTGAGTTGATCGACTTCTTGCCTTTTCTTGGCCAGTTAATTCATAAATTCAAGGTTGGGCCCTCGTGGTTTCGGCTAATATCTAAGCCTAACATTCGTGACTTTTTGGATGAACTGATGTTACCTCTACTGAGCAAGATATTCGAATCTCTAAATAAGCCTGTCGAAGGGACGGATGATGTTGTTGAGCAGACAAGTATGCGGAAGGCCTATCTCTCTTTTATCTTGAATCTCCTGAATAACAGAATGGAGTCAATCTTCGTGAGTGAAGGTAATTCTGAAATAACGAGGGCTTATAATCAGTCAACCGCTCAAAATTCGAAGCTATTCTCGAAAGCATTGTGCAGTATGCGACGGATACCTCAGATGTCAGTGTCGAGAAAGTTGCTTTCGGTGTGCTGAACAAAATGGTTGTTGTTTGGTCAGATCCTTTCTCAGGAAGCACAAGTGTAGACGGCGAGGGCCTAGCTTCTGGATTTCATGATGCCTTCGGTCAGTTTGTGATTGGACATTTGTCAAGGGTCTGCTTCGAGGTCCCCAGCAAGAGCACGTTCAACCCGAATGACGCACAGTCCCGATTGGTATCCCGTCTTAGTATTGTATTAAGCATTCAGGTATTGGCTGAAATTGCCGGCCTTCAGAAATCGATCTTTCACATGAAAGGGGACGCATTCAGTTCGTATTTGCAAGCCAACTTCTTTCCCTCGCTAGGGGTTCCGCCCGCCGCCGCTGATGAATACGTTCGGGCGCTGAAGCAATTGGATTTAAAACAGTTCAAAAAATATTTTCTGGTATTTTCAATCTTATTAGGTGTACAACTCAACGTAGACATTTGTGAGCAGGTGATTCTTTTGGCGTTTACGGAGCATACCGGATCAGATGTGCATTAAGAAAGCATGAGGAAAAGGCAATTTAGTCATAGGCACCGTTTCGGAGTTTAAAAATCGCATAAACTTAAAAGGTGGAAATTGCCACGTGGATTTAAGGGGTCCGGGGTCCTGAAGTGCTGGTTTCCTTTTGAAATTTGAACCAATCGCGTGACAAAGTGGTTGAAAGGAGTTTCATCAACACAACCAAAAAGCCTCACAGCACCCGAAAGCCACTCGTCTCTGCTCCCTTTGCTGCGTGTATAAACTCATCCTTTTGCACTCACAAACTCAACATCAAACATGCGTCGATCGGGTGAATCTTCTGGGCTGCTTGTTCATGCTGTACATTGCCTCCACCCAGTTCTTCCTATCCTTGACTAACAATCCGCCTAGGCTAGCAACAGCGTCCGACCTTACAGCTTCTGCTCGACCACCTCCGAGCCGGCAATGACGAGCGTCGATAGGCAGGCGTTGCTCGATACGCTTGCTGATGGATTTGGGCGGCTAGAAGTTCCCAGCCTTAATAAGCAACGATTCATTCCAAGTGAGTCGAAGGCCGATGACATGTCAACCCGCGCTATCGGAGCCAAACTCGAAAAGGCCCTTGATCGCAGACTCTCCAAGCAAGACGCCTTGCCTCCTGTCGTCCTGGAGAAGAAAGAATGATCAATCGGCATGAAATCGGCTGCTTCGCAAATGTTGAAGGGAGGAATCTGGGTTGCATCATCTCTACCCCTTGCCATGTTCACTGGGACTGAATAATACTGGATAATGATTCGGATTGGGCATGAGTTTTGTTTTTTGGTTTTCGAGGGTCTGCATGTCAAGGGAATGGTTTTGTCATAGGTTGAATTGATACGGGATATCTATTACCATGCACGCAAGCGCAAACTTAGTTTTGAGTGTCTCCTTTCACAACACTACACCGCACATATGCCACTGCGACCCCCCTACATCGTTTCTTTGCGCAAATGCCATGCGCAAATGCCATGCCCCGGGCTAATAGTGACACTTTCGCTGGCCGTATGGTGAAACCGAGGATCGGTTGCAATCGAAACCTTGTGCCGAAAATTCGCAGATCCAGACGACCCTCTACGTCTGATCTGCGAGTCGCTACCGACTGGAAGGGATTGCGTCCCAGAGCTCATACAGTATGGCGTCTCCCGCCCCTGCATCTGAGGCCTCAGCTCAGTCGTCTGTCAGCAAGGACGAGGTAACAGTACGGCAGACTTTGATTGACCTTAGGTTGGCTGGATGTTTGTGAAGAAATTCTACACTGTCTTGAACCAGGAGCCGGACAAGCTTCACGTAAGACCCACCCTTCCCGCCTATGACAACCGCTTACAAGGCTCAGAAATTTTACACAAAACAATCATCTTTGAGCCATGGCATCGAGGGGGAAATCGCACAAACCTTCGTCGGGCAACGGGTACTACCCTTGATCCGCTTACATATCGGGTTTCTTACTACAGGCTATACATGACAAAATCCAGTCACTCGGGTTCAAAGATTGCCTTGTCATGCTGTCCAGTGTTGATAGCTTGGCATCTTTAAATGGGGGTATTGTAATCCAGGTTCTTGGCGAACTCTCGAACCATGATGCCCCTTCCCAGAAGTTTGCTCAGACCTTCTTCCTTGCTGAACAGCCCGCGGGCTATTTTGTGCTCAATGACATTTTCAGGTATATCAAGGAGGATATTGAGTCCGATTTTGACGAGGCCGACCCAGACTCTGCGAACGAAATCGATACACCCATGCTAAACGAGAGCCACCATGGCACCAATGGTCTTACCAATGGATATCACGCAGCATCGCATTCTTTGGCCGCTGAAGAACCCTTCCCGAAACCCGTGCAGTCCTCTGCATCAGCAGTTGACTCGCACATCGACTCCCGGCTCGAGCCTGAGCCCGTAGATGATACCCTCGATGATGCTCCGGTGGAAGTAGTTAAGGAGGCCGAAATGCCTCCTAACGCGGAATCTACGGGTTACTTGGACACCTCTGCCTCCCCGGCTCACGAGTCGCAAGTGGCCGAGCCTCACTTGGATGACCCGGCTGCCAGTCTGGAAATGGAATCCAATGTCGCACAGGAGGACACAGCCACCCAAAATGTCACATCTTCCGTACCTCCGCCTTCCACTATTCCAAAGACTTGGGCATCACTTGCGGCAACTAATGCCGATCGATGGCATGCTCAGCCAGAACCAAAAGCCCAGGCTCCAACCAGAGGACCTGTGGCAAATACCAAGGGAAATGGAACCCAGCAACCTGCCCGAAAAGAGGTTTCAAAGCCCGGTGGGTTCGTATTTGCGACTTTGCTAAATAGCTTTAGAGAAGCAAGACCAGGCACTAGGCTATATCAAACACGTTGGCTCTAAAGTCCAGAAGAGTGCTCTAAACGATGCCCTCGTAAAGTTTGGTCAGCTCAAAGATCTTGACATCAATCGTCAAAAGGTCCGCCCCTGTTTTTATTATTGCTCATATTTTAGTCGTGTGGCTTTGTGGAGTTCGGTACCCATGCTTCCTTACAAGCCGCGATCGCTGCTGGGCCCATCGATATTGGAGACAACGTTAAAATTGTTGTGGAGGAACGCAGGAAAACCGGGAAGAATACGGATAGGGGTTCGAAGCAATTGACTGGAGATCGAAGGGCAGCGAGTAAAACTGAGGAAGGCCGGGCTCTTGCTGCCAAAAAGGGTGGTCGCGGTGCTTCTGGCTCTACCTCACAGAAGCAAAGGGTTGATTAACGGTTCCTTGATCCTGTAGCACTACTCTCGTTTCCCCATGCATCTTTTTCCCAAAACCATAGCGAGTTATCCATCTGTAGTGAGAAACTGGTATAGTCAAACGATCCGAATGCACAGGATATGCTAGCCATACTGTACTTCTAGTTCTCATCACTCTTTTACAATCTGGTCTCGAGACTGTTTCAGGATTATCAAAGTCGATAGGAAACTACAACAAAGACTACGGATGTAAACCCTCCACGGTTTAAGAATATTGTGGCCAAAATAAAAGGCGAGGAAGAAATGGTCCCACATCTGGGGCGCAGTGAAGCTCTCATCTGAAGCTCAAAGTAACATTACTTCAATATTTGGCAGCGAAGCGCATACACCCGCGGGAATTTCATTAGTAAAAATGGGCGGTTTATTTACTTGTCTGTCCAGACTACTCGATCATATTTAACCCTCCTTCCAAAATTCAAGCCAGCCAAAGATTACGCGCCAAATGCTCACAGTATCCCAAATAAACAAATAGCCTGCCAAGGTGATATATTATTACTCCTCTTCACTTCCCCAACTTCCACGTGAATCCCTTACTTCCCCAAAACTTTCCTTGCTTCCATCATGATGCTCTGTCCACACCGGCCGACCTGTTTTGACTTGCAACACTCTCTCTTCTTGGTTTTGCCATGGTATGTCTGTGACGATCCTAGGACTGGCCCTAGCAGAAGACTTTCTGGGAATTGATGGCGGGATCTCCTCGAACGAGGAGACACTACCTCTCGCAGGATGTTTCGGAGGTGGTAGGGGAAAGGTAAGGTCGTCTTCACAATCATCCGCCAAGGCTGAACCCGAGTTTCGTAAAAGACTAGTAGAATGTTGGCCAATGTCCACTTGGGACAGTACAGGGCGTGCCAATGGTCCTTCTTGCGGATCATCCTCTTCAACAAAGCGATCATTGCTGTCTACAAGAGGAGATTCCGAATCATCTCCTTTGCCTGCCGTCCCCGAATCACTGGCGTCCTTACTCGAAGGTTTTTCTGTTAGGGGAATTTCTGTTGCCCTGGCTGCGTTACCCCTGACGACTTCGAACTTCCCTTTCTCTGGATTCGGACGGAATAATCTCCCCAACCACGAGGAAGCAATCGCTACAGGGCCCGTGGGATCGGCGGGGCCTGTCCCAAGCCTTCGTCCGGTCGAGACTCCCGGGTTAAGAGGTTGAGAATAGTCAGGTCGACGATAGTAAAATGCATCCGCCTCGCGAACGGCGTAATCCGGCCGCGGTTTGGCCTCATTACGGGAGACTGGACGGGGGGAATCAGCGCGGGAAGTGGGTCGACGGACTTCTTCAAGACCTCCGGAAAATGCGCCGCGGACTGCAGCATCGACATCAGCTCGTGTAGCTGGAGGATCAAATGATGAACTGGCCCGGGACGTTAGGTTTGTCGTAGGCGTGAGAGGGCTAAGGCCCCCGTGAGAGCGTCTAGGCGGGCGGTAATATGCGGGTCGAATAACGTAATTGGTATCGGCGTATCCATTAAATGAAAGCGCTGGACTGGAAATGTCGAGATTCCCACTTCCATTATTTGCAACTTGCGTCCCCGAGCGTGGGAAGTACCCTTGAGTACCAGAATGAGCTGAAACGGGGCTCATTGTGTTCCGTCGTTCATTATAGGAGCTCGCCATAGCTGACACTCCGCCTGGAGTACTTCCCCGGGATGGGAATGAAGCCGCATCCATGAGTCCGTATCCACTGCTGTCCTCTTGACTAGAGTTTCTGCTCAGCCTCCTCTGTGCGAGAGTCATTTCTCTTGACTTCCGCTCTTGTCCTTCATCGACAAGTTCCGCTCGATGGTGGGTTGAATTTCCGCGTTTCATCAACTGATTTATGCCAAAAACGTTAGCTAATCCAAATTCTCTTTCTCTCCTTGCAGAATCTTCTCCGGCCCCAACTAGACGTGCGGCTATTTCGACAATGGTGAGGAAAACATTCAGCACGAATACGAAAACGAGGATCGCAGCGTGTATTACGAGGAGGGTATAGCCAATCCACCCACGGACTCCAGGGTCGACATTGAGAGAAGGGATAAAAGCAATCAAAAAGAGTATTACAATGAGGCGCATGACTGCCATGAACGTATGCCACCCGTTCATACTCGTTCGTGGATTATAGGGTCGCCATACGTTAATTGCGACGAGAAAGAACACTTCTAAGCCAGCAAGGAGTGTGATCTGAGCGATTCCAGAGGCTTGCGCAGCGCCGATCACAATTCCTTGAAGCAGGCGGATTGAATAATGAAACCCCACGAACAGCAATCCGGATGACTGGTACGTATTATAGAGCGGACCGAGGAAAAGTAGAACGTGAAGATCGTCATAAAGGTATTCTCGTGGGCTGTAGCGCGAAATGATCCAAAACAGTAACGCAGGTGCGAGAATACCGAGGATAATGAGGCATACGATGCTGAGACCGACTTGAAACTTTGGCGACTGCCCAGTCACTACGATCTGGTAACAGCTCAGCGTTACCAGAACGATGTAAAACATGGACCAAATGCGTAGAATCATGCCTCCGAGGAAGCAAACATTACGGGTCCCGAAGTCTACAGCCTGTCCCGACGTTGTATGTTTGTATAGCCAATGCAATCCGAAGGCGATTTCGGTGAGGATTGTAACGCCAGCCAGAACGAGAAGAAACCACACCATGAACGTCGGCCAAACATCTTGGGCAGAAATTCCCACTAGTGAAGCATACTGCGTCAATCCATAATCAGATCCGTTGACCACATTGATAAGGTAAGGGCCCTCAGGATCGACTTGACCGCTCAAAGATGTTGTTACCGTACTCCACGACAGATAATCGCCTCCATTCGGATGGAGCAGAGTAGTATTGAAGAGGAGGTTAGACCAACCGACTCGAGAGAGCACTGGTTGATAGAAACCAGGATAATTGAGGGAAAGGCAGGCAGTGTAGACCGCGAATTGAAGGTAATACCAGATGTCTGAAATTCCGGGAGTGACGAGCCGTAAGGCATCTGGATCCTGGCCATAATTCGACGTAGCTCGTAAAAGATCGGTAGTTCCGGTCCAAGGATTATAAACCGCCGCAAATAGTGTCGCGAAGCCTACGAGTAGGGCGATAGCAAGTGGAACAATTGAAAAAGTGACGTCAATTGCTGTCCCAAATATAGGTGTTACTTCAAAGCTCAGGCAAACCAGATTGAATGTTGGAATGTCTGCTGATAGAACTTTGATCGAGGGAAGAAGTGTGCCAAACTCGTAATCATCGGCAAGGTGGACATCCACTCCAAACGCATAGGAGCCGGGCGGCAGCGGGCACGTTGGGGAAGTAACATTTGGCGACGACGGTTGCAGGTTGTTGCAGAAAGCGGAAGAATTGGTGTAAATTTGATTCTGAAGATATGAAACATCTGTAATGAGGGTAGCTAGGCATTAGCGTTGTGTCACTCGCGGGTATTTAAAGGTTGACATACTGTAACGCAGGGTGGTTAGATCGGATTCAACGACAGTGGTCGTGAATTGGCCGAGAATAGATATGTTCAGCCAGTATGTGTCCATGTCAAAGTCGACAAGAATCTTCTGCGTTTGGAAGTTTGTTGAGCCGCAATCGGTGTACGCGGCAATCTCCTGCCATGCAGCGCAAACAGTGTGAGGAAAGAGACAGAGGAATGCGAGCGCGAGAGACAGGAGGGATATTCGGTGCTGTCGAAATACAGACATATTGGGCCGAGACGAGCGGGATGCCGCAGCCAGGACAGGAATTCTGCCTCCAATGCAGACGGCGGTGTCGTTTCCTCTCCCGCAAAACCCGTTTCTCACGGAGACCCTCACTCCCGCAGCCTCGCTTGGTCCTGGTGCGACTCTTCGTCACTGGCTTTGGTAATGCATGAAGCGTGGGTCGTAAATTGTAATCAGTGGCAACCACCAATAAGACACCTTTCAGCTCACCCCCAAAAGTCTTGCGAAAGTATATTAACAGCTTACTGTTTGCAATCAAGTCACTCTGGTTCCCCAAAAATAAAACAAAAGGTGGCGGTGCCAATCACAGGTCAACCCTGCGGGGGCTTTGAATGCGGCTTTCCCGGCGCGCAAAATGAAAGTCTATTTTCAGCCCAACGGCTCACGATCCAATTCCACGCCCTCCGTACTTGCCTGCGAGAACGTCAACTATGCCAAGAATGCGTTCAAATCGACTCGATGGTAGCCTTGGTTGTTTGCTATCTAAGTTAGAACCGTCGCCATCTTCATATTTTGAGCTAACCAAACGCACGGGCTCTGGGATGGCAAAGAGTTGTCAACCAATCACTCTCATCTCGTGGCTGCCCCTGAAATAGCCAACGATGTTTCGGCCAGCGCAGTAATTTGGGCTCTTATTAAAATTTAATTACTGGCAATACGCAGGACGATACGCCGTTGCTCTGCATCGCGCGCCAGATTACTGAAATGAATAGCAGATTTCAGATATTTGGACCCAAGCGAGATATCAAAACTGAAGGCGCTCATTTAATATATCTCTCGGCGTATTAGTACAATAAATACTCTTGCTCAACCGTTTGACACCCGTCGATAAGTACTAGTAGTATGAAAGGAATTGTTGCTTTGTGCATTAACGATTAGCCCGTGCACGGCGCGATCCTCGCGCCACTCGGCGAGCCGTCGAGTTTCCGTGATAAACGCAACAAATACTAACTTCCTCAGTACTACTGCCAGTGGTAGTAGTAGTAGTAACCCCGTCAGTGGCATTCTCATAACACGATCGTACTACTAGTAGTAGTAGTACGTAGTACTAGTAAGATCGAGGCCAGCCTGCTAAACTTGAATGTGCCTGCCAGTGGGACTGTCAGTAATCTCTGTCTTTCTAGGACACCATGTGAACCTGATGTCTGACGTGGCCAGTGATGATGTCTGACATGTGTTGCTGTAATTCTCAGGCTGAATGCAGTATCGCTGGCATGTCAAATGGTGCCGGCGAGTCAACACTGAATCCTATTACTACTAGTAGTGGTCAACATGATTTCCAACTTGAAAAAATAGGCTACTACTAGTAGTAGTACTGGTGCCGGGGCTAGCCTAAAACAGGGCACTCAGATTGATTAGTACTACTAATTAAGTCATGCCAGTGTTGGTTAGTTTTGGGTTAACTAACCAACTTGAGTACTCTCACTAGTATTACTACTTGACTGCCTGTGCCAGTGTAAGGGTCTAGGACTCTCTGATGGATGCTCAACCATCATTAGTGTCCACATAACTCAAAGATCTAGTAGTACTAGTAGTAGTACTGCCTGTGATGTTGAAAGTTATGTCAAGAATGTTGTAAAGTGGGCCTCAACTTGAACTACTAACAAGTTGAAGTCACAGAGTTGAAAGCTCACCAGAGAGGGAAGTATGGTTTGTGCTGAGAGTTCAGTGGCATACTAGTACTAGTAAGCTACCTAAGTGGCAAAGTTGAAAGTCAGTAGAGTGTTGTGCCAGTGATACTAGTACTAGATACCAGTAGTACCCAGGCTGGCCTCATTTCCAGTTTAATCAAAGTTACATGTGCCACTCAACTTCTTCAACTTCAAGTTTTCATCATACAAGTTGTAGTACTACTTGAACTTGAAGGTTTAACTTCAAGTGATTTGAGAACCAGGATTGATGAAGGAATTTCAACTGCCTTCTGAAGACTACTAATAATACTCCCACTACTACTAGTACTGATAATACTACTGTACGACTACGAGTCGTTTATTGAAAACGGTACTAGTACTACTACTTAGCCTGAGTAGTACTAGTACTACAATATTTCTATTCTCAACTTGAATTTGAGCACTACACGGACTACCACTGGCAGTGGGGAAGTTTCAGAATAGACTCAACAGTTTGGAAACTTCAACTTCAAGTTGTGCTTGCCAGTGTGTGCCACTTCACTATTTTGATGCCAGTGCTATACATTGCTGCCAGAAAGTTTCAGACTCAAGTTGAACTTGGCAGAGAACCATAAATTGGCCACCGATAATTATTCCTTCAGGATCAATCACTACTACTACTGGTACTAGTAAGAGACTTCATAAACCACTTGTCATGTGTACAGTGTACTACTAGCAGTAGTAGTAGTAGACTAAGTTCTTCAATGTACAATAGTGCACTGTGAGAGTCTCTCCTACTCACTAGCAGTAGTTCATATTTCCAACTTAAAGAACTTGCAGTCAAAAGGTAAAGCCATGCAAACTTGTAGTCTGTGTTACTGGCAGTCATATGAAAAGTCCTACTAGAAGTACTAGTATTGCCAGTGTTCAAAATCATCAGCCTGAGCTTAATAACTTGAAGGAAGCAGGTTTGGACCAGCAAGTGCTAATACTAGTAGTGATAAGATCTGAGTTTAGCTCATTCTCAGACAGTACTAGTGGTAGCATCGTTATGCTTGTGCCCTTTTTGGATATCTGACAACACTGTTGGAGTGTCAAATCAATTACTACATAGTACTAGTAAAACACACATCAGGTATTACTAGGAGTATTACTAACATAGTGCTGCAATACCTTAAATGTTTCCTTGCCTGGTTTACCAAGCGGAGCGAAGACATGATTGCCAGTACTAGTACTAGTAGTACAGACAGTGGTCCCGCCGTCCCGGGACGTGTGCAGTACTTCAAGTTGTGATCGATTTATTCAGATTATTTATGACAGACAAGGAAGCAACAGCGACTAATTTTGTGATGTTTTGAAAGCGTAAGTCAGTCAGATACTGAGCGACTGGAGACTGCTAGTAGGGCTAAGAATGGTAACAACAATAGCAATCTTCACGCATCTACGCTGTGAGTTGGGTGTTAACGCTTGCAGACGAGAGAATCTGAAGAGTGGCTGCCGATCAATTTGTAAAATCAAAAAAATACGATTCAGGGACACATGTGCCTCAATACCTGTCGCTAATTTCTATCTTACCTACTACAAACTCTTGTCGACTGGTACTCGCCCTGCAGCTCTTGTCGGCATAATGCTATCGGGCGACAAAGCTGTAAGACGAATTCCATGTGTGATCGGATATATTCGCAGGGCCCAGAGTCGCGGGGTTTCACAAAGAAGGGAGCAAGACACGGATGAGGCACCACTACCGCTCGAGGTGAACGACAAAGCACGGTTCAAAAAGGGCAGGCTCTTTGTGAGCGCATCCGAGATAGCAAACTTAATCAACCTTAATCCCCATGTTTCCGTCGGAGACGCTGTTGAGCGACTATGGGAGAAGAACAACAGAAGATCATTCACAGAGGCACTCGCACGCAATAAGCTCCGGTCCTACACTCCCGAGGAGAGGCTGAAAGACCTAGGCGTCCTGCAACTAGCGTCTGCTGCTGCTACAACGGAGGATCCAAAGACTCATCAGCAACAGCTTCGGAAGGCGGTAAAAGCTGCATTGAGCCCACAAGACAAAAGCGTCGTTCGGGATTTCGTGAATACATCTCGAGGAATCAGGCATGAGAAAACAGCGTTCGAAACTCTCAAACAGCTTAATCCATTGGCAAAATTCGAGCACGACAAAAACCTTTATCAGCGATCAGTAGAAATCCCAGGTACGGATTTACAATATCTCATATCAGGCTACATTGATGGAGTCGAACGGAACCAGAACCGTGTCATCGAGATCAAAAACAGACAGCATCGGTTTTTCAACCAAGTACCGCTCTACGAGCAAGTACAATGTCAAGCATACCTTTTCTTAACAGAGCTGGAGGTCTGTGAACACACGGAGAGCTATCGGGGCGAGCTCAAGTCCACCACACTGCGGTTTGAGCCGGTGTTCTGGAATCATATTGTACAGAAACTGGGCAAGGTTGTTTTGGGGCTGGACGGTTTGCTAAAAGACTTCGCTCTGCAGGACAAGTTCTTACAAACACGCGTTCTCCAAGAGGTGGAGAAGGGAGAAGTATCTGGAAAAGACGAAAGACGTCGAAGAAGACAACCTGTGAGAAAATCTCGGATATACCAGGCGGAGACGACGAGTTTAGGGACAGAGAACGAGACAGTTGGAAAGTAGAGTTCTGTACTTCCGTTAAAGCATACATACAAGTAGGCTGTCGGATGCCAAGACCGAAAAACATTGCGCATACTATAGTACAATCCGGAAAAGCCCATCCCAATCAAAACTCCCAGCCTCAAGCCTTCATCCTTCATACCCACAAAATTACAAGCCTATTTTGAAGAGCTGGAGTATTTGGTGACGGCCTTGGTGCCCTCAGAAACGGCGTGCTACACGGATCAGCGACACTCTGCAACAGCGACATACCTTGGCAAGCTCACCAGGGAGGATAAGTCGGACAGCGGTTTGGATCTCGCGGGATGAGATTGTGGATTTCTTGTTGTAGGACGCCAGCTTGGAAGCCTCGCCAGCAACTCGCTCAAAGATATCATTTACTAGACACGTCAGGACAGCGGACGAGGAGGCGTACCAAATGAGTTGAGGATGGACATGGCCTTGTTGGAGATTCCAGTGTCGGGATGCACTTGCTTGAGGACCTTGTAGATGTAGGATGAGTAGGTCTCCTTTCGCGTCTTGCTGCGCTTCTTCTTGTCTCCCGTGGCGGCGGCGGCGGTTTTCTTTCCGGCTTCCTTCTTCTCTGCGGGTGCCTTGCCAGCGGGGGCCTTTCCGGCGGTGGTTGGCTTCTTTTCTGCTTTTGGAGGCATTGTGTGGTGTTTGTGTTTGTGTTTGTGTGGGAGCGACGAGGTGCAAGTGTGTTGGAGCGAGTAGACGGTGAAGACCGCTGTATTGGGAGCAAGGCGGTACTTATAGCAGCAGTGTGCTGCGCGGGATCAACAAATAAATAATTAAGCCGCGTCGCGCTGGTTTGTTTTGGTGGGGAGTGCCACCGGTATTTAATTAAGCGTGGGTCGGGCAGGTATGTGCTGGTTGGCATTTAGATTTATTTAGATTAACCGCATGCCGCCAACCAAAATAATAACAACAATCTCACAGACCACCACACACACCACACACACCCACACAGCCTAAATCACCGATTACGTGTTAGGGTTTCGAATTATTTTGTTGATTGCAGCATTGGCAACTGGACTGGGCAACAATATAAATACCGTGAGCTCCCCTCGCAGTGACGTTCGTCTCTCTCTACTTGTGCCAACGCTCTCACACACATCACTTTCATCACCCAAACCCACCCACACACACACACATCAGTCATGTCTGGCGGAAAATCTGGAGGAAAAGCTGCGGCGGGCAAGAGCTCCCAATCTCGATCGGCCAAGGCTGGTCTCGCGTTCCCAGTTGGTCGTGTACACCGTCTTCTCCGCAAAGGAAACTACGCACAGCGAGTCGGAGCTGGTGCACCAGGTATGTTTCATGATGTTGGATCACGTCACTGATACATTTAGTCTACCTCGCCGCTGTCCTCGAATACCTTGCAGCTGAAATCCTCGAGTTGGCCGGAAACGCTGCACGGGATAACAAGAAATGTATGTTCCACTTGGCTTCACTGCTAACTTCAGCTCGTATCATCCCACGTCATCTTCAACTCGCTATCAGGAACGATGAGGAATTAAACAAGTACTGTCTTCTGCATCTCCGCGCTAACAGCCAGACTTCTCGGACATGTCACAATCGCACAAGGTGGTGTTCTCCCCAACATCCACCAAAATCTCCTGCCCAAGAAGTCCGGCAAAGGTGGAAAGGCAAGCCAGGAGCTTTAGAGCGTTGTAATTGATTTGTTGCTCGTGGATTTGATTTGAGGGATCGGCTTGTATTGGGTTTTCTCGTGGTGCGCAAGTGTACGTATTGCTGTACATAATATTGCTCTCAATATACACTTCACCAACATCAATTGTCCGAAAAATCATAAATCTCCTTCGAAGCAATTCTCGTCACCATGTCACCCTCTCTGATCACGACAGCATCGGCATCAACTGGAACCTCATCTGCTTTGCCTTGAATTTCTTTGCTTTGACTGAGCTTTGTTCTCGGTTCACTTTTTCTTCTAGTTTTAGAGCCTGTATTTTCCGTGGGCATCGACCATTGAGATGGAGGCCGTCTCTTTCTTTTGTTCGAAGCTGGTGGATCCCAAAAGGACCCTGTGAACCACTGTCTTACTGAAGTCCGTAACCGACTGATCTTAGACCTAGGTTTCGCCGGGCGTTCTGTCAATATAAAATCCTCCGTATCCTATCGTGTCACTATATATTCAACAGGGGAGAAGCACCTTATATTCGGATGATAACTCAGTTTCATCTGTATTCCGAGAGAGGGGGCACGTGCGGAATTGGTCGGCGTTCGTGGTTTCAGGGTGACTTTTGGCGATCGGGTTGGTCCTCCGAAATTTCATTCTGTCTCGAGGTTGTCTCGTCTTGGACTTCCTTTTTCGCGACGTCGTCGCAGAATTTGCTTTATAAGGTTGGCCTTCCTGTCTTTTGGGCTTCGGCAGGGCACTTTCTCCCAAAGAAATCTCTCCGTCAGGCGGTTCGATCGGCAGATAACCATGTGGGGGCTGGTCATCAACCGGCGGTGGAGAAATGAGATGTGAATCTGGTTCAATAGCTACATCTTTATCATCAAGGCTCGGAACATAGTCAGTATCTCCATATTCAGCGTTATCAGCAGCCATATTCGTGGACTCAACACCAGTTGCGGACTTCTTTGCCGAAGGGCTTGAGAAGGTGATAGAGGTTTGAGAATGGGGCCGTGAACTCACTGCGAGCGACGAGTAAGCCTGATCAACAATCTCTCTTTTAGTGAGTCCTATCATGATGAGTGGTACCTTAGGCATAGGGCTTGCATTGTATATTCTGTTGAGTTCACTATCGGCCGTTGTCCATTTTATCGTTGATTGAGTACTTTTCTAGAAATGAGACGTATCATAAGGTTGTATACGGGAAAGTGATACAAATTGCGCAAAGAATGAGGGATCGATTGCGAGTGTTGCGGAGCTGAGGTTGACGACGAGAGTCGCGCTTTGATCGGTGTTGGTCGCTTTATCTGGCTGAAATCAGAGCGCGCATCGAGAGTGGTCCGTTCAGAGGCCGTTTGGGAGGGTGCGGGCGCCGGCGTTTGAGAGTGTGTAGAGACATGTCGGGGAAATGGAGAGCGTAGAGACAGGTCCTTGTCAAAGAGAGCAGTGCCGGGAAGAGTGGGCATGAAGCGCGCACACGATGGAAGGACTTAACGGACGACGACGATCAGGGATGGATCAATCAATCGCCTGACGCTCGGCAACATCCTGACGTGTTTATTTGCTCACCCCCGAAGTACGAGATAGTTAACCCAGAGTTTTCCCGAATTAGGCCGACGCTGGTCCCAATTCTCGGGTCTCCACAACGAAGTCTACTCTCTCATACCATCCTCCTCTTTTCTCTGCAATACGCAGACGTCTCCTGACTGACAGCCGCTTCGCTCCACGATGTTACGTATCCGTCCCAAGCATGCTGTCCCTGTGAATGCAATTGCACGATCCGCTCGATGTCATGCATCCTCATTAGACATCTCTTCCATGCGCCACAGTCAGCTACGTTCCTGCCGACAATTCAGCTCGTCAAAACCGGCAGGCCCGCTGGCTCGGCACACCCCGCTGGGCGGATTGCAACGGTCGAGGTCTCATCTTACCCTTCCGATGCGGGAAACTTTCAGTATCCCTTTCAGGATCCCGTCACAGAATCGATACTATGGTGCCTACAAGTTGGAGTGGAAATGCTAATGTCCTAGCAAAGGTGGTGGTTCCCGTCCCACCTTTAGCAGAATCGCTTTCTGAAGGGACGGTAAAACAGTTGTCGAAGCGTAATTTCTTATAAACAAATAATCTGATCATCAGAGGTCGGTGAGTATGTCGAACAAGACGAGGAAATCACTTCGATTGAGACTGATAAGGTTGGCGCTTATGACTATTGTTGTCTAATATATAGATTGATGTTGCCGTCAATGCCCCACAGGCTGGGACAATTACTCAGTGGTTTGTCTCTGAAGAAGACAATGTCGAAGTCGGTCAGAAGCTGTGCGAAATTGACACGGAGGGTAAATCGACTGGCGGTATGTGATCAATAAATTTTCTGTTCGACACTGACGTGACTTTCTTTAGGGGAAAAAGGGACATCTGAGCCGAAAGCCGAACCGAAGGAACCAGCGGAACCCCAAAAGCAGAAATCCGAGACCCCGCAGGAGCAACCCAAATCCGAACAGCCCAAACAACCATCCCCAGAAGCTCAAGCTAGCAAGGACAGCGGCATTGAGAAGAAGGTTATTCAGGAGCTGCCCGAGAAACCTGCACCTAAGCAAGATTCGACCTCGAAACCATCACAACCGCTGACATCTACTTCACTCTCTGGAAGTAGAGAAGAACGTCGGGTATTTTCTATTTCTCGAGATTACCTAACTTCAGGTTAAAATGAATAGAATGCGATTGAGGATTGCTGAGCGGTTGAAAGAGTCACAAAATACAGCAGCATCTTTGACCACGTTCAACGAGGTGGATATGTCAAGTCTAGTGGAGATGAGGAATCTGTATAAAGAAGAGGTGCTGAAGACGACTGGTGTTAAACTTGGTTTCATGAGCGCATTTTCAAGAGCAGTTGTGCTCGCTCTCAAAGCTATCCCTGCTGTCAACGCGTCCATTGAAGGGAACGAAATCGTTTATCGTGACTATGTCGACATCAGCGTTGCCGTTGCCACAGATAAAGGACTGGTTACACCCGTGGTACGCAATGCGGAAACGCTTGACTTCATCGGAATTGAAAAGGCTATCTTGGACCTTGCAACTAAAGTACGTGATCTGACGTCCTATTTGGCGAGAAACTAATGAAGCGCAGGCTCGAGACGGTAAAATGACCATCGAAGATATGGCTGGCGGAACCTTCACTATCTCCAACGGTGGTATCTATGGGTCCTTGATGGGTAGTACATGGAAATCTGTCCCGCTAAGTGTTTAGGCACACCGATCATCAATTTGCCGCAGACCGCGGTTCTGGGATTACATGCGACTAAGGAGAGGCCGGTGGTCGTGAAAGGACAAATTGTTGTCCGTCCTATGATGTATTTGGGTATCTCGTATATTACGCGACACTAACATCCGTTAGCTTTGACGTATGATCATAGGGTCGTTGATGGCCGCGAAGCCGTCACATTCCTTAAAACAGTCAAAGAATTAATAGAAGACCCTCGTAAAATGCTCGTGGTTTAGGATATAATAGTCTGTAGCTTGCTCGAAGAATCATAAAATCATTTGCTGGCCACAGGCCTGGTATTCTTGATACTGTATTCAAAGGGTTTTTCTCATGACTTGAACAACATTTGCCAGAAATCTATAACTCTGATGCTAGTGCTATTTAAAAACGCCGGAATCCACTCAATCATATATAGGTACCCGAGCTGCATACTTCTCGATATCTGAGATTATGACCTCCTCGATATCTTCCTGCCCACTTGCGATCCGAATAATCAGCTCCTGATGATGGTCAGCTAGCATTATTTATCAGATGACTCACATTCAGCTCTGCACGCCCCAAAATATCGACATGATCTACACATTAACTCGCAGAGCTATCGACCACTTTACCCGCAGTTTTAGGACCTCCTCTCAGATCTAGAAATTCCGGTTCATGATCCATTTCACGAGTGATCACAGGAATTTTAGCAGGGTTAAATCGTTCCATCTTCCATCCCTTCACACACATGTAACCCGAGCTTCTATGAACCGTTAGTAAAGGCCAGCTGCGAAAAAGTAGGACTATACAAAAGGCTCACGGTCCCGTCACCCTCGCCCATGTAGACGCCTTTATCCTATCATTAGGGTAAAGTGCGGGGTAAGTCACTAGGTTTGGTTTCATGCTCATTGATCCATCTATACATACCGTCTACCATTAGTAGGGTTGAGCTGGGAAATCTGACCCGAGTAAAGGGGATATCAAGAGGACTTCGTGGAGTTTTATTTTCGCAATCACAAGAGCTCTCGCCCGTCATATCACTCAATGATGTTTCCTCGAAAGAGTCCTCGGTATACCTGCGAGAGGTCAAAGGGGACGGTAAAAGTAGCTACCAATAACTTCGCTCGGTCGGCTTTCCCACTCCGTATCTAGAAAAAGTAAGTGAACCATACAATCTAAAGTGAATACAGACAATAGATGCGCATATCAGGAGCGAGCGGCAATCGAGCTTCAAGAGGATTGATCCAAGTCTCCATTTTTCTCTCATTCTGTTCCACCTCTTCACGAGTCTGGGCAACTCCGTGAGAATAATTTGTCCTTCTGTCAGATCGGCACATGAAAAAGAACAACCGCAGTAAATTATGAAACGTGTGGGGAGTGTGTGCGAGGAGATAATCTAATGATTCGGACATTGTCTTGTTTTTGATATCACTGTGACCTTGACTTATATTGTTCCACTGGAAATTGAGCATAGGGCCAAAGCTGTGTGAAGCATTTTCCTGGTCATCGGGGGCCTGTTTACGTCAGATCGGATTCCACAAATGGGCATACCCAAGTTAGGTTGCCCCAGATGGCATCACCACCTTCGAGTTAGAAAGAGATAAGAATTGAGAGACCTTTGGGCAACATGCTGGCAAGTCCAGCAAAGGAACGCAGGATTGCAGCTCGCTCCTTCTTGGAATAGAACTTTTCCAGGCCGTATACAGCAAATGCATTGAGTTGTGCAGTATCTTTCATTTCGCCCGAAAGAAGAGCGGCAACAGCTTTCGGGGTTCCAAGCATACTGCCAGCAATCTAGCAAATCAACCGACCGACTTATTACAGATAGGTATTACATTAACAAAAGCCGATATGTTGTCATTGCACCAGGTAGGACCACCATTGCCATAACCATCCGCTTCAACCCTGAGCATTAGTTTAACATATCCCTTTCTGAAAATATACCATTTCATGAACCAAAATATCACTTGGCTACCCATGGAGTGTCCCAGTAATACAGCTTTCTTCCCAGAGATCGAGCGCGAAGTCTCAATAAAATTCTATCTGTTACATCGTGAATCTCACTGAAGGGAAACTTTCAGTTTCGTGAAATAACGGTCTGCAAACACATTAGCTCTAGAATTTTCCGGAGAACTACCTCTTTCCTCCAAGTTAATGTAAGATAGCCGCCAGTCATAAGCAGCCGAGAACATTGTATTGGGATCGTAACCTGGCTCGTCAATACAGGTCATTTGTTTGAAGACCTATTGCAGCGAGATTCTCGATTATCTAATCGATCATCAGAGGCATCTCAACTTGGCAGGCACCTTATTCCAGATCCAGTAACCTGAATAACATTCAGAAACAACAATAAAAGGCGGTTACCAGCAACAAAGAAATCCGCAGCCTCGAAGCCGGAAGCCGCACGTAGTTTGAAACCTGGAGGATCCAATCCTTGGCGGTAAGTTAGATAACCATGGGATGGGACCTGTATGAAGGTCAAGCATTACAGCAGATTGCCAGCATTTACGATCCAATAGCATTGCCTTGAGCATGGTCCAGCTTCCCTTCGGTCAGACTCGACGATAGAGATGTTGGGGATACCCATAGGCGCTTTCGAAAATACGGCAGACTACAAGATACATGATTAATGTTGATCACAAAGAGGGATAACTTACGAGCAATTGGTTGTTGACCAACTCTCCAAGCCGGTAGAAATGACCCCCGGAACCTACCCATCAATATATGGGGAGAAGATTCAAGTGGTCTACCATAATAACGGGATAATTAGCGGACATTCCATCTCGTAACATCTGCTCACCGATTGAAAAGGCACCAGTCCCTGCGGTCTGACGTGTATGTTCCTGGATTTCCCTAGCCTCTCTTAACAAGCCGATAGGTAGCGCGGAAGGCAGTGCGGCTTTGATGTCGTCGAAAAATTCGGCTACATCGACAGAATCCAGTAGTCCCTCCAGCTGGAGATCTGGCGATCGAAAAGCCCATGCAAGAACAACGCCGAGGAAGCATCCTAAGATGAAGATGATTCTGCGATACTGCATCCAGGGACGTTTAGTTTGCGTCTGAATTGCGGCGTCGCCATCCGTCTGCGTAATCTCCTCGCGTGTCCGGGTACGAACGAGAGCGTTTGGGCGCGCCAGTAACGAATCTCTCTGGGGTTGCTCTGAGGATGGACTAGGGACAGGGACGGAGCCCGCCGGTATGACCGGAGAGGATGCTCTCGTTTTTTTAGGATTCGCGCGGTTTCTCATGAATGAACGCGTTGATGTCCAGAAAGTTGCCGCCGAAGATCTTTGGATGATCGACGTTCAACATTCCCAAAAATCACCAAAATCTTTGATCGTCCCTCTTATGCGCGAGAGACTGGACATCCATTTCTCAAGATTCAAGGACGAAACTCAGTTGGAGGAGATCATTGGGCTTATCTCAAATGATTTGAGTGAGCCGTACTCCATCTATGTCTATCGCTACTTCATACAGCAATGGTAGAACTCTCCTTTGAAGGGTGTTGATTTAGGCCTGATCTTTGCTTTTTGGTACAAAGTCCTAAATGAATGAATGTACTGAATTTTCCTTGCAAACAGGCTCATCGGAACAATGCTTTAATCGGAGCTATCATAGCCAAGTTAGAAAAGCATCGTTCAGGCATGCGTGGCTACATCGCCATGCTCGCGGTTCAGGCTGAGTATCGTGGTCAAGGAATAGGGACACTCTCATCAGCCTGCTTTACTAATCTATTAGCAACCGAACTGGTTGAGCGTGCTTTGACAGCTATGATGCAGAAAGGCGCGGACGAGGTAACGACTCTATATTCAAGGCTGACCCGGTTTAGATATGTTTAGAAACTGAGACCACGAATCAAGCAGCCATGTCACTGTATGAAAATATGGGATTCGTGCGATACAAACGGCTCCATAGGTATTACCTGAACGCCGGTGACGCTATTCGATTCA
>Ga0302325_10007387_pt1 | contig 24393 bp, 24 predicted proteins | sample Palsa_T0_2_FD_201948 | JGI IMG/M metagenome (GOLD analysis project Ga0302325, IMG submission 201948) | Peat permafrost microbial communities from Stordalen Mire near Abisko, Sweden - Palsa_T0_2 | ecosystem: Environmental > Terrestrial > Soil > Palsa > Peat permafrost | place: Sweden: Abisko... | reverse complement strand
AAAAGATTGCAGGATCGGTGGCGCAACTCGCGGATCATCAGTTCGTGGCGCTGCTCCAATTGCCGGCGCTGAATCGCACCGGCCACCAGATTGGCGACTGCGGCAAGAAACGACGAATCCTGCACGGTGAAGGCCCGGCGTTTGTTTGTGCAGACGCCAAGAATGCCGTAGGCGCGTCCGTCACGTCCGGCAATTGCCGTGCTCATGCCGCTGACGCAGCCGTGGTCGCGCAGATATTGCGGGGTGCTAAACCGCGCCTCAGCGCCAAAATCGGCGGTGACCACAGGAACCGCGGCGCCCAATATCTGCCCGGCGTAATCGTCGCGCTCTTTCGACATCACGACCGAACCGACGCAGCCGGTCTTCCATCCGAAACCGGCTCGCAGCACAAGATCGTTGCCGCCGGGCATCAGCTCAAGAATCTTGACGAAATCGACCGGCAACGTGAGGGCGGCCGTGCTGACCACGTCGTTGAGCAACCGCTCCATGTCGGTTTCCGCCAACGCACGTTCGCCAAACTGCGCCAGCGCCTCCTGCTGCCTGGCGCGGCTGCGCAGCTCCTCCTGCAGCTTTATCCGCTCGGTGACATCGTGGCAGATGCCGACCATGCGGACGGCCGCTCCATCCTTGAATATTACGGCGCCGGAAGCCTCGATCCAGCACTCCTCGCGCGCCTCCCGCGGAGCGACACGGTAGCGCACCCAATACGGGCGCCCGGTGCGCAGCGTCTCGTTGACGGCTTCCACGATCCGGGCCCGATCCTCCTCGTGAATGTCGCGCTCGAAAAACGCATAGGTGCCGTCGAAGCTCCCAGGAGACAGACCGAAAATCGATTCGACATTGCTCGACCACACCACCGTGTTGGCGGCGATGTCCCAGGACCAGACGCCGATCTTTCCGGCTTCCAGCGCGGCGCGGACCGTTGCAAAGTCCGGGAAGAATGCTCTCGCAGTTTCGTCTGCCGGCGCCCGATCCGGCCCGGTTGTTATCGGCGGCGTGACATCCGGCCTGTCCATGTCCTTACAGTTCGGCCTCTGCCCTGCAGGGGTCAAGGCCGTAGGCGCGGACCAATCGAGGAAACTGGCGCGGCAGCACGTTCGGTTGCGTCGCGGCGCCAAAAACAGGGTTGGATTTAGTGCTGACCCTTAACGCGCAGCTCAATAGAGGCCGAACGGATGCGGATTGCCGGTCCACTCGGTGCGGGGACGCGGAACGTCAGCCGTGACGGCAACGGCCGGCCTTACCGATATCCTGGCCGTCATGGTGCCCGCGGCGCTGCGCTCGACCGCAACGTCTTGCCGGTCCTCGATCGCCACGGCTCGTTGATCGTTCGACAAAACCACGACCTTGGTTCCGATACCGACGCGATCATAGAGATCGGTCACGTCGGCATCGCGCATGCGGATGCATCCGCTGGAGACATGCTGGCCGATCGAGCGCGGGTTGTTGGTGCCGTGGATGCGATAGTCGGTGTTGCCGAGATAGAGAGCGCGCGCACCAAGCGGATTACCAGGCCCGCCGCCGACCCAGCGCGGCAGATAAGGCTGGCGGGCGATCATGTCCGCCGGCGGAATCCAGTCGGGCCACTCGGACTTGCGCGAAATAGTCTCGACGCCCGACCAGGTGAAGCCCTTTCGTCCCACGCCGATGCCGTAGCGCAAGGCCCTGCCGCCACCGAGCGTCAGATAAAGGAATGTGTGCGCGGTGTCGATAATGACGGTCCCGGCCGGCTCGCTGCCCGGATAGGAGACCACCTGGCGTCGTAACGGCGCCGGCAGATCGTCGCCATCCGAAACCGCGCTCGGCTGATCCGTCTGCGGCACGGCCGGTTGAAGGAGTGCGCCATCCCGATCGATTGGACGATACAAAGGCGATTGGGAAGAGGCGGTCCCGACAAGGAAGGTAGCGAAAGCCGCGCCAAGGGCTGCGGTGCAGATGCGCCGTGCCATCTCTGTCGCGGACATGACGCACTCCGTTGCTGAATTCCGACAATCAATCGCCGATGGTCGTTAAATGTTCCGCGCGACCGGGCGCAGAATTCCGCAGCGTTTTTTGTTAAAAATTTTCTCAGATTTTTCGGATGCGGATTTGTTCAGACCGTGCAGCGGCGGAAAACGTTGGCTAGTTGCGGTGAAGAGATCGGGCTGAAAGCTCCATCGCAACCGGCCGGAACTTTCGCGCGCGTCTGCGCAGGCGACGCCGGCAATCCGGGCTCATGTGGCAAGGCGGTCGGTTCCACCGGCGGCAAGCGATCGCCCTTGAGCGCGCGGTTCACCGCGATCGGTGGACTTGAGGCAAATACGCCGTTGCTGGGGAATGACGGGAAGGAAATAAAGCTTGCGACGAACAATGCCACCAACACGCCCATAACGCGAACAAACGAAATCCTGCGCATCGGATCATCTCCGAAAACCTGGACACCCCCACGATCCCCGCGTTCCAAAATGCGGGGCCGTATGGCCACGCGCGGACCGGCAACGTGCCGCGGTGCGCGCGGTTCCGGCTGAGGCGCAATCTCACTCTGTTGTGATGACGATCTTCACAGCTACCGCCAAACGATCCGGCGGAACAAACAGCGGGGTCGCGGCTTGTCGTAACGACCGGCCATCCTTTCCCCCTCCCCCCGTGCTTGGCCGGTCATCTTGGGCGCAGCCGATGGACCGATCGGCTGCGCCCTAATTCTTTTCCGCGCAGCCATGCAACTTCGCTGCGGAGCCCCGAAAACGTTCATGGCCGGGACAAGCCCGGCCATGAGTCTGGTGATTCCAATTCTATCGAAGCTACGCCGTCGGCAACCGCTCGCGCTGCCGCGCCTTGCGGCCGAAGAACAGCGCCTGGCTCGCCACGGCCGAGACAACCGCAAGCTGGAACGGCTTGGCGATAAGGAATGCCGGTTCCGGCCGCTGTCCGGTCAGGAAACGCTCGGGATAGGCGGTGATGAAGATCACCGGCACTTCGAACGAGCCGAGAAGCTCGTTCACGGCGTCCAAGCCCGAACTGCCGTCGGCGAGCTGGATATCGGCAAGGATCAGCCCGGGCCGCTTCACGCGGGCGAGCGCAATGGCTTCGCCGTGTGTGCGGGCGACGCCGATGACCCGATGGCCGAGGCTTTCCACCAGCGCCTCGATATCCATGGCGATGAAAGTCTCATCCTCGATGATGAGGACGTCGGTCGCGATCTCGGCGGCGAGTTCGCGGCCGGAATCCTCCACCAGCCCGCGAAGGGCGGCGAGATCGCAGCCGAGAATCTGCGCCGCGTCCTCCTCCGAGAAGCCTTCCAGCGCCACCAGAAGGAAGGCCTGCCGCGGCCGCGGCGTAAGCTGCGTCAGGTGGTGCTCCGGCGGTAAATCCGGCTCAACCGCATCGGCTTTGCCATTGACCGCGACGGAATTCCATATCTCGGTGAACAGCCGGTATAGCGCTACCCGATGGCTGGGACCGGATTCGAGGATTTTCGGATCGGCAATCAACGATTCCAGCGTGGCGGCCACATAAGCGTCGCCGGACGCCTGATTCCCCGTCAACGCACGTGCATACCTTCGCAGGAAGGGCAAATGCTGAATTACGGCTTGTGACGTCGACAACGGCGCCCTCCCCTTACATGGTCCCAAAGCTACGGGCTAAAACGCCGCCAGGCAAACAAAGTTCCCGAAAAAAGTTCCGGGGGCCGGAACCAACGCCAAAGCCACGCGTTGGTGGGCAACAATCGGGGAAAAGGCCATGCTCAAGGGTAAGACACGGTGGTGACGGGGGCGTGACGAAAAATGACGACCAGTAAGCCAGTTAATCTTCAGCCGCCGGCTCCGAACGAGGACCAGGCGGAAGCCCGGGACGAAATGGGCAGGCCAGCAACGCAACGTAAGGGCGAAGTACGCCTCGGACGCGAAGTGCAAGCGCGCATCGGGCAGCAATTGCGGGCGATGTACGACGATGTCGTCAGCCAGGGCGTGCCGCCGAATATCGCCGATCTGGTTCGCCGGCTCAGCGATCAGGATGATGGGGTGGCATGAAGCTCGATCCCGCCATACGCGACCAAGTGCTTGCGACCGTGCCGAGCCTGCGCGCGTTCGCCATCTCGCTGTGCGGCAATGTCGACCGCGCCGACGACCTGGTGCAGGAAACCTTGCTGCGCGCACTCGCCCACATCGATTCTTTCCAGCCCGGCACCAACATGCCGGCGTGGCTGTTCACCATTCTGCGCAACCTGTTCCGTTCCGAATACCGCAAGCGCCGGCGCGAGGTTGAGGACGCCGATGGCCGTTACGCCGAGACGCTCAAATCGCATCCCGAGCAGACCGGCCGGGTCGAGTTCAACGAATTTCGCGCCGCGCTCGCCAAGCTGCCGTCGGACCAGCGCGAGGCGCTGATCCTGGTGGGCGCGTCGGGCTTCTCTTACGAAGACGCGGCGGCGATTTGCGGCTGTGCCGTCGGCACCATCAAGAGCCGGGTGAACCGCGCACGGACGCGCCTCGCCGACCTCCTCGCGATCGACAGCGTCGACGATTTCGGTCCGGACCGCGCCACGCGCGCCGTCCTTGCCGGCGGCAGCCGCAGCTAACTTCCAGACTAGAACATCGTGTTTGAATTGGCGGCTTGCTCGGGAATCTCCTGACGCACGTCCCAATGCTCGACGATATTGCCGTTCTCAAGCTTGAAAATGTCGACGATGGCGTTGCCGCGGCTGCCGGCCGTCGGCACGTTATGGACGTGCAGAATAACGTAGTCGCCGTCTGCGAAGACGCGTTTGATTTCGCTGTGGTAGTCGGGAAGCTTCTCGCGCAGAAAAGCCAAAAATGCTTTCAGGCCTTCCGGCCCGTCCGCCGCCCTCGGGTTGTGCTGGACGTAGCGCGGGCCGACGAACTTCACGGCGGCGTCGAAATCTTTCTGATTAATCGCGGCCTCGTAGAACTCCTGCACGCTCTTTTTGTTTTCTTCGATTTGTCTGGCGTCGGCCGCGTAGGCGGCCGGAGCGAGCGCGATCAATACGGCAGCGGCGAGCCAGCGGAGCATGGCGAACCTCCGGGACGTTGAATAGGGGACACGGGACGTTTCAGGCATCACATATACGACGGCAGGTAGAGCGCGATGATCGGAAACGCGATCAGAATGACGAGACGGATGAGATCGGTGACGATGAACGGCAGCACGCCGCGAAAGATCGTCGCGAAGGTTATGTCCTGCACCACGCTCTTGATGACGAACACGATCATCCCGACCGGCGGATGGATCAGTCCAAGCTCCACCGTCATGACGATAATGACGCCGAACCAGATCGGATCGAAGCCGAGCTGCACGATGACCGGGAAGATGATCGGGATGGTCAGGATGATCATGGCGAGCGCGTCCATCAGACAGCCGAGCACGATGTACATGACCATGATCAAGGCCAGCACGCCGTAGCGGCCGATGCCGAGCCCGGTCAGGAAGGCGGTCACGTTCTGCGGCGTCTGCGTCACGGTGAGGAAATAGCCAAACAGCAGGGCACCGATCAGCACGGTGAAAACAGCAGCGGCGGTGCGCGTCGCTTGCAGCAGCGAGCGGCGGATTTCCGCCCGCCCCAACCGTCCGCGCAAGACGCCGATAATCAGTGCGCCACCGGCTCCGACGCCGCCCGCCTCGGTGGGGGTGAACAGGCCGCCATAAAGCCCGCCGATGACAAAGATGAAGAGCAGCAACATCGCCCAAATGTCGCGCACGCCTTCGAGCCGCTGCTTCCAGGAACTGCGCGGGCCGGCGGGCAGATAACCCGGCCGCGCCCAGCCGATGACGGCCACCGTCGTCATGTACATCGAGGCGGCAAGGACGCCCGGAAGGATTCCGGCGATGAACAGTTTGCCGATGTCCTGTTCCGTGATGATGCCGTACACCGCGAGCACGGTCGATGGCGGCAACATGGCGCCGAGGGTGCCGCCGGCCGCGATCACCCCGGCCGCGAACGACTGCGGATAGCCGTAACGCCGCATCTCCGGATAGGCGACCGTCGAAAACGTCGCCGCGGTCGCAACCGACGAGCCGGATATCGCGGCGAAGCCGCCGCATGCAGCGATGGTGGCGATGCCCAGACCGCCGCGCCGGTGGCCCAAAAACGTGTTGGCAGCGCGAAACAATTCCTTGCTCATACCGGAATTGGTGACGAAGGCGCCCATCAGCAGAAACATCGGAATGACGCCAAAGGTATAATCCGTCACCGTGCGCATCGACGTATGGCCGATGATCTTCAACGCGGCGTCGCCGTTGACCAGATAGGCAAAGCCGCCAACGCCGACGAGGCCCATGGCCATGCCGACCGGCACGCGCATGAGCATCAGCGCGAACAAAACGACAAACCCGAGAATGGCGACGACTTCGCTGCTCACTGCATTCACTCGACCGGCTTGATCTGATATTGCCCGCCGAACTCGTCGGGTTGGAAAATCAATCGCCAGGTTCGAATCGCGATCAGCAGCACCGCCGAGACGTCGCCGAGCCACGCCACGAGGAAAAACGGCCAGGTCGGCAGCCGCAGATCGAAGGTCAGTACGTGATCGGCACGGGTGGTCCAGACCTTGTCGTAGAGCGTGTAGGTCTGCACCGTGACCACGAACAGCAGGACCAGCGTGGCAAAAACGTCGATGAAACGCCGAAGTCTCAGACCAACGTTTTCGTAGAGCAGATCGACGGTGATGTGGGTGCCGCGATAACTCGTCGCCGCGATTCCCCAGAAAATCAGAATGCCGAGCAACAGGCGGCCGAAATCGTAGGCGTCGGGAATCTGCACGCTGAAGAAATAGCGCAGCATGACGGAGATGAAAATGTCGGCGGCGACGATGCCGACGAAGGTCGCGGCAACAAGCTCGATGAAATCGATGAGCCAATTCATCGGACCGCGCGGCCGACGCGGCGCGGCGGCGCCGGTATCCGGTGCTCCGTCCGCCGACGGCTCAGCCATGTGCACTCCGCGTCACGGTGGCCGTCTCGATCGCCTCAATAGGCCGCGTTATATTGAGCGAGCGACGCCTTCAGCTCTTTCATGATTGCGTCGGGATCGCCGCCGGCGCCGCGCACATCATCGGCCCATTTCTGCAGCAAGGGCTCCGCCGACTTCTTCCATTCGCCGAGTTGCTCGTCGGTGATCTTGTAAACCTCGTGGCCCGGCAGCGCCTTGATCTTCTCAAGTCCGGCCCGCTCGAAATCCGCCCACGGGTCGGCAAACCTGGCTGCCCAGTCGGTCGTGCAGTGATCGTCGATCACTTTCTGCTGCGACGGCGACATGGCGGCATAGGTTTTTGGATTCATCACCCACTGGAACATCGTGGTGTGAAGCGGCGCATCCATGTGGTATTTCGTAACCTTGTCCACGCCGAGCAACAGCACCGATCCCCACGGGAACGTTACGGCTTCGGCGACGCCCTTTTCCATCACGTCGCGCACTTCGGTTGCGCTTGCCTGCACGTTGGTGCCGCCGAGCAATGTCACCCAGGAGGCGACGGTCGCCTGCGACGGCCGGACCTTCATGCCCTTGATATCGCCGGGCACCACGATTTTTTTGGTCTTGGAGTGCCAGGTCAGCGGATCGAGGATGAACGAGAAGCAATACTTCACGTCCTTCATCTCGGTCGCCGCGTATTTGCGATACCAGCTGTCAATTGCGCGGATGCCGCCATGGGCGTCGCTGACCAGGAACGGCAGCTCGCCCGCGGCGATGATGGGGAAGCGGCCGGGCTGATAACCCGGATTGACGTAAGCAAAGTCGGCGATGCCATCGCGCGCCATGTCGTAATGATCGAACGCCTTGCCAAGCTGCTGCGACGGGAAAACCTTGTACTTGATCGTTCCGCCGGAGGCCTTTTCGACATCGGCGCCCCACTCCTCGATCGCCTTCTGCAACGGATGTGACGGCGGCACCCAGTGCGAGAGTTTGAGATCGAAAGTCTTGTCCTCCGCCGAGGCCGCGCCGATCCCGAGCGCAAGGCCAAGCATCGCGAGGCCGCATAGCGTTATTGGGCGCGTCCGACGCATGAAATACCTCCCCGTGGCTGTTCGTTGCAGCCCTAATTTTCATTAAATCGCAAAGGCGGCTTGCTGTACAGCAACGCCTCCCGACGGATTCGATAAAATTGTTCGCGACGGCGTGAGAGTTCCTGCACGCTGTTCTCGATTGTTTCCGCGACGTCCGGCCCGCCTTAACGCGGTGGCAGCGGCGTCCGGGTTATCGCGTCCCTGACAACGGAAAGAGCCGGTCGAGCGCTTCATCAGCTAACGCCCGCGCCATCAGGGACGTCGAATATGTTCGGTCGTGTCGCAGTGCGTAGCATTGCCGTGCTGCTCGTTTTGTTGCCACCCCTCTTTGGCGGCTCGGTCACCGCATTCGCCCAATATCAGATGAACGTGAGCGCGGTCGATCCGGTGCAGCCGTCGATCCAGATACCCCGAACACCGGCCGCAGCCGAGCCCTTCGGGCTCAACGCAGTGCCGGTGACAACTGGCGGAGTGCTGTCCAAGTGGAGCGGCGTCGTCGCCGAAATTCGCGCCGAGAGCGACATTCTGGCGCACTGCCGCGACGGAGCTCAGGCCTGTCCGCCGGCGGCCCGAAAATTCCTTGCGGTGATCGCGGACGGGCGTGCGCATAACGGTCGCGCCCGCGTCGGCGTGATCAACCGCGCCATCAACCTGGCGATCCAGCCGATGAGCGACATCGCCCAATGGGGCGTGACCGATCGCTGGAGCGCACCGCTCGCTACCCTCACGACCGGCCGCGGCGATTGCGAGGATTACGCGATCGCCAAATACGTCGCGCTGCGGGAAGCCGGCGTCGCCGAAGACGACGTGCGGCTGGTCATCGTGCGCGACCTCGCCGTCGATCAGGACCATGCCGTCGTCGCCGCCCGCCTTGGCGAACAATGGATCGTGCTCGACAACCGCCGCTTCACGCTGATCGAGGACACCAATATGCCGCGCGTGGTGCCGCTCTTCGTGCTCGATCACGACGGTGTCAAACAATTCACATCAACGACCGTGGCGGACGACGCGGCACACGCCGCCGCGCCCTCCGCGCTCGGCTTCTAGATTTCACCGCCATAGGATCCTTGCGGGTCCGCCAGGGCCTGCAGACGCAACGCCGCCGCATGCGCGAAGCGCAGCATGACGGTCTTGCGCCGCGCCGGCACCAGCCGGTGTTCGGGCGCCTCGCATACGATCGAAGCGCCGAAGGCGTCCGCCACGATCAGCCCCGTATCGCGGGGAAATATCTCGCAGGGCACATCGACGACGGTGGCGAAGAACAGACGGTCACAATGCAGCCTGTAGTCCATCCACTTCTGGTCGGCGCGGAAATCGGCCACCGACGACTTGATCTCAACGATCAAAATTTCGCCATCGCCGCCGAGCGCGACAAGATCGGCGCGCCGGCCCGACGGCAGCGGCAGCTCGCTGACGACCGAATAACCGAGCGCATGCAGAAACCGCGCGGTCCCGCGCGCAACGGCGAGCGCCGTCGGCGATTGCCGTCTATCGACCGGCAGGGCCGCCGGCAGCAGATTGACGCTCATCGTCAGGATTCCGGGAAGCGGCAGGTTTTGCCAAGACCGCGTTTCGATCTTACGCACGTCACGAACTCCGGCTGCGCAACCGACTCTATACCGACTCTATCAAGTTCATTCTGCCGTGCCGGCGCGCTCCGGAAAAGCCCCTGCGAGCGCGGCGCTTGAAGCCGCAATTACGCCGCGCTCGGTGATCAGACCCGTCACCAGCCGCGCCGGGGTTACATCGAAGCCATAATTTGCGATTGGGGTGCCCGCAGGCGCGATACGCACGGTCTCGATGCGGCCGTCGGCGGCCCGCCCGGTCATGGTCGCCACCTCGTCCGGGCTGCGCTCCTCGATCGGTATTTCAGCGACGCCGTCGGCGACCGTGAAATCGATGGTCGGCGACGGCAGCGCGACATAGAACGGTATGTTGTTGTCGCGGGCGGCAAGCGCTTTCAGATAAGTTCCGATTTTGTTGCAGACATCGCCATTGGCGGTGACCCGGTCGGTGCCGACGATCACCAGATCGACCAGGCCGTGCTGCATCAGGTGGCCGCCGGTATTGTCGGCGATCAGCGTGTGCGCCACGCCGTGCTGGCCCAGCTCCCAGGCGGTCAGCGAAGCACCCTGGTTGCGCGGGCGCGTCTCGTCGGCGAAAACGTGAATCGGGACGCCCTTGTCGTGCGCCATGTAGATCGGCGCCGTGGCGGTGCCGACGTCGACCGTCGCGAGCCAACCCGCGTTGCAATGGGTGAGCACGTTCACCCGCTCGCCCGGCTTCTTCCGTGCGGCGACGGCTTCGATGAGCGGCAGACCGCTGCGGGCGATGCCGGCGTTGATGGCGACATCCTCCTCGCAAATCTCCGCCGCGCGCCGGTAAGCGGCGGCGGCGCGCTCGGCGCGAGAGCGGTTGCGTACGACCGCCATCATCTCGTCGAGGGCCCATTTAAGATTGATCGCGGTCGGGCGCGTGGCGAGGAGCGTCGCGTAAGCGCTCTCGAGCGCTTCGTCGGAAGCGTCCTCGCGCAGCGCGAGACACACGCCGTAAGCCGCAGTGGCGCCGATCAGCGGTGCGCCGCGGATCACCATGGCGCGGATCGCGTGCGCCGCCTCCGCGAGCGTCGCGAGGCGCGCGGTCACCAGGCGATGCGGCAGCGCCGTCTGGTCGATCACGCCGACCGACCAGCCGTCCGGCTCGAGCCAGATGCTGCGCATTGCCTTGCCGTCGACTTTCATCGTCCCGGTCTAGCAAGATTGCCGCAGGCTGGGGAGCCTGCTTATGTCGCACGGCTTGCTCGCGTAGAACCCTACCGCGGAGATCTTGCCGCAACGTCGCGCGCCGACGCTGGAGATACCGATGGCCGCCGTCGATCTTGAGACCGAATACAGTCCCCGCATCACCGTGCCGGACCATGCGGAGATTTTTGCCCGCTGGGCCCGCGAGGCCGAGGATTATCGTGCGGAGATGCTCAAGCTCGACCGCGCCGAACTCGGTCTCTCCTATGGCGACACACCCCGGCAGTTCATCGATCTGTTCCTGCCGGAGGCCGGCAGCACAGCGCCGCTCGCATTGTTCGTCCACGGCGGCTATTGGCGCGCGATGGACCCCAGCTATCACAGCCACATGGCGCGCGGTTTGAACGGGCGCGGGACCGCGGTCGCCGTGGTCGGTTACGATCTCTGTCCGGTCGTCACCATCGCCGATATCGTCGAGCAAATCCGGCGCGCCTGCGTGTTTCTGTGGCTGCGATTTGGCCGCCGGATGCTGGTGTCCGGACATTCGGCCGGCGGCCAGCTTACGGCCGCGATGGTTGCGACCGACTGGAATGCGCTCTATCCGAAAGCACCGGCCGATCTGGTGCCCATCGGTTACGCCATTTCCGGCGTCTTCGATCTCACTCCACTGACCGGATTGGCCATGAATCAGGACCTGCGGCTCGATGCCGAAGCAGCACGGCGCCTGTCGCCGCTGTTCTGGCCGGTTCCGGCCGGACGCACGCTTGACGCCACGGTCGGCGATCTTGAATCGAGCGAGTTCAAGCGTCAGAGCCGCACCATGGCCGACGCCTGGCGGCAGGCAAAAGCGGAAACGCGCTATGCCGAATCTCCCGGCAACCACTTCACCGTGATCGAAGCTTTGGCCGATCCGGCTAGTCCGATGGTGGCACGCATCGCCGAATTGGCGGCTCGGGTCAGCCGGTAGCGCTTTTCTTTGCGCCGCTTGCCGACGCGGCCGGAGTCAACAACACGCAAGCGGATGCAGCAAAGATCAGCGCGAATCCGATGATGTCGGTGTTGGTCGGCCGCTCGCCGAGGATCAGCACGCTGGAGAGCACGCCGATGACCGGAATGCCGAGGATGCCGAGCGTCGCAGTGACCGCACTGACCCGGCGCACGATCTCGAACCACATGGCATAGGCGATCGCGTTGCCGGCGACGCCGGTAAAGGCGACGGCGAGCAACCCGTCGGCGTGAGCAGCGTCGAGGTGCAGCCGGCCTTCGAAGATGAAGAGGCACGCACCGATGATGAAGAAGGCGATCGTGACCTGCCAGCTTGCCACGCCCATGGGATCGGCGTCGATGCGCGCCCATTTTACGTAGACCGTGCCGGCCGCCCAACTAAAGCCGCTGCCGATCGCCAGCAGCAGGCCTAGCGGTATTCCCGTCGTCGCCAACGGACGGATCAGAACACCAAGTCCAAGCACGCACAGCGCCAGCGCAACTCCCTGTATGCGGGTGGGGCGCTCGCGGAGGATCACCCAGGTCAGCAACATCGCCCAGATCGGCATCGCGTAGGTCAGGATCGCCACGCGTGAGGTTGCGGCCGCGATCTGTGCGAAGGCGCTGAGCACGGTGAAGCCGACCATGTTGAGAAGCGATGCGACGACGACATGGACCCACGCCTTTCCGACCGGAACGCGAAGGCTGCGCCGCTTGACGATACAGATCGCGATCAGCACCAGCGCGCCGATCCCGGCGGTCAGCGTTCGCATGCTGAACGGCGGAATTTCGTTGAGCGCGATCTTCATCATCGGCCAGGTGAGGCCCCAGATGAGACAAAGCGTGACGAGCATCAGCCGTGCCTGGATGTCGCCGGCATCCGCCCCCGCAGGCGCCCGATCGAGATTGCCTGGCACTGTCACGGCGCTTTCGGCCCGGCGGCGCGATACCAGTCGGCGATCTGCGCACCGCTCCAGAATTTCACGTCGCTCTTTTGGCGGATGACCTCGAAGACGCGGCGGAAATATTTCAGGCGGTGCGGCACGCCCATGATGTAGGGGTGCACGACGAGTGCCATGACGCGCGCCGATTGGGCCGCGTCGGCGTAAATCTGTTCGAACTGATCGAGCGCGCGCTCGGAATATTCCGACGCCTTGTGATGCTGGATGAGCATCATGGCGACATCGTTGCATTCCTGCGTGTAGGGCACGTTGAGGATCGGCTTGCCGCGGGTCTTGAGCCAGACCGGCTGATCGTCGAGCACCCAGTCGGCGAGATAGTCGTAGCCTTCCTCAACCAGGAGGTCGGGCGTCCGCCACGTCTCGGTCAGGCCGGGGCCGAGCCAGCCGCGCGGCGCCTTGCCGGTCGCCTTGAGGATGACGTCGCGGGTTTTGCGGATGTCGGCGCGCTCGTTCTTCACCTTCTGCATGCTGCGCTGGGTGAAGCCGTGGCCGATGAACTCCCAGTCACGGTCGGCCGCCGCGCGCACGATCGCAGGATAGGCCGCAAGCGCCGAGCCGTTGATCGCGAGCACGGCCGGAATCGCGAACGCGTCGAGCACCTCGACGAACCGCCAGAAGCCGACCCGGTTGCCGTATTCATGCCAGGCCCAGTTCGGCACATCGGGCATGGGCGAACCGCCCGCGGGCGGCGTCAGCACCGTACGCGGCATCGGCTGCGTCGGATCCCATTCCTCGACGTTGACGACGACCCACACCACCATGCGGGCACCATCCGGCAGCTTGAGCGGGCCACGTTCGGTAATGGCCGAATAAGCGATGCGATCGGCCGGCAGCATCCGCAGCTTCGACGGCCTGCCTGCTCGCGCGGATTTTCCCGGCCGCGTGGTCATCGGCGAATTATGCCTGTCGTGTGCCGCATCACCAAGCCCGGCCGATCTTTCATCGGCCGGGCCTTGTTTCAGCCGGCAGGCGAAACCGGGTCACGATCGTGCCGAGCACCGTCAGAGCCACGGCGCAGATGCACAGCGGCACGAAGGCGGTCCACGGCCTGCCGGTCAAATCCCACAACGCGCCGCAGACGGTCGGGATGATGATCGCGCAGGTATAACTGACCGTGAACATGCCGGCGGCGGTGCGCGGCACGTCATCCGGCCGGCTCAAGAACGCGGGCAGCGCCAGGATCGCGGTCATCGTAACCGCGGCGGCGATGCCGATCACTGCAGTAGCGACGAGGATTGCGATCGAGGACTTGACGAAGATGATCACAAGAAATGCCACGAGCATGAGCGGACCGAACACCAGGAACGGCCACGCGCGCATGTGCAGGCGATCCGCGGTGAGGAAAAGCACCGCGAGTGCCACGATCTGCGATCCGTTGAGCCAACCCAGCGCCGAACCGAGCAGCTCCGGCTTTCCCAGAGTCACGAGATAGTCGCCCAGGAAGGCGCTGGTCACGAAATAGGGACTGTTGTTGCTCGCGAAGGTGAAGCCGAGCAGCCAGACCACCGGATTCTTCCAGTCCGGCCACCAGCGTCCCATGCTCGCGGACGCAACGTCGGAACCGGCGTGGCTTTCCTTGGGGCTCAAGAACAGAAACACCGGCGCGATAAGGATCGCCGGCAGCGCCCACAGCACGACATCAAGCCGCCAGGAACCGCCGACAGCCGGCAAAACATATCCAATGGTGAAGACCGCCGGAAACGTCGCGCCCATCAGCATGCCGCTCGAATAGCCGATGGTTCCGAACGCGATGTTCTTCGGCAGCCAATCGCGCACCAGTGTCGGCATTCCCGGTTGCATGAGCGCGACGCCGAACCCGGATACGATCGCGGCCGCGTAAAGCGTCCATACATCGACCGCGGCGGCGCGCGCGCCGCCGGCGATCGCCGCGATGGTCATGCCGAGCGTCACCGCGAGTGTCGCGCCAATCCGGGCGATCAACAGCGATCCCGGCACGGCCGCGACTGCAAACACCGCGAGCGGCAGGCCGACCAACAGCCCGACCTGCGTCTCCGACATGTGCAATTCGTCGTGCACGAGCGGGATCACCGGCGGCATGACCAGGAGTGTCATGCGCATGGCGACGCCGGCGATAAACAACAGGGAAAGCGGCCTCGCGAGGCCGCCGGCCTGGGGGCCGTCTTGGCTCGGATACGTCGGCATGAAGGGGAAACCCGGCGAGGCCGGTACCGTGCATCAGCGAAAGCCGCGGTGCAAGAAAGGGCGCCATGTCGGAAACGCTTGGGAGGCTTGCGGCTTTTCCGGAACAAAGATAGAACATCGCCGAAGAGGACAAACATGGCGGACCTTGCGGCGGTGCAGCGCGCTCTTCGCACCACATTCGGGTTCGAGGCCTTCCGGCCGGGCCAGGCCGAGATCGTCGAGGCCATCCTCGATGGCCGGGACGTGCTGGCCGTCATGCCGACCGGTAGCGGCAAGTCGCTGTGCTACCAGCTTCCGGCGCTGGTCCGCGATGGTCTCACCGTCGTGGTGTCGCCCCTGATCGCGCTGATGCGCAATCAGGTGGCGCAACTGCGCGGCTACGGCGTTGCGGCGGCAGCGCTCAATTCCGCGAACGATTCTGCGGAAAATCGATCGGTGCTCGATCAGATCGCGCGGGGCGAATTACGTCTCGTCTACGTGTCGCCCGAACGCCTGGTGAAATCCGAAACGCTCGATCTCTTCAAACGCGCCAAGGTCGCATTGCTTGCGGTCGACGAGGCGCATTGCATCTCGCAATGGGGACACGATTTCCGTCCGGAATACGCAGCCCTCGGCGCGGTACAGGCGCAACTCGGCAGCGTGCAGACGGTCGCGTTTACCGCAACCGCCGATGCCGCCACGCGCGCGGATATTCTGGAAAAGCTTTTCCGCCGGGCGCCGGCCGTGTTCGTGCACGGCTTCGACCGGCCCAATCTGCGGCTGGCGATGCAGGCAAAAACCGGAGGGCGCAAGCAAGTCGCGGACTTTATCGACGGCCATCGCGGGCAAAGCGGCATCATTTATTGCAGCTCGCGGAAGAAGACCGACGATCTCGCCGAATACCTGCGCGAGAACGGTGCCAAGGCGCTGCCCTATCACGCCGGCATGGAAGCGCCGGCGCGGTCGCGCCGTCAGGATGTTTTCCTGCAAGAGGACGGCGTGGTCATGGTTGCGACCGTGGCGTTCGGCATGGGCATCGACAAGCCCGATGTCCGTTTCGTACTGCACGCCGATATGCCGGCCAATATCGAAAGTTATTACCAGGAGATCGGCCGCGCCGGCCGCGACGGACTTCCCGCCGACACGCTGACGCTCTACGGCATGGGCGACATCCGCCTGCGCCGGATGCAGATCGACGAGAGCGACGCCTCGAACGAGCAGAAGCGCGTCGACCGCCAACGGCTAAACGCGCTGGTTTCGCTGTGCGAATCGCCGCGCTGCCGGCGGCAGACGCTGCTGTCCTATTTCGCCGAGACGACGGTGCCGTGCGGCAATTGCGACTTCTGCTGCGACGGCGCCGAGGTGATCGACGGCACGATCGCCGCGCAGAAGGCGCTCTCGGCCATCGTTCGCACCGGCGAACGTTTCGGCACCGAACACCTGACGAACGTGTTGCTCGGCGAGGAAACCGAAACGATCCATAAATTCGGCCACGATCGTTTGCCCACTTTCGGAGTCGGCAAGGAATACGGCAAGCAGGAGTGGCGCGCGATCTTCCGCCAGCTTCACGGCGCCGGCATCGTCGCACTCGACGTCACCGGCTACGGCTCGTGGACGATAACAGACGCCGGGCGGCGCGTACTCAAGGGCGCCGCGAAGATCGACTTACGCAAGGACACGCTCAAACCTGCGACGCGCAAGAATGCGCGCGCTGCCGCCAACGCCGCGGCTTTGGCCGACGGCGCCGCAGGCGATACGGCGTTGTTCGAGGCGCTGCGGCAGCGCCGGTCGGAATTGGCCAAGGAGCAGCGCGTCGCCGCCTATGTGGTCTTCGCCGACAAGACCTTGATCGACATGGCACGGCGGAAGCCGGCGACGGCGGCGGAGATGGGCGCGGTGCACGGCGTCGGCGAGGGGAAACTTCGGCAGTATGGCGAGACCTTCCTCGACGCCATTCGGCAACACGCGGCGCGCAGTCCGTGAGCTGATGGCGATGGGCCGATTTTGCGCGCGTGGGGCTGTTTTTGCCGTCATTCCGCCGTGTTGCACCGCAGCGCGCGGTATGTTAGCAAAACCGCGATTTTAGCGGGGCCGCGGGGGCATTCCCGCTGCCGCCACATCCGAAGTCCCGCCTAAATCCCAAAGGCTTGCGCCGGCTGTTCGCTCCGGTTGCGGGTCTTGCGGAAAAGCACCAAAAGAACCCGAAACGCAGGCGCACAGAGCACGCGAAGTGGCAGCCCAAGAACCTCTCGTATCCGGCATGGCGGGTCGTTACGCGACCGCGCTGTTCGAACTCGCGCACGACACCAACGCGGTCGACGCCGTCAAGACGGACCTGGAGCGGTTCGACGCGCTGATTGCCGAAAGCGCCGACTTCGCCCGGCTGGTGCGCAGTCCGGTCTTTTCCGCGGATCAGCAGCTGCACGCGCTCTCCGCGGTACTCGAGCGCACCGGGATCAGCGGGCTGGCGGCCAAATTCCTCAAGCTGGTGACGACGAACCGCCGGCTGTTCGCGGCGGCCGACATGGTCCGCGGCTATCGCGAACTCGTCGCCAAACACAAAGGCGAGGCGACCGCCGAGATCACGGTGGCCGAAGCGCTCAAGGACGATCACGTCGCGGCTTTGCGCAGCGCTCTTAAGGCGGTCAGCGGCAAGGACGTCGATCTAAATATCAAAGTCGATCCCGCCATCATCGGCGGGCTCGTGGTTAAGCTCGGCAGCCGCATGGTCGACAGTTCGCTGCGCACCAAACTCAACTCCATCAGGCACGCGATGAAAGAGGCTCGATAATGGATATCCGCGCCGCGGAAATCTCCGCCATCCTCAAAGAGCAAATCAAGAATTTCGGCCAGGAGGCCGAAGTTTCCGAAGTCGGTCAGGTGCTGTCGGTCGGTGACGGTATCGCCCGCGTCTACGGCCTCGATAACGTGCAGGCCGGCGAGATGGTGGAGTTCGAGAGCGGCGTCAAAGGCATGGCGCTCAACCTCGAAATCGACAACGTCGGCATCGTGATCTTCGGCTCTGACCGCGAGATTAAAGAAGGCCAGACGGTCAAGCGTACCCGTGCCATCGTCGAGGTTCCGGTCGGCAAGGGCCTGCTCGGCCGCGTCGTCGACGCGCTCGGCGATCCGATCGACGGCAAGGGGCCGATCAAGGCCGATCATAAGGCGCGCGTGGACGTCAAGGCGCCAGGCATTATCCCGCGCAAATCGGTGCATGAGCCGATGGCGACGGGCCTCAAGGCGATCGACGCCCTGATCCCGATCGGGCGCGGCCAGCGCGAGCTCATCATCGGCGACCGCCAGACCGGCAAGACCGCGATTGCGCTCGATACGATCCTGAACCAGAAGCCGCTCAACGCCTCCGGCGACGAGAAGATCAAGCTCTATTGCGTCTATGTAGCGATCGGCCAGAAGCGCTCGACCGTGGCGCAATTCGTCAAGGTGCTGGAGGAGCAAGGCGCGCTCGATTATTCCATCATTGTCGCGGCGACCGCCTCCGATCCGGCGCCGATGCAGTTTCTGGCGCCGTTTTCCGGCTGCGCCATGGGCGAGTATTTCCGCGACAACGGCATGCATGCGGTCATCATCTACGACGATCTTTCCAAGCAGGCGGTCGCCTATCGGCAGATGTCGCTCCTGTTGCGGCGTCCGCCCGGGCGCGAAGCGTATCCCGGAGACGTGTTCTATCTGCACTCGCGGCTCCTCGAGCGCGCGGCAAAGATGAACGATGATCACAAGGGCGGTTCGCTCACGGCGCTGCCGGTGATCGAGACGCAGGCCAACGACGTGTCGGCCTACATCCCGACCAACGTCATTTCCATCACCGACGGTCAGATCTTTCTCGAAACCGACTTGTTCTATCAGGGCATCCGCCCTGCGGTGAACGTCGGACTTTCGGTGTCGCGGGTCGGCTCCTCGGCGCAGACCAAGGCCATGAAGAAAGTCGCCGGCCGCATCAAGGGCGAGCTGGCGCAATACCGCGAGATGGCGGCCTTCGCCCAGTTCGGCTCCGACCTCGACGCCACCACGCAGCGCTTGCTGAGCCGCGGCTCGCGGCTCACCGAGTTGCTCAAACAGCCGCAATTCTCGCCGCTCAAGATGGAAGAACAGGTCTGCGTCATCTATGCCGGCGTCAACGGCTACCTCGACCCGCTTCCGGTCGACCGCGTTCGCGCCTTCGAGGACGGTCTGCTCGGCGCGCTGCGCCAGCAGCATCCTGAAATTCTCAGCACGATCCGCGATTCCCGCGACCTCGACGATGCCACGGCCGGAAAGCTCAAGGCGGCGGTCGAAGGCTACGCCAAGACATTCGTCGCGGCCTGAGCAGGAATCACTTAAACTCGATGCCATCCCTCAAAGATCTGCGCAACCGCATCGCCGCCACCAAGGCGACGCAGAAGATCACCAAGGCCATGCAGATGGTCGCCGCGTCGAAGCTCCGGCGTGCGCAGGCGGCGGCCGAGGCGGCGCGGCCCTATGCGACGCAAATGGACAAAGTGCTCGGCAACATCGCGGCATCGGTCGCCGGCTCCGACACCGCGCCGCGGCTGCTGCGCGGCACCGGCAATGATGGCGTGCATCTTCTTCTGGTCTGTACCGCCGAGCGCGGCCTTTGCGGACCGTTCAACACCGCTATCGTGCGGCTGGCGCGCGAGCGGGCCAACGCGCTCATGCGCGAGGGCAAGGAAGTCAAATTCTTCTGCGTCGGCCGCAAGGGCTACGAGCAGTTGCGCAGGCTGTACGCGAGCCAGATCGTCGAGATGGTCGATTTGCGCGCGGCGCGCACGCTGCGTTTCGAACACGCCGAATCGATTGCTGAAAAGGTCATCGCGCGCTTCAACAATTTCGAATTCGACGTCTGCACGCTGTTCTTCTCGCGCTTCCGTTCGGTGATCGCGCAGATACAGACGGCGCAGCGGATCATTCCCCCGGTGTTCGACGAAAAAGCCACGGATGCGCTCGGCGGCGCGGCTTACGAGTTCGAGCCGGAAGCCGAAGACATTCTGCATGATCTCCTGCCGCGCAACGTCGCCGTGCAAATTTTCCGCGCCTTGCTGGAAAACTCGGCGTCGTTCTACGGCGCGCAAATGTCGGCGATGGACAACGCGACCCGCAATGCCGGCGACATGATCCGCCGGCAGACGCTCACCTACAACCGCACGCGCCAGGCGATGATCACCAAGGAACTGATCGAGATCATCTCCGGCGCCGAGGCGCTATAAGTTTTACCGTAAAGAGGGCCATGATGGCGAATTCTGTCGGACGTATCACCCAGGTCATCGGCGCCGTCGTCGACGTGCACTTCGATGATCACTTGCCGGCGATTCTCAATGCGCTGGAGACCAAAAACCAGGGTAACCGCCTGGTGCTCGAAGTCGCCCAGCATCTCGGCGAGTCAACCGTGCGCACCATTGCCATGGACACCTCCGAGGGACTGGTTCGCGGCCAGGAGGTGACCGATACCGGCAATCCGATCATGGCGCCGGTCGGCGAGGGTCTGCTCGGCCGCATCATCAACGTCGTCGGCGATCCGGTGGACGAAGCCGGCCCGGTGACCGCGACCGAGCACCGCCCCATTCACGCGCCGGCCCCTGCCTACACCGACCAGTCGACCGAGGCGCAAATCCTCATCACCGGCATCAAGGTTGTGGACCTGCTGGCGCCATACGCCAAGGGCGGCAAGATCGGCCTGTTCGGCGGCGCGGGCGTCGGCAAGACCGTGCTTATTCAGGAATTGATCAACAACATCGCCAAGGCGCATGGCGGCTATTCGGTGTTTGCCGGCGTCGGCGAGCGCACCCGCGAGGGTAACGATCTCTATCATGAGTTCATCGAGTCGAAGGTGAATGCCGATCCGCACAACCCCGACCCCAGCGTGAAGTCCAAATGCGCGCTGGTATATGGCCAGATGAATGAGCCGCCGGGCGCCCGCGCCCGCGTCGGCCTCACCGGACTAACGGTCGCCGAATATTTTCGCGACCAGGGCCAGGACGTGCTGTTCTTCGTCGACAACATCTTCCGCTTCACGCAAGCCGGCTCGGAAGTGTCGGCGCTGCTCGGCCGCATTCCTTCGGCGGTCGGCTATCAGCCGACGCTGGCGACCGATATGGGCGCGCTGCAGGAGCGCATCACGACCACGACCAAGGGTTCGGTCACTTCCGTGCAAGCTATCTACGTGCCTGCCGACGACCTCACCGATCCGGCGCCTGCCACGTCGTTCGCCCATCTCGACGCGACCACCGTATTGTCGCGCGACATCGCCGCGAAAGGCATTTATCCGGCGGTCGATCCCTTGGACTCCACCTCGCGCATGCTGTCGCCGCTGGTCGTCGGCGAGGAACATTATGCCGTCGCCCGCCGCGTGCAGCAGGTGCTGCAACGCTACAAGGCGCTGCAAGACATCATCGCGATCCTCGGCATGGACGAACTCTCGGAAGAGGACAAGCTCACCGTGTCGCGCGCGCGCAAGATCGAACGTTTCCTGTCGCAGCCGTTCCACGTCGCCGAAGTATTCACTGGGTCGCCCGGCAAGCTCGTCGATTTGCAGGACACCATCAAAGGCTTCAAAGGCCTGGTGGAAGGCAAGTATGACCACCTGCCGGAAGCCGCTTTCTATATGGTCGGAACGATCGAGGAAGCGGTGGAGAAGGGCAAGAAGCTGGCGACCGAGGCCTAAGCCATGGCTGAGTTTCATCTCGATTTCGTTTCGCCGGAAAGCGTGCTGTTCTCCGGCGACGTCGATCAAGTGGATTTGCCCGGCGCCGAGGGCGATCTGGGCATTTTCGCCGGCCATGCGCCGCTCGTGACCATTTTGCGGCCCGGCATCCTGACGATTTTTCGCGGCGGCGCGCGCGAGCCGGTCGTGATCACCGGCGGCTTTGCCGAGGTCGGTCCCGCGGGCCTGACCGTGCTCGCCGACCGCGCCGTGGCGCGTGAGAATTTCGATACCGCGATGTTGGCCAGCGAAATCAAGGACGCCGAAGAAGACGTCGCCGATGCAAAGGACGACGCTCTGCGCGACATGCTCGCGCGTCATCTCGAACAGTTGAAGGCGTTGCAGGCGGCGCTCGGGACCGCAGAGTCCGCGGCGCATTGAGCTGCCGGGTCCTACCGCAAAATCTCGATCAACAAGACTCGCGGCCGTTGCGCCGACTTGTTGCCGGTTAGCCTCAGGCGAATTTCTGAAATTCCGCGACCACCCGCTCGTAGACCGCGCGCTTGAACGGCACGACGAGGTCCGGAAGATTACGTAACGGCTCCCAGCGCCACGCCACGAATTCCGGCGCGTGCCCGCCGACGGGATGCGCGATATTGATCTCGCTTTCCTCGCCGGTGAAGCGCAGCGCGAACCACTTCTGCGTCTGACCGCGATATTTGCCGCTCCAGGCGTAACCGGCGATCTCCGCCGGGATATCGTAGGAAAGCCACTCCGCAACCTCACCGAGCCGCTCGACCGAACTGATATTCGTCTCCTCGCGCAACTCGCGCAAAGCAGCCGGCCATGGATCTTCGCCGGGATCGATGCCGCCCTGCGGCATCTGCCAGACATGGGTGTTGTCGACGTGCTCGGGACCTCCGATGCGGCGGCCGATAAAAGCGCGCCCGGCGCGATTGAGCACCAGGAGGCCGACGCAGGGGCGATAGGGACGATGTTCGAAGGACATGGGGATTGCGCGAATAGGGAGCGGCGAATGGTGAGCAGCGGTCAGTGGCTAGCACGTTTATGCAATTGCGCTAACTCGCCACGTCGTTATTCGCTTCCCTTCAGCTCTGCTTCGCCTTCACCGCGACTGCCGTGATTGGCACCAGCAACAGCCCGCGGCTTTCCGCCGCCTTCGCCCATTTGGCGATCTGGTCGATGGACACCGGCAGCGCCGAGGAGATGCCGACGGCGACGCCCCGCTCGCGCGCCGCCATTTCCAACCGGCCAAGCGCATGATCGATTTCGGCGGCGGTGGGAACAAGGTCGAGAACCACGTCGGCTTTGGCGAATGGCAGATTGTTGGCGCCGGCGATCCGGCCGGCAACACTGCGCGGATTGGAACCATCGTCGAAAAACATCAGGCCACGCTTGGCGGTTTCGCGCAGGACCGGAGCGAATGATTGCTCAGAGGCGGTGAAGCGGGCTCCCATGGCGCCGGCAATGCCGACATAGCCCTGGAACCGGCTCATCAGCCAATGCAGCCGGTCGAGGTTCTGCTCCGGCGTGAGCGACGTCAGCAGCGTCTGCGGGCCGGAATCGTTGTCGGGATAGCCGAAGGGCTCCATCGGCACTTGCAGCAAAACCTCATGACCTTCACCCCGCGCGCGCGAGACCAGGCGGTCGACATCGGAGCCATAAGGCATGAAGGCAAGCGTCACCGCCTCCGGCAGCTTGACGATGGCCGCGGCCGTGGCGCTCGTGCTCACGCCGAGACCGCCGACGATGAGCGCCACCCGCGGCGCGTCAGACTTGCCGGGAAGCGGCTTCACCGGCCGGGCAAAGGCTTCCGCGGGCCGCATGCCGTCGGCTGCGACTTTCGGAATCGGGCCGTGCGATGTCATTTCCACGAATTTCTGATCGGCGGGCGGGCTCTCGGCCGGACTGGCGCCGTTGCTGGCAGCGGGGATCACAACTTCCTGACGCGCACCGGTCTTGCCGTCGATGATGGTGACGGTCTTGCTATTGCCCGGCACGGCCTGGCTTGGCGGGACTGGCGCCGCCATCGGAGCGTTGGCCGGACCATCGTACCGGACCGGGCCTTGCCCGGGCGCAGCCGCTTCCGGCACGACCGCTATCTCCGGTCTCTTCATCGCGATGGCGGCGTGGGGATCGATCGGCACGGCCACCATTGGTTCGCCACCGAATGGATCATCGCCAACGATGGCCCAGAGCACGAACACGCCAAGGAACATCGCAAGCGCCGCGGCGATGATCTTGGGCAGCGCGACGGGGAGTTTGCGCCGGCGCTTGAGCTGCTGGCCGAGCGGCGTGCTCAGGTCATCGACCGTCATGGTCTGGTCCTTTGGCTCGTTCTTGTGCCAATTTTTCCAGTCGATTCCTTAGGCAATCCCCGGCAATCATGCCGTGGCGAATCATTGGGCGGACTCTATCACGGCAGGCGGATGCACCGCCTGCCGCCGGGGCTCCGCTTACCCTTGCGTCAGCTTCCAGCCACCCGGCGCGGGCGCTCGGAACAAAAAACGGGGCGGCTCATCGCCGCCCCGTATTCGCATCAGGAGAGCGCCTCAATTGGGAACGGCGGCCTTCTGATTGGGCGGAAACGCCGCATCGGTGATCGTGCCGCGCAGGAGATCGAGCGCCTCCTTGAGCGCGCGGTCGTCCTTTTCGTCCGGCGGCACGTAGGATTGCGAGCCGGACTCCTCGTTGCCTTCGGCCTTAAGGTGGCCGCGCAGCGACGCTTCACCCTTGGTGTCGGTCCGCGCCTTCAGATCGTCGGGCACCTCCTGGAGGATCTCGATGTCAGGCGTGATGCCCTTGGCCTGGATCGAGCGGCCCGAGGGCGTGAAATACCGCGCCGTCGTCAGCCGCAGCGCCCCATTGCCCGCGCCGAGCGGGATGA
>Ga0302325_10007383_pt1 | contig 24404 bp, 22 predicted proteins | sample Palsa_T0_2_FD_201948 | JGI IMG/M metagenome (GOLD analysis project Ga0302325, IMG submission 201948) | Peat permafrost microbial communities from Stordalen Mire near Abisko, Sweden - Palsa_T0_2 | ecosystem: Environmental > Terrestrial > Soil > Palsa > Peat permafrost | place: Sweden: Abisko... | reverse complement strand
ACGCGCTGATCGTGACCGTCACGTCGTAGCGGCCAAGCTCGGGGAAGTCGTTGAGCGCCTCGCGGTCCATGTGCACCACGAAGCTGTCGCCGACAGCGGTGACGGGCTCGCCCTCGGCGGACTGCAGCATGCCGGAACTGTCGATGGCGACGTGACCCTGCGGGTCGCGCAGCACCGCGAAGATCGCCGCCGGGTCAGCCCCGATTGTCCGCTGAACTTCAATCCGCTCGCTCGTCATGCTCACATCCTGCCATCGCGCTGAGGACGCCTTGACTTTGAACTGCAAAGTAGCCTAGCTTTGAAACGCAAAGTTAACTCGGGAGGTAGCCGTGAAGCCTTACTACGAGACCCACGCGATCGGCCTGCTGTACCTGCTCGTGCTCTTCGGCTGGTACGGCGCGGAACTCATTGAGCTGCTGCGGCAGCGGCAGTGGCGCGCGTCGGCTGCCTGGGCCGGGCAGCGCAGCTACTGGCCGGCCTTCTGGGCTGGCGCCGCCGTCGTCGTGGCCATCTTCCTCCTCGCCCCGCATGTCGCGCCCGGCGCCGCGATCGGCTACCCGGCCGCCTGCTTTGCCACCGGGATGGCCCTGATGGCGATCGGCATCACGCTGCGGCTGTGGTCGTTCCAGGCGCTGGGCCAGTACTTCACGTTCTCGGTCCGGGTCAGTCCCGGCCAGCCGGTTGTCACCAGCGGCCCGTACCGGCTGCTGCGCCACCCCGGCTACGCCGGAGGCGTTCTGGCCACCCTCGGGATCGGCATCATCTGGGGCAACTGGATCAGCATGGCGGCAATCGTCCTGTTCACCGTGACAATGATCATCTGGCGCATCCGCACGGAAGAGCGGGCGCTGCTCAGCGCGCTAGACGACCGCTACCGGCACTATGCCGCGGCACACAAGCGGCTCATCCCGCTGATCTGGTAACCCGCCCGGCTGGCGCAAGGCCGGCCACGGCACGGGAGCGGCATGGGCAGCGACAGGAGAGAGGGAACATGGACGAGGACCAGGGCACCGGCCAGGAACTGGACACGCAGAGTGCCTCGGCGATCATGCAGGAGGCGAGCGCGCGGGCTGTGCGCGCGCTCGTTGTCAGGCGCCCGGTTCTGTTCGCAGTGTGGGGCGTTGCCTGGCTGGCCGCTGACGGCGCGATCTGGCTGTCGGTGCGGGGGCAGCGGCCCTATTCCGGGCCGACGCCGGCGGCCCTGATGGAGCTGATCGCCATCGTGGCGGCCGCCGCCATCGTCACGGTCATCCTTGTCGGCCGGGCCGCGAGCGGCATCGGGGGCCTGTCCGCACTGCACCGGCGCATCCTGCTGATGTCGTATCTCGCCGGCTTCGCCGGAGTGCTGATCCTCGAGGCAGCACTGGACCATGCCGGCGCCAGCCCCGGTGTCATCGGCGTGTACGGCGCGGCCGCGCCCACCCTGCTCGCCGGCGTGGTGATCGCGGCCAGTTCCGCGCTGCGGCAGGAGTGGTCCGTGCTCGGCCTCGGACTCTGGCTGCTGGCAGTCGGAGCCGGAGCCGGGTTCGCCGGGCCGGCCGCGGTGTGGGGAGTCACCGCGCTCGCCGGAGGCACGTCGCTGCTGCTGATAGCCGGCATCGGGCTGCGGCTGAGGCGCTCATGACCGACGGCGCGCTCGACCCGGTCATCCACGCGCCCGCGCGGCTCCGGATCGTGGTCACGCTGGCGACGCTGCCGGCGGGCGACACCCTCACGTTCACCAGGCTGCAGGACCTTATCGGGCTTACGCCCGGCAACCTCATCACGCATCTGCGCAAGCTGGAAGACGCGGGCTACGTAGCGACCTCCAAGTCGGGTGCCGGCGTCAGCGCGGTGACCGCGATCTGGCTCACCCCGGACGGGCGGACGGCGCTTGACAGCTACACCGTGACACTGCGCGGGCTGCTCGACTCCGTGAGCCCTGATCAGCGCACCTGACAGCTGAGCGTCCCCCGGGCCGGCCCCGGTTCCGCAGGCGGGCGCGCGCCGGAGGAAGCAGGCGGTACAGGCAGCCCGTTCCCGGCCCTATGGGTTGTCGTTCTCCTCAAGGAACGCGTTGACCAGGTCGTTGAACACCGCGGGCTGCTCGGCAAAGCACAGATGAGAGGCGTCCTCGATGATCTCCAGCTGCGAACCGCTGATCCGCTTCGCCATCTCGGTCAGATGACCGGGCGTGCACTCGTCGTAGCGGCCGCCGACGAGCAGCGCCGGAACCGAGATCTCGCCCAGGCGGTCCATGATGTCCCAGGTCCTCAGCGTGCCGGTGACCGTGAACTCGCTCGGCCCGTTCATCGTGTTGTAGACCTGGTAGCCGGCCTCGGCGAAGGACCGCTCCAGGCCGGCCGGCCACGGGCTGAGCCGGCAGACGTGTGCCCGGTAGAAGCCGAGGATGGCGGCCTGGTACTCCGGGCAGGCGGTGAACCCGTCCTCCTCGTGCTGGCGGATCACCTCGCGTACTTCCTCCGGCTCGGCGGCGAGCAGCTCGTCGCAGTCGGCGACCCAGCGGATCATGCTCGCCGGGCTGCCGCACAGGATCAGGCTGCGCAGCTCCGGCTGGCGGTCGAGCACGTACTGCATGGCCAGCATGCCGCCCCAGGAGCTGCCGAACAGGTGCAGCTCGCCGAGGCCGAGCGCGGCCCGGACCTGAGCGAGCTCCTCGACGAACCGGCCGACGGTCCACAGCGACACGTCGTCCGGCCGGTCGGCGTTGCCGCAGCCGAGCTGGTCGTAGAAGATCACCTGGCGGCGGTCGGCCAGTGCCTCCAGGGCCTCCAGGTAGTAATGCGTGAAGCCGGGTCCGCCGTGCAGGCAGAGCAGCGGGGTCGCACTGCCGCGTTCGCCTACTGACCGGTACCAGACCCGGCCGCCGGGAACGTCGAGGTAGCCCTCTTCTGCGGTCACGCGGCCTCCCCAGTGGCGACCGGCTGGGCGGCAGGCACGGCCGCTTCCTCATCGAAGACGCGCCGCATCTCGCCCAGGCGCGCAGGATGCCTAGCGTAAAGGTAAATCAGCGCGATGATCCCGATGACGTACCAGATGGTGATCGCGAGGCCGGCCTCGCTGAGCGGGTAGGGAAGCGGCGCCACGAACTTGAGTACCGACCCCCCGATGCCCATGGCCGTGAACCAGGCCGGCAGGAACGCCACGATGCCGAGCACCGGGATGACGCCGTGCAGCAGCCAGTTGAATTCCGGGCGGGCACGGCGCGCGTAGTACATCAGGCAGGACAGGTTGAAGATCATGTAGATCGCGATCATGATGCCGGTCAGGATCGTGGCCAGGAACACGAACGCGGTCGTGGGGCCGAAGTGCAGCCCGATCGGCAGCCCGATGGCCAGGGTGATCACCAGCTGCACGATCACGCCGACTGTGGGGGACCTGCGGCCCGGGCTGGTGCGGGACAGCGGCGCGGGGAGCACGCCGATCCGCGACATGGCGAACCAGGTCCGGGTGGCCGCAAGCGTGCCGGCGTTGCCGTTGGCGAACGTCGAGTTCCAGATGGCGATGAACACGATCACCCAGCCCACGCCCCAGGCATCGCGGCCCAGCTGGATCCACGGGCTGCCGCCGCCGAGGTTGCCGAAGCTGACGAACTTGGTAGGCCCGTAGAAGACGTCGCCGGCGTAGGTCGTCAGCACGTAGAACAGCCCGATCACCAGGCACGAGATCAGGACGGCGATGCCGATCGTTCGGCGCGGGTTCCTGGCCTCCTCGGCCAGCGGCGCCGAGGCCTCGAAGCCGATGAAGGCCAGGATCGTGTAGATGGAGCCGGCCACGATGCCCGAGAAACCGTGGAAGCCCTTGATCGTCGCGAAGTGCAGGGTGAACACGCTCAGGGTGTTCGCCGAGCCAGCCTTGATGATCAGCCAGATAGCGAGCGCGAGGAAGATGATGATCTCGAGCGTGCCGAGTACGGTGCCGGTCCGCGCGCTGAGCTTGACGCCGCGGAAATTCAGCACGGCGATGATCAGCGCGCCAAGGATCATCACGATGACCCAGGTGGTCGTGAACGGCCAGTTCGCCTCGGTCTGCATCACCGACGCGAACAGGTAGCCGAACAGGATCATCGTCAGCGGCCCGATCAGCGCCTCGACGAGCGCGTACCCCCAGCCGACCAGGAAGCCGAGCGCGGGGTGGATGGCCTCGGCCGGATAGGTGTAGATGCTGCCCGCTGACGGCAGGTGCTTCGCCAGCTGGCCGATGGAACTGGCCACCAGCAGGCAGCCGACCAGTGCGAGCAGCACGGACAGGGGCAGCGCGCCGCCGGCGAACTTGGCGCCGGCCGCGATCGACAGGGCGACCGCGCCGGCTGGCGCCATCGAGGTAATCGACTGGAACAGGACCTCGCGGAGCCCGATCGCACCGGATGCGAGCTGCCTGCTCCCTCCGCCTGAATGCGCGCCCGCCATGGCCGACCCCTTTCGGCGCGGAGCAGGACGGCGTCGGTGCGTGTCCCGGCCGGGCCGGGGTCCTTAACTCCCTGTACTTACGGTCATAAATCGCGGTTCAGCGTTTGGCAAGAGCCTGGCGAGGCTGCCGTGGCGCGCCCGCGCGGTTCGGCGTCAGGCCGCGCGGTTCGGCGTCAGGCCGCGCTGCCGGGATGGCGGGTCAGCCGGCTGGCGCTGGTGATCCTGCGGGCGAGTGACGCCGCCTGCTCGCGGATCTCCGGGATGGCCGTGGTCTCGTACCACAGGCCGCGCAGCGGCGGCCCGAGCGTGAAGATCGCGTCGCTCGGCCGGCCGGCGGCGTCCAGCACGGCGCCGCCGCTGGTCGCGTCGAGGCCGAGGCCGAGCGGATCGGGCCGCGCCTGCCCGCTGGCGAACAGGTCGCGCAGCAGCGGCGAGGCTGCCGAACGGATATTGCCGGTCGCGCCGGTTCCGTTGATGAGCCAGCCGGCCTCGAGCTCGATGGTGTCAGCGCCGCCGCTCACCAGGACCCGCAGCCCGCCGGACCGGGCCGCCGTCACCCGGACGACGTGGCCGCGGTGCACGGCCAGCTGGCCGCTCGCCCGCAGGGTGGTGATGCGGGCCGCGGTTGCGGGCGGCATCAGGTGCCGGTGCACTTCCCAGTAGCGCGCCACGTGCCGCAGGAACAGCCGCTTGTCCTGCTCGGGCATCCGGCGCCAGAGGCCGGGCACGTACGGCCTGAGCGAGTCCATCACGCCATGCCAGCCGGCCGGGCTGCTGGCCATGGTGGAGCGGACCTGCCACATGAGGTCACCCAGCCGGACTGGTCCGGTGGTGCGGGAGATGACCGGCAGCCAGAGCTGACGATCGGACGGGAACAAGCCCGGATGCGTCCGCGGCAGCAGGCCGTGCCGGGAAATGGCGTGCACGACCGCGGCCGGCCGGGCCGCGCTGACTGACATGGCCAGGTCGATCATCGTCAGGCCGGTGCCGGCGATCACGACCGGCAGTCCGCTGCCGCTGCCAATGCCGCTGCCGCTGCCGTCACGGGTCAGAGCGGCGTCGAGCGCGCCAGGCAGCCACGGGTCGGCGATGATCCGCTCGCTGGCCGGCACCTCGAACGGCAGCCGGGCCGGCGCGCTGCCGGTCGCGAGCACAACGAAGTCGGCATCCAGGTCGGGCGGCGCGCTGCCGGCGCCAGCGGTGGCCCGTGTCCCGGCCAGGCGCAGCCGCACCGCGCGCCCGGCATCGGCCGCAGTCCGCCTTAGCGCTATGACGTCGTCGCTGACACAGGTCAGGCGCGCGCCCGGCGGCGCCTGCCGCTCCGCTTCCGCGAGCAACTCGCGCAGATACCTGCCGTAGTCCTGGCGGCGCAGGAAGGTGGTCGCGCTGACTGCGCCAGGCGCCGGTCGCCCGCCGCCGGCAGGCTGGGCTGACGGGGCCGGGTCCGCGGTGCTGGCCCAGCGCAGCAGGTGCTCCGGGTCATCCGGCAGCGCGCTCATCTGGCCGGCCATGGCGTTCAGCAGATGCGCGCCGTCCCTGGTGGAGTAGGCCTGGCCGAGTCCGTGCCGGCCGTGGCGGTCGATCAGCGTGATGTGCACCGGCAGGTCCTGCGCGCCCGCGTGCCGGAGCAGCTGCACCGCGGTGAGGGTGCCGCTCGCGCCGCCGCCGACGATGGCGATGTGCAGCTCGCCGCTGTCCGGCTCAGTAGGCCCGTGCATGCTGTCAGCATAAGCTATTTTCTCGGTAGGATAAATAGCTTAGAGCCCTGGCTCTGGCCCGGTCTCAGGCGCCGATCCTGAAGCGCTGGCCGTGGGACTGCAGCTGGCGGTAGGTGCTGCCGTGGAACACCAGCGGCATCACCTCGGAAGCGCCGAGGTCATGCACGCGCAGCAGGACGATGTCGTGGTCCCCGGCCGGGATCTCCTGCTCGATGGAGCAGTCGAACCAGGCGCTGGCCTCGCAGACGAGCAGCGCGCCGTCGGGCGTCGCCCGCCAGTCAAGGCCGGCGAACCGCTCGCCCTCGCGGGAGCTCAGCTGCCGGCTCGCGACCTCCTGGTGATCGCCGAGCACGCTGATGCCGAGCCGTCCGGCGGTCCGCAGCACCGGCCAGGTGGTCGAGCTGCGCGCGATGCAGACCGACACCAGCGGCGGATCCAGCGACACTGACACGAACGAGTTGGCCGCGAGGCCGGTCGGCTCGCCGTCGATGACGGCCGCTACCGCGGCGACGCCGGTCGGGAAGGCGGCGAAGACCCGGCGCAGCTGAGCCTGGCTGAGGCTGCCGGTCATGCCAGTCCCTTCGCGGTCGCCTGAACCTGCGGGCGCGCTCGTTCCAGCCAGCTGTCCAGGGTGTCGCTGCCGTCGAACTCGGAGTCGAGCAGGAACAGCCCGGCGGTCGGGCACGTCGCGCCGATCTCGACCAGCACTGGCTTGAGCAGGAGCTCGGGCGCGAGCGCGTGCTTCCAGTGGCCGCCGAGCATGACCGGCACGGCCGTGCCGGTCATCGAGCCCGCCCCGAAGCGGTCGAGGAACAGCTTGAGCAGCCCCGTGTAGGTGGCCTTGTAAGTGGGACTCGCCACGACCACCAGGTCCGCTGCCTGCACGGCGGCCACCAGCTCGGCGACACCCGGGTCCGCCCAGTCCAGCAGCGCGGGCCCGAGCTCGGTGAGGTCGATGCTCACGTCGGCGGGCCGTCCCGCCAGCCGTTCCGCCACGATGTGCGCCGCCTGGTACGTGCGCGAACGCGCCTTGGGGTTGCCCACCACGACTGCGACGCTCACGATCGCCTCCCTGTGCTGCCGGTCTGGGTACGGTGTCTTCGGCTCACCTGCGAGCCCACTCCTCCGCGAGCAGCTCATACGAGCGCACCCGGTCGGCGTGATCGTGCGTGATGGTGGTGACGATCAGCTCGTCCGCGCCGGTCGCCTCGCGCAGCTGCTCGAGCTGACCGGCGACCTGCTGCGGCGACCCCACGAACTGCGTGTCAACGCGGTCGGCGACAAGCTCGCGGTCCTCGTCAGTCCACTGGTGCCGCCTGGCCTCGTCCGGCGTCGGGAACTCGATCGCGCCCTCGGCGGACCGGATGCTGCGCACCCACAGGGCGTAGCCGGTCGCGAGCTCGCGCGCCGTCGCCTCGTCCGGCCCGACGACCACATCCGCCGACACGGACACGTACGGCTTGTCCAGCACGTCCGACGGCTGGAATGCGGCCCGGTAGCCGTCCGCCGCCTCCAGCACCGTGCCGGGGCTGACGTGATAGTTCGCGGCGAACCGCAGCCCGTTGCGGCCGGCCACGTCGGCGCTCTGTCCGCCGCTGCTGCCGAGGATCCAGATCTGCACGGCGGCGCCCTCGCCGGGAACCGCGCGGGCCGCGATGCCGTCCGCCGACGCATACGTGCCGCGCAGCAGCGCGAGGATGTCGTCGACCTGCTCGCCGTAGTCCTGCGGCTCGGCGTTCGGCAGCTGCAGCAGCTTGCGCTGCACGGCGAAGCGCGGTGACTTCAGCAGCGCGGCGGGGAAGTACTTCGGCGGGATCAGCAGCCCGCCCGGCGCCCGTCCGTCGACGACCGGCGTCGCGTCCGGTGCGGGCTCGGCGGCCTGGTACTTCGCCGGCGGCCGGCCACCGGACCGGCCGAGCCCGAGATCGAGCCGGCCGGGGTACAGCGCGTCGATGAGGCCGAACTCCTCCACCGTCGACAGTGCCGTGCGGTGGCCGAGCTGGACGGCGCCCGAGCCGATCCGGATGGTCGAGGTGGCAGCGGCCGTCAGCGCGAGCACCACGGCAGGCGAGGTTCCGGCGACGCCCGGGTTCAGGTGATGCTCGGCGAACCAGTACCGCGCATAGCCCAGCCGCTCCGCCTGCTGCGCCAGGTCGATGCTGTTGCGCAGCGCGTCGGCGGCGGTGGAGCCGGACGGGATCGGGACCAGGTCCAGGATCCCCAGCGGTGTGTTCGCCATCAGTCGCGTCCTCCTCAGCCGGTAGTGCTCAGGCCAGCAGCGGCGGCGGGTCGTGCCGACAATCCACCAGACGGGAACGAGGCCGCATCCGCCTCGGTGTCATCCTGCTGCCCGGCTGGTCCCCACGGCCAGGGCGGATCGGGGATGTCGCGGCGAAGGGCGGGCGCGATCTCCGCCTGGAACAGCTCGAGCGACTCGCGATGCTGGGCGGCGGTCAGCCCGCCCGCCTCCGCGTGCAGGTGCAGCACGCTGTGCCCGAACTGCTCGTGATACCGGTGCACCTTGTCGATCACCTGCTGCGGGCTGCCGATCAGCGCGGAGCTGCGCTCAGCGAAATCCTCCAGTGTCGGGAACACCGGCTCGACCCCCAGCCGCCGCTGGAACGCCAGGTAGCCGGCGAACACGGGCCGGTACGCCTCGATCGCCTCCTGTGAGGTGCGCGCGGCGTAGTAGCCCGCGCTCCCGGCGCCGACCGCGATGTCGGCCGGATCGTGGCCGTAGTGGGCCCAGCGCTCGCGGTAATAGCGGATCAGCTCGGCGTACGGCTCGATCGGGTTGGTCACGTTAGCGGAGAACAGCGGGTCACCGTAGCGCGCCGCGAGGTCCACGGACTCCCTGCTGGTGGCGCTGCCGTGCCAGACCCGGATGGGCTGCTGCAGCGGGCGGGGCCAGACCTCGGCGTCCTGCAGGGCCGGGCGGAACCGGGGCGTGGCCGTGACCGACGGCTGCCGCCAGATCGCCCGGAACAGCTCGTAGCTCTCGGCGTTCCGGTCCCACTGATCATCGGAGGTCACGTGGAATAGCTCGCGCTGGGCGGCCCCGTTTCCCTTCCCGATAATGAGCTCAAGCCGTCCGCCGGACAGGTGATCGAGGGTCGCGTAGTCCTCGTAGGCGCGCACCGGGTCGAGCAGGCTCAGGGTGGTGACCGCGGTGAACAGCCGGATTCGCGATGTCAGCGCGGCGATGTGGCTGAGCACGACCGGGGGGGACGAGGAGATGAACGGCCGCTCGTGCCGCTCGCCTACGCCGAAGCCGTCGAAGCCCAGTTCCTCGGCTAGCAGCGCGCTGTCCAGCACCTCCCGGAAGCGCTCGGTGGTCGGCGTCTGCGCGCCCGTCACCGGGTCCGGCGCGTGCACGATCAGCGTGATGAGCAGGAACCTCACGACGCTGCCCGCCCCGCTTCGCTCGGCTGCGGGGAACGGGACCGGCCCGGCTGGCGCGGCGCGAGCCCGAGGTGCTCGCGCAGCGTGCTGCCGGTGTACTCGGTGCGGTACACGCCGCGCTCCTGCAGCAGCGGCACGACGCGGTCCGCGAACTCGTCCAGGCCGCCCGGCGTGATGTGCGGCACCAGGATGAACCCGTCGCTGGCGTCGGCCTGCACGAACTCGCTGATCGTGGCGGCGATCGTCGACGGCGATCCGATGAACGACTGGCGGCCGGTGACCTCGATGATCAGCTCGCGGATCGACAGGCTGCCCGCCTCGGCCTTCGCGCGCCACTCACGCGCGGTGGCGACCGGGTCCCGGTGCATGCGCACGCTGGCGCGACCGCGGGCCGTGGTGTTCTCGCCCGGATCGGGGTCGATGTCGGGCAGCGGCCCGTCCGGGTCATAGGCGGACAGGTCGCGGTTCCACAGCTGCTCGAGGAAGGCGATCGCGGTCGCGCCGCTGACCTGCTGCAGCCGGACCTGGTGGGCAAGCTCGCGCGCCTGCTCGTCGGTGTCCGCGAGCACGAACGTGGCCGCCGGGAGGATCTTGAGCTGGTCGGGGGAGCGGCCGTACCTGGCGAGCCGGCCCTTGACGTCGGCGTAGAAGGCCTTCCCGTCGCCGAGGGTCGAATGCCGGCTGAAGATCGCGTCGGCAGCCGCCGCGGCGAACTCGCGGCCCTCGTCGGAATCGCCGGCCTGGAAGATAACCGGGCCGCCCTGCGGGCTGCGCGGCACGTCGAACTGCCCGGCGATGTCGAAGTGCTTGTCGTGGTGCTCGAACGCGCCCGCGCCCGGCGCGGCCAGGAACCGGCCGGACTCGGCGTCGGCCACGATCTCGTCTCCCTGCCAGGAGTCGAACAGCTCGAACGCCGTTGCCAGGAACGTCCGGGCCCGCTCGTAGCGCTCCTCCTGCGGCAGGAAGCCGCCGCGCCGGAAGTTCTCCCCGGTGAACGCGTCCCAGGAGGTGACCACGTTCCAGGCGGCCCGGCCGCCGGACAGGTGATCCAGCGTGGCGAACTGCCGCGCGACCTCATACGGCTCGTTGAAGGTCGAGTTGATGGTTCCGGCCAGCCCGAGATGGTCGGTGACGGCGGCTATCGCGGCCAGGATCGTGAACGTGTCCGGCCGGCCGACGACATCGAGGTCGTAGATCCTGCCGTTCTGCTCCCGCAGCCGCAGGCCCTCGGCGAGGAACAGGAAGTCGAACTTCGCGCGCTCGGCCGTCCGCGCGAAATGCGCGAACGAGCTGAACTCGATGTGACTTCCGGCCCGCGGATCACTCCACACCGTGGTGTTGTTCACGCCGGGGAAGTGCGCCGCGAGGTGTACCTGCTTCACGGGCTTGCCGGCTGGCGACGTCATGGTGATGGCTCCTTCCCGTGCGCTCAGGCGGTGGCGTAACGGCTGGCCGGGCGGGACAGCCCGAGCCGCGCGCGGAGTGATGGCTCCTCGTACCGGGACGGGAACGTGCCGCGTCGCCGCAGCTCAGGCACGAGCGCCCGGGTGATCTGAGTGAGGTCGTGGGGGATGGCGGCGGGCCGTAGCCGGAAGCCGGTCAGCCCCGCTGACTGCCAGTCCTGGATGAGGTCGGCCAGCTCGGCGGCCGTTCCGGTGAAGGTGAGCGCGTCGCTGCGGTAGGCCGCGCCGGCCCGGTCATCGAGTCTGGCCTTCCGCTGCGCCGCGCGGCTGCCGTCGCCGTCCAGGTACACCAGCAGGTCGGCGAACAGCCGCACGGGCGCGCCCGCGCGGCCTGGCCCCGCGCGGCCTGGTCCCGTTCGGTCGGCCTCGGCGTCGGCCTGCCGGGCCTCGGCCTCCCGGACCTCAGCCACGATCCCGGCGGCGCTGGCTCGATCCCGCGGCGTGATGAAGCCGATGTCGGCGCTGCTCGCGAGCAGCTGATAGGCCACGTCACGGTGGGCAAGCGCGGCGACAGCGGGCTGCCCCTGCGGCGGCCGCGGCGTGATGGACGGGCCCTTGACCGAGAACCAGCGGCCCTCAAAGTCGATGTAGTGCAGCTTGCCGGTGTCGACGAAGCGCCCGGTGGCGACGTCGCGGATCTCGGCGTCGTCTTCCCAGCTGTCCCACAGGCGCCTGACGACCTCGACGTAGTCCGCCGCCTCGGCGAACAGATCAGTGATGAGCTCGGGCCCGGCCGGGAACGTGCGGCGGCCGATGTGGGCGGCCTCGTCCTCGCGGGCCGACACCTTGACCCGGACGCCGGCCCGGCCGGAACTGACCCAGTCGAGCGTGGCAATCGCCTTGGAGATGTGGAAGGGCTCGGTGTGCGTGACGGTCACCGTCGGGATCAGCCCGATGCCGCTGGTCAGCGGCGCGACCCTGGCGGCGATCAGGACGGCGTCGAGCCGGCCGCGCACCCGGTCGGTGCGCTGATCAGGCTTGTACCGGTCGTCGGACTGCAGCGCCAGGCCGTCCTCGATCGTGACGAAGTCCAGCAGTCCGCGCTCAGCCTCGGCGATCTGATCGGCCCAGTAACCCGCGGTCAGCAAGTCGGCTGGCCTGGCATCCGGCTCGCGCCAGGCGGCGGGGTGCCAGCCTGCGCCGTCGAGCGCCGCCGCCAGGTGAACTCGCTGCGCTCCGGTCACCGTCATCTACTCGTCCTGACCCCGTCACTCGCCTCGTCGCCGGCCGCCGGTTTCCGGCGACAACGGCCCTCATCGTGCGCCTATTCCGGCTGTGCAGTGCTCGTCTTCCGGCTGTGCAGTGCTCGCCTTCCGGGCCGTGCTCTCCTCGCCTTCCAGGCTGTGCGTCCTCGGCTCCCCCGGGCAGTGCAGTGCTCGCCCCCACCTGCCGTCTCGCCCGTCCTCCGGCTTCCGTCCTCCGGCTTCCGTCCTATATGGCTAGTAAATTAATCGGAATACTTGACTTTATACCACATGCGGCGCAGATTGAGAAGGATGCCCGCGGACGACGAAAGGTGCTCGGACGGATGACCCAGCTACTCCACAGCCCGGTGGCCCTGCCCCCCAGCGAGGATTTCCAGCGCATCGAGGTGACCCAGGTCGGTGGCGTGATCGGCGCGATCGTCGGCGGTATCAGGATCGGCGGTGACGTCGAGCCGGCCGCGCTGGCCGAGTTCCGGGCCGCGCTGCTGCGGCACCGCGTGGTGTTCCTGCGCGACCAGCACAACGCGACCGATGCTGACCAGCTCGCGTTCGGCCAGCTGCTAGGTGAGGTCACCAAGCCGCATCCGACCGTGACCGGCGACGGCCAGGCGATCCTGCCGATCGACTCCGAGCAGGGCAAGGCCAACAGCTGGCACACCGACGTGACGTTCGTCGACCGCGTCCCGGCCATCAGCGTGCTGCGCGCGATCACGCTGCCGCCCTACGGCGGCACCACCGTCTGGGCGAACACCGTCGAGGCTTACCGGCGGCTGCACCCGGCGCTGCAGGCGCTGGTCGCGAACCTCCGGGCGGTGCATTCCAACCTCTACGACTACGCCGCGCAGCGCACGCAGATCGGCGGCGTCGACGTGAAGGAGCAGCAGTACCGGGACGAGTTCCGGCACCTGGAGTTCGAGACCGAGCACCCGGTCGTGCGGATTCACCCGGAGACGGGAGAGCCGTCACTGCTGCTCGGCCACTTCGTCCGCAGCTTCACCGGGCTGAGCACAGTGGACTCCGCCGACCTGTTCCAGCTGCTGCAGCGCCAGGTGACCCGGCTGGAGAACACCGTCCGCTGGTCCTGGCGCGACGGCGACGTCGCGATCTGGGACAACCGGGCGACGCAGCACTATGCGGTCGCGGACTACGACGACCTGCCCCGGCTGCTGCACCGCATCACCATCGCCGGCCCGGTCCCGGTCGGCATCAGCGGCGACACCGCGGTGGTGCGCAAGGGTGACGCGAGCTTCTACTCCTCGCTCGCGGCCTGATCCGGCTCCGTCCGGCAGCGCGGGCCAGCTGAGTGACCGGCTGGCCCGCGCCGTCGCGGCTGCGGCCAGTCCCGCAGCTGCAAGCTCACTGCAAGGCCGGTAATTCACGATCGTCTCCTGTCCGACAGTCAGGAGACGACGATGGCAAGTATGCAGGTGCCGGGTACCCGCGTAACTGGCACGGAAGTAATCGGCACGTTCCTCGACGCTATCGAGAAGGCTGCGATCGGCAGCTGCGATGCCTGGAGTGCTGACGCGACGCTGGACGCGACCGTGCCGAACTGGCGCATGCAGGTATCCGGCGCGGACGCTATCCGCGCCGAGTACGCCCGCTGGTTCGCCGATCCGGCCCGGTTCGAGGAGATCCGCCGCCTGCCCGTCAGCGGCGCGCCCGGCGTGGTTACCGAAGTCGTGGAATATACGCTCAGCTGGTCGGAGAATGGCGTTCCGCATGCCGGCCACCACCTGCACGTACTGACCGTGCGGGATGATCAGATCGTGGCAGATACGGTGTTCTGCGGCGGCCGCTGGCCGGCGGCGCTGCTGGCGGAGATGGAGGCCGCTCATGACTGAGCGGGCCGGGATGCCGCCGCACCTGCGGCCAGGGTCGCTGGACGGCCTGCTCGCCAGGGCAACCGGCCGGGAGCCGGTCGCGGACGCACCCGGCAAGTCGGGGGCGACGCTGGAGCGCCTGGAGATCGGCGGCCAGCGCTACGTGCTGAAACATCTGGACCTGGCCAGCGACTGGACGATGCGGGCGTCGGGCAGCCTGCGCGGGGCGCCACTTGAGCTCTGGGAACGAGGCATCCTGGACCGGCTGCCCGCCTGTATCAACCAGCCGATCGTCGCGGCGGCGTCAGAGCAGCGCCCCGGACCGGTTCCGTCTGGCGGCTGCGCGCTGCTGATGCATGACGTCAGTGAGTTTCTGGTCCCGGTCGGCGATGAACCGATTCCGGCTGGCCAGCACCGTCAGTTCCTGCAGCACATGGCGGCGCTGCACGCGGCATTCTGGAACTGCGGGCCCGAGGCCGACGTAGTGCCGATGATGCACCGGTACCTGGAGCTGTCGCCGTGGATGGCCGAAGCCGAGGCGGCTCTCGGCTCCGAGCACCTGGTGCCGCAGCTGGTGGGGAAGGGCTGGCCGATGCTGGCTGAGGTAGCCCCGGCGGCCGCGGAGATCGCTGGCCCGCTGGCGCGCGATCCGGGGCCACTGGTGGAGGCGCTGCTCAGTACGCCGCAGACTCTGGTGCACAGCAACTGGAAGCTCGACAACCTGGGCACCGACGATGACGGGCGCACCGTCCTGCTGGACTGGGAGCAGCCAGGGCGCGGCCCGGCGCTTAGCGACCTGGCCTGGTATCTGGCCATCAACTGCCGGCGCCTGCCGGAGTCCAAAGAGAGCTCCATCGAGTTGTACCGGGAGGCACTGCAGGCGGCCGGGATCGACACCGCGCCCTGGTGGGAGCGTCAGCTGGCGCTCAGCTTGCTCGGTGCCCTCGTCCAGTTCGGCTGGGAGAAGGCGCTGGGCGGTTATGACGAGGAGCTTGCCTGGTGGGAAACCCAAGCCATCAGGGCCAGGTCGCTGCTGAGCTGACCGGCAGCATCCGGGCCGCCTACGATGCCGTGCCGGGATCATGGGCCGCCGGGCCCGGGCCGGTCTACGCGGCGCTCGCCACGGCTCTGGCCGGCCAGGCTGGGCCGCTCCTGCGCGGCGCGCGAGTGCTCGACCTCGGCGCTGGCACCGGAGCTGCCGGCCGGGCAGCGCTGGCGGCCGGCGCGGCCGCGGTGGTAGCCGCCGATGTCGCGACCGGGCCGCTGCGCCAGTGCGGGCCCCGGCTGTGGCCGGTGGCGGGCGACGCCGCCGCCCTGCCCTTCCGCAACGACAGCTTCGGCCTGGTCATGGCTGCGTTCAGCCTGACCCATGTCAGCCGGCCTGACGCGGTTCTGGCTGAGACGCGTCGGGTCGGGCGAGCCATCGCGGCGAGCACGTTCGCGCCCGGCTGGACGCATCCGGCCAAGGGTGCGGTCGATGCAGTGCTCGTCCGGTTCGGTTACCGCCCGCCGTCCTGGTACCTGACGGTCAAGCAGGACACTGAGCCGCAGTTCGGCGATCCGCGGGTCGTCCGCCGGCTGGCCCTGGCCGCCGGATACCGCACCTGCGAGTCATCGGCCCTTGCAGTGCAAACCGGGCTGTCGGCGCCCGCTCAGCTGGCCGCGTGGCGGCTGGGCCTGGCCCACGTCGCGCCATTCGTCGCCGGGCTGCCTGCCGGGCGGCGAGACGAGCTGCGCCGCGCCGCTGAAGCAGCGATCGGATGTTCTGAGCCGCTCGTCGTGGAGATGCTGGTGCACCTGGCGAGCGAGCGGCCGGCTGGTGCGTGAGCGACCCGCTGCCTGCGGGCGCTAACCGCCCGCCTGCTGCCACAACGCAAGCCGCGCGCTGGCCGCATGCTGCAGCTCGCCGCCGTACTCGCCCGCGCTGGCCGCCAGCCGGCGGGCGCGCTCATCGGCGCGTGCCAGCCAGCCGGGATGAGCGAACGCGGCGCCGATCTCGCCGGTCCAGTGCCACGCCTCAAGAGCAGCCGAGCGATCCAGCAGATCCAGGTCCGCCTCGATCGCGGCCGGGTCAGCGGGCAGGTCAAGCATCCGGCCGGCCAGGTGCCCGGTCAGCCGGGCGACGCTCGCATAACGGGGCACGCGTAGCGCGGTCGCCGAGGCCGCCAGCGCGCCGGCCGCTGACCGGGCCTGCTCGGCCTCGCCGAGCAGGAGGAACCGCCTGGCGGTCAGGAGCTGGTGCTTGAAAGCAAGCCGCCAGCCAAAGACGACATCGCCGTCCAGCAGGCCCGCGGCCTCGATGAGCAGTGCCTGCGCGCCGTCCGGGTCGCCGGCCTCCAGGCGAGCCTCGGCCAGGTCCTCGAGCGCGGCCACCGTGACCTCGGCCGTGCCGTGATGCCGGCCCACATCCAGTGCCTCCTGGTGCAGGTCAACGGCCTGCCGCGTGGCGCCGAGGTTGCGCAGCACCCAGCCGGCGAAATTCACCGCCCGGCCGGCGAACCGCGGCACCTGGCGGCGTTCCACCTCAGCCGTGTACTGGCTGAATGCCGACAGTGCCGCGGCAGCGTTCCCGGCCAGCGCTCGGGCATGGCCGGTGAACAGCAGTGCGTGCAGCGTCGCGGACGTGTGTTCTACGCCGATCTGCCCGCGCGCGGCGGGCCGCAGCAGCGTCAGGGCCTCGTCCATCCTGCTCTGGTGGGATCGCAGTACCCCGAGCCAGGCGGCCGCAGTGACCCGGTCGGCGCCCTCGGCGATCGCGAGTGCCTCGGTCAGCAGCTGTTCCGCCTGGGTCAGGTCACCGGCTGCGTGCCAGGTACGGCCGCCAACGGCCAGGCAGCGAGCCCTGGTGGCCGCGTCCGGTGCCGCCAGCGCGCCATCGGCAGCGAACTGGGCCGCCTGCGCGAAGTGCCGCCCGAAATAGGACGCCCAGGCTCCGACCTCCAGGCCAGCCGGGCCCGCTGCGCCCGCCCGCTCGACGTCCGCCAGCGCGTCGTCATAGCGACCGCGGCGGGTGCGGACGCGGGCGCGCGCCAGCCAGGTCTGCGGATCCGGATGCAGGCTCAGCGCGTCGTCGAGCAGCGATTCGGCCGCGCCGTGGTCGAATCGCTCGGCGGCGCGGGCCGCTGCATCCCGCAGCGCGCCTGCGGCGAGCTCGAGGTCGCCGCCCAGCCGGGCATGCTCGGCGACGACCATCGGATCGGACGCCGGCCGGCTCGCGAGAATCCGGCCCGCATGCCGGTGCAGCAAGGCGGCCCGACCGCTGGTGGCGCTCGCGGCGAGTGCCTCGCGGAGCAGCTCGTGGCGGAATCTGAGCTGGCCGTCCTGCTCGACCAGGAACTGCTTGGCCACCCCCTGTTCCGCGTCAGTCAGCAGCTCGACGAGCGGGCGCCCGAGGACCGCGGCCAGCAGGTCGAGATCGAGTTCGGGCCCGAGCACGGACGCCGTTCGCAGCGTGGCGCTCGGCGCGCCAAGCTCGTCGCACCGCGCTGACACCGAGTCGACGAGCGAGGCGGGGAGGTCGCCGCCGGCGGCCTGCTGTGCCAGCTCGGTCAGGAACAGCGGATGGCCCTTGGAGCGCGCGTACAGTGCGTCCACCCTGGCCGCGCCCACCAGCTCGGTGGCGGCATTCCTGGTCAGCACGTCCAGATGCACGAACGCGGCCGCGGGCAGGGCATATCCCTCGCCGGAGCGGACGGCCGCGACGACCGTGCTGGCCAGGCCCGCGCGGCGGATGAAGTGCAGGAGATCCGGCAGCGCCTGGCCAGCCAGGTGAGCGTCGTCGATCAGTACCACGAGCGGGCCCCGCGCGGCCAGGCGGCCGAGCACCCGGGCCAGCGCCCCGTACAGGACCGCCGGACCAAGCATGCTGTCGGCCAGGACCGGCAGCGGCTGCGGATCGCGCAGGGCGCCGAGCAGCGGCGCGAGCATTGGCTCATCGGACGCCAGCAGCTCGGCAGCCGCGTCGTGGCCGAGCCGCCGGAGCAAGGCGGAGAGCGCGTTCAGCAGAGAGTCGAGCGGCATCGACCGGTCGAGCGGCCCGCACTGCGCGGCGAGGACCGTGTCTCCAGCCGCTGCCCGCAGGCGCGCCCAGGCCCGGAGCAGGGTGGTCTTTCCGATGCCGGCCTCACCGTCGATGACCACGATCTCCGCGGCGCCGCCGCGGGCTCGCGCCGCGATCGCATCCAGGAATGCGAGCTCATCGTCCCGGCCGACCAGGGTGATGGCGTCAGCGCCGGGCCTGGCGGCGGTGAGCGGCAGCTCGCCTCGCAGGATCGCGGTATAGAGCGCGGCCGTCTCCGGCGACGGATCGGCACCGAGGTCATCGGCAAGGCGTTCCCTGACCGTGGCGTAAGCGGCCAGGGCGGCGGCCGTCTGGCCGCCGGTGACAAGACCGCGCATGTGGATGCGCAGCGCGGTCTCCTCGTACGGGTCTTGGTCGAGAGCCGCGGTTGCCGCATCGCAGGCCGCCATCCAGTCGCCGGCCTCCAGCAGCGCGCCGGCCGCGGTCAGCCGGGCGCGGGCGGTCAGCCGGCCGAGTTCCGCGCGCTTGCGCTCCGCCCAGTCGCCGGGCGGCGAGGCCGGAGTATCGCCGCGCAGCAGTGAGACCGAGACCCGGGCAGCCGCGGCTGCTCCGATGAGGTTGCCGGCCGCCCGACGGCGCTCGATCTCCGCCACCAGGTGACCCAGTTCGGCTGCGTCAAGCCAGTCGTAGTGCAGGACGTAGCCGCCGTCGCGGTGCTCAATGCGCTCGCGGCCGAGTACCGACCGCAGTCGGCTCATCAGCACGGCCAGCTGATCCTCGGGCCTGGCTGGCGGTGCGTCGCCCCACAAGGCGTCCAGCAGGACGTCCGACGTCACCGGCTGGCCCTGTCCGAGGGCCAGCAGGTGCAGGGCGATCCGCGCCTTCCTGCTGCCGAGCCCGGCGGGCTCGATGCCGTCGACGCCGAATTCGCCGAGGAGCCGCACTGCGAGCGACTTCATGGCTTCATCAAACCTCCTGGCAGTGGCTCGCCGCTATCTGCGGCTGCAAGGTCGCTGCGGGGTTACTGCAAGGTCACTGCAACCGCCTGCTGACACCGTTGCAGGCAGGGCGCGAGAGGGAGCGCCGTCACCGGAAGAAGGAATAGGTCATGACTGCACAAGCGGAGCAAAAGACATTCTCGGCGCCCGATGAGGTCAGGAGTTTCGAGCGGGGCGAGCTGCGCCTGCTCACAATCGGCGGTGCTGAGATCGGCCAGCTCGTCCTTCAGCCCGGCTGGCGCTGGTCGGAGCACGTCAAGCCCATCGCGGGCACGGTGCTGTGCGAGGCGCCGCATTTCCAGTACCACGTCCAGGGCACTCTGCACGTGGTGATGGCCGACGGCAGGGAGTTCGACGCCCGGCGTGGCGACGTGACCGCGCTGCCGCAGGGCCACGATGCCTGGGTCGTCGGCGATGAGACCGTCATCCTCGTGGACTGGTTCGGCGCCAGTAACTACGCGCGCTGACCAGGGCCCTAGCGCTCGCAGGCAGCGCCGCCATGCCGGGAAGCCCGGTCAGTCGCGGAGCTCGGTCTTGAGGATCTTGCCGGATGGTCCCTTCGGCAGCTCGGAGCGGAACCTGACCTCACGCGGGTACTTGTAGGCAGCCAGCCGCTCACGGCAGTAGGCGATGATCTCCTGCTCGCCGGGGCCGCTGTCGTCCGCCAGCACGACGACGGCCACCACTTCCTCGCCGAGCCGCTCATCGGCCTTGCCAATGACAGCTGCCTCGACGATGCCGGGGTGGGCGTACAGGACCTCCTCGATCTCGCGCGGGTAGACGTTGTAACCGCCGCGGATCACCAGGTCCTTGGTCCGGTCGACGATGAAATAGAAGCCGTCGGGGTCCTGGTAACCGAGGTCGCCGGTGTGCAGCCAGCCGCCCATCAGCGCGTCGGCCGTCGCGTCGGGCCGGTTGCGGTAGCCCTTCATCACGTTGTGCCCGCGGATCAGGATCTCGCCGATCTGATCGGGTCCGGGCGGCAGCGGCTGGTCGCCTGATCCGGCCACCCGCATCTGCACGCCCCAGATCGGCTTGCCGACCGACAGCGGCTTGCGGTCGCCCGGCCGGTTGAACGACGTCGTGCTGCCGGTCTCGGACAGACCGTAGCCCTCCAGCACCTCGACGCCGTACTTGCGCTCGAACGTCTGCATGACGTTCTCCGGCAGAGAGGCCCCGCCGGACACGGTGACCCGCAGCGCGCTCAGGTCGCGCCCGGTGACGTCCAGCTGGGCCAGCGCGTGCAGCATGGTCGGCACGCCGGCGATCACCGTGCACCGGTCAGACTCGATGGCGTCCAGCACGGCACCTGGCTCGAACCGCGGCACGACCGACAGGCAGCCGCCGTACCGGATGCTCACGTTGATCACCGACGACAGCCCGAACACGTGGAAGAACGGCAGCACCGCGAGCGTGACGTCCTCGGGCCGCGCGCCGAACAGCTGGCCGGACACCGTGCAGTTCATGTACAGCAGGAAGTGCGTGAGCTCAGCGCCTTTCGGCTTGCCGGTCGTGCCGCTGGTGTAGATGAGCACTGCGGTGTCGTCGGCGTTGCCGGGCCAGATGCTCCCGCCCGGCTCGCTGAGCGGCTCCGAGCTCAGCAGCTCGGCGAGCGGCCGGGCACTCTCGCCTGGCGGCGGCTCGCCGGCCAGATACAGCGGCAGGCCTGTCAGCTCGCATGCTTTCGCCGCCTCGGCGTGCAGCCCGGCGAGGCCGACCATAATCGTGGCGCCCGAGTCGGTGAGCTGATGCTCGATCTCCGGTGCCTTCAGCAGCGGGTTCATCGGCAGGATGGTCAGGCCGGCTTTGAGCGCGCCGAAGTAGGCGGTCAGGAACTGCGGCACGTTCGGCAGCTGAATGGCCACGACCTGGCCGGGAGCGAGCCCGGCCGCCGCCAGCCCGGCCGCGAACTGCCCTGACTGCTCGTCCAGCTCGCGGTACGTCGCTGTCGCGCCGCCGGCGCGGTAGGCCGGTGCCGCCGGGAAGGCTGTCGCGGTTTCCCGCAGGATTGTCGCGAGATTGAAGCTCATGGCGCCACCGAAAATCGGGCCTTCCGGCGAGGTAGGTGAGACATATACTAAAGATGTATCAGCGGGTTGCCTAGTGGCCGCGAGGCCGGCACGGCCGGCCAGTCGCGACAGGATCGGGCCGTGATGTCCTCAGTCCGCGCAGCGTCATCCGGGGCAATGTCATCGGGCGGGGACGGCGCGGCTGGCGGCGAGAGGGCCGGCGGCCCTGCCCTCAGGCTGCTGCTGACTGAGCCTGCCAGGGGATTCGCCGATCTCGCGACGCTGCCGCTCGCGGCGCCATGGCTCGCGTTCGCCCCGCGCGGAGACGGACACGGCGTTCTCGTGCTGCCCGGCCTGCTGGCCACCGACACGAGCACGGGCCTGCTGCGGCAGTTCCTGCGGCGGCTCGGCTATCAAGTCCGCGGCTGGCGTCTCGGCCGTAATCTAGGCCCGACCAGCGAGGTACTCGACGAGCTGCCGGGCATGCTGTCCGCGCTGGCCTCAGAGACCGGCCGCCCGATCTCGGTGATCGGCTGGAGCCTCGGCGGCATCTACGCACGGGAGATGGCCCGCCGGTATCCCGGTCTCGTCCGCCGGGTGATCACGCTCGGCAGTCCGTTCGCGCTCACCGACTCGCGGCAGAGCCATGCCGACCGGGCGTACCAGCGGCGCGCGCGGCTGCATGCCAGCGGCCGGGTGCCTACCCGCGAGCAGGTCAGGGAGCCGATCGCGGTTCCGTCGACGGCGGTCTACTCGCGGCGGGACGGCATTGTCTCCTGGCAGGCCTGCATTGAGCCGGAGTCGGACCTGCACCAGAACGTCGAGGTGCGCTGCGCGCACCTGGGCTTCGGCGTCGATCCGGCCACGCTGTGGCTGATCGCGGACCGGCTCGCCGTCCCCGCCGGGGAACGATCGCAGTTCCGGCCGCCGGCCGGACTGCGCACCATGTACCCCGCCCGCGACCCAAGCTGAGGAGCAACCGGATGCAGCAGCTCACCGGACTCGACGCCGCCTTCCTCGCGCTGGAGACGGCCAACTCGACCGGCCACGTCGGCGGAGTCTGCATCCTGGATCCGAGGGACGCGCCGGCGCCGCTGACCCTGGCCCGGCTCACCGAGGTGCTGGCCGGGCGACTGCCGCTGGTTCCGGTCCTGCGCCGCAAGCTGCTGACGGTTCCGCTCGGCTTAGACCAGCCGTACTGGGTCGATGACCCGAACTTCGACATCGAGTACCACATCAGGGAGATCGCGCTGCCGCGGCCCGGCTCAGAAGCGCAGCTGACCGAGCAGGTCGCGCGGCTGCACGCACGGCCGCTGGACCGCAGCCGCCCGCTGTGGGAGATCTACCTCATCACCGGGCTCGCCAGGCGCCGGGCTGCCGTTTATACCAAGATCCACCACTCGGCCATCGACGGTGCGTCTGGCGCGGAGCTGCTGACGATCCTGCTGGACCTGACGCCCGATGGCCGTGAGCTGCCGCCGGCCCGGCCGTTCACGCCGGCCCGGCCGGCCGGGCCGGCGGCCCTGATGGCGCTCGCGGCCGCGCGGCTGGCGTGGCGGCCCGTGCAGACCGCGCGCTTCACGAACGAGCTGGTGCGCGTGCTGCCGACGCTCGCGCCCGCGCTCAGCACTCTGGTCGGCGGGATGCTCGGGCTCAACCGCGGTGACGGCGAGGTTATCCCGACAACGCCGGGCCGGGCGCCGGCAACGCCATTCAACCGGCCGATCACGCCGCACCGGCGGCTGGCCCTGCGCAGCGTCGATCTGGACACGGTCAAGGCTGTGAAGAACGCCTTCGGCGTCTCGGTCAACGACGTGGTGATGGCGATGTGCGCGGGCGCGCTGCGGCACTGGCTCGCCGATCACGCTGCGCTTCCTGACGCGCCGCTCATCGCGATGATCCCGGTCTCCGTGCGCGATCCGGGAAGCAAGACGGCCATGGGCAACAAAGTGTCGGCGATGCTGGCGGCGCTGCCGACGAATGTCGGCGACCCGGCCGAGCGCGTGCAGATCGTGCATACCGCGACGAAGACCGCCAAGGCCCAGCAGGCAGTAATCCCGCAGGGACTGGTGGACCAGGTCAGCGACTTCGCTCCGCCAGCGCTAACCGCGCGGGCCGCGCGGGTGGTCTTCGCCACGGGCCTGCTGCACCGGCTGCCGCCGTTCAACCTGTGCATCTCGAACGTGCCGGGACCGAACGTGCCGGTGTACCTGTGCGGTGCCCGGCTGGTCGCGCACTACCCGGTCTCGGTGATCACCGACGGCCAGGGCCTCAACATCACGCTGGTCGGCTATCTCGGCCGGCTTCACTTCGGGCTGGTGTCCTGCCGTGAGCTTGTCCCGGACATCGACGTGCTCGCCGATTACCTGGTCGCCGAGCTGGCGCTGCTGGCGAAGGCGGCGGCAGCGCGGCAGGCCGCAGCGGGTCCGGCCGGAGCGGACACGCCCGGAGCTGATGCGAGCGGTGCTCGCCCGGGCGGTGCCCGGCGTGGCGGTGCCCGGCGTGGCGGTGCCCGGCAGGCCGCGAGCTAGCCGGACGGGTGGCGGAATGGCAGTGCGCGCGGAGGCCAGTGATGACGTGCGCGTGGTGCTGCCCGAGGGCACCGATCCGCCGGCCGCCGTGCCGCCGCCGGTGTTCGCTGCTGCGCTGAGCGCCTACCTCGCCGGGCACCGGCTGGACATGCAGTCACTCGCCCGGCAGGCCGGCGTCGGCCGCGCCACGCTGTACCGGCGGGCGGGCAACCGGGAGGACCTGCTCGACGCGGTGATCTGGTGGCGTGCCCGGCGCATGGTCGCGCGACAGCTCCGGCTCGGCGCGGGCCTGTCCGGGGCGGCCAGGATCGCGTCCGTGGTCGGCGGCGCGCTACGGGATATCGCGGCAGACCGCCCGCTGCGCAGGTTCATCGAGTCCGATCCCGACACCGCGCTGCGGATCCTCACTGGCGGCCGCAGTGCGGCTGCGGCCGGGGTGACGACCGCGCTGGAACGGCTGATCGATCTCGAGCGCGGCCGCGGCAGCTTCGACGCCGAGCTGGACTCGGCTGCGCTCGCCTACGCGGTGATGCGCATCAGCGAGGGGTTCCTGTACGCCGACGTGATTGCCGCCCGGCCGCCGGATGTCGAGCGGGCGATCACCGTGATCCGGGCGCTGCTGACCGGCCTGGACCGGGCGCAGAGGCGGCAGGTCAGCCGAGGGTAAACAGGTCGCGGGTACCGCCCGTCAGCTCAACCCCAGACCGCCTTGGTGCGGCATCGGTCGTATCTGCAGCCTGCACCTGCGCGCGGCAGCCGTCGAGAGACCCGGCTGTCTCGATACGAGAAGCGGCCAGGGAAGAAGCCAAATAATCCTTTGACATT
>Ga0302325_10007382_pt1 | contig 24405 bp, 30 predicted proteins | sample Palsa_T0_2_FD_201948 | JGI IMG/M metagenome (GOLD analysis project Ga0302325, IMG submission 201948) | Peat permafrost microbial communities from Stordalen Mire near Abisko, Sweden - Palsa_T0_2 | ecosystem: Environmental > Terrestrial > Soil > Palsa > Peat permafrost | place: Sweden: Abisko... | reverse complement strand
TAATGTCGCTAAGTCTGTCTCGGCACAGATATCAATTCCCGGACGCGTCTGCCTTCCGAATCGCGTCGGCTACACGCCTCACCGAGTGTCCGGCCCATTAACGCACTGACCTCCTACAATCTATTAATAGCTATAGTAGACTCGCCTTAAAGTTTTCACAATTTAACCTCCCGTCTTCCACATCCTCTTTCCTACCAGAACAACACCACGACGATGTTGTTGTTCAATCCACTCTTTAAGCACACTTTCATTCTTCTTCAATTCCTGTCATTCTTTACATCTTTCAGTACCGCCGCCGGACCCAATGACTGGCGCCGCAGATCCGTCTATCAACTCATGACGGATCGTTTCGCGCGTACAAACGATAACGATGATTCGGCGTGTAATATCCTCGACTATTGTGGAGGGACATGGCAGGGTCTGATGAACCATTTGGATTGGATTCAGGATATGGGGTTTACTGCTGTATATCTCCCCCCTCCCCTAAAGTCGTTTCGGGGTGTTTTGGTTGGACGGGTTCAGGGGTAATGTGTAGGTTTGGATTAGTCCGATTGCCGAGGGCATTGAAGGGACTACACAGTACGGCCAGAACTTTCATGGTAATCTCCTCCTCCGTATGTATACGAACAAAGGGCTGATGATGCGTAGGATATTGGACGACTGATTTGTTGACTGTGAATCCTCATTTCGGTACTGTGGCCGACCTTCTCGCTCTTTCCGCAGAAGTCCACAAGCGCGGAATGGTACTCCCATCTCCTTTTCCCCTCAGAAAAAGCGAATACAACTAATACCGGTGCTAGTACCTGATGTTTGACATTGCAATCAACGGATTTGGCATTGTTGGCAGTGCGACATTCAACTTCCAAAACATCGATTACTCTCATTTCGTCCCGTTCAATAAAGCAGAAGAATATCATCCTTACTGTGCGATAGATTTTTCCAACGAAACCAGTTGTGAATACGTACACCCACCTCCTTTTCCGTATCTTTAGTCTACGGACAATTCTTTTTCAAGTGAGGACGGGGATAATGGTAGTGTTGGTTTGGAGATAATTATGTTGCGTTGGCGGATCTTAATACGGAAAATCCGACTGTCATTCAATGGGTCAATAACTGGATCCCTGAAGTGATCAAAAATTATACAGGTCTCCTCCTTACCCATACATACAGCTTTTTGTTCTTTGTGTTTAGTTGCTGATGACAGTTGATGGATTGAGATTGGACGCATTGAAACATATCCCTCCCGCCTTTTGGACTCAATTCGACAAGTCAGCCAGCTCCTTCACAATGGGCGAGCTGTACCAAGCAGACCCAGGGTACCCTCCCTCTCCAACATCTCGCTTTGCCTCCCATCTAATCCCTCGTATAGTCTCGCCTGTCCATACCAAAAAGCCGTCGACGCATTCTTCAACTACCCTATCTACGGACCCCTCTTCGGCGGCTTCGGCAGCCCCAAGGCCAACCTCGCCGCCATCCCCGGTGCCTGGGAGTCCCTCTTCAGCGCCGGCTGCCCCGACCCCTCCCTCCTGGGCACCTTTATCGAAAACCACGACCTGACCCGCTTCTGGAACCAAACCTCCGACATCACACTGGGCAAAAACGCCATGACATATCTCATCCTGTCAGATGGAATCCCCTTCTTCTACGCCGGCTTCGAGACCGGCCAAGCGGGCGCGTATCCCAATTACAATCGCGACCCCCTGTGGCCTGCCAAGTGGGTGAAATCGGATACGTATAATTTTGTTGCGCTGTTGAATAAGGCGCGCAATGGGGTCATTAATAAGGATGGTGATGCGTTTTTGACGCAGAGGATGACGTTTTTGTATACCGCCGGGAATGCACTGGCGTTCAAGAGGGGGAGTATGGTTGTTTTTGTGACTAATGTGGGGAGTTCGGGGGCGGATTTGACGATTGTTACCAGTGATAGTGGGTTCCCTCACGGGACTGAGATGGTGGACTTTGTTGCGGGGGGGACTGTGACTGTGGGTGCCGGGGGGGCTATTACAGTTACCCTGAGTAAGGGGATGCCTGTCGTATTGTATCCGAAGACAGACTTTGCACAAGTAGTGTTGACGACCACGGTCAACGCTTTGGCCGGAGAGTCTACGGTTGCTAATGGGACTGATTCTGGGACTGATTCTGGGACAGCAACGGGGACTGCTGCTACCGCCACAGGAAGTAAGGCGACTAGCACGGCGAAAAGTCTTGCAATCAGGATAAGGGCACAGAAAGGTTTAATTTGGACGGGAGTGATGGCGCTTGGAGTTGCTTTCGGAGCTGGATATTTTTCGTTATAGACGACGGACTTCATTATAGATGACGGACTTCATTATAGATGACGGACTTCATTATAGATGACGGACTTCATTACTGCATGAGTAGATTCATAAAAATAATCAAATTCAAACCATATCATAACGAAAAGCAAATTTATTTGACACTCCACTCACTACTGATACTACTTTATATTCACTACTGATATTACTCTATCCAAGGGAAGAAAACAATGCTTCCAACACCGAGTTTTCAATTTTTCATCCCCGGAAGAACTGTCACAAATTCTTCCACCAAATGAAAAAATTTCAGCGCTCAGAAGGTACCACCCACCCTACTCCAGCCTCCGCCCGAGAGCAGAAAAAAGCCAGAGCAAAAGCTCATCGAGCTCTCTCGTCCACCTCCGCGCCACAAGGACAGGGAGAAAGTGGTCGTCGCAAGGACGAAGAGAAGAGCAAAGAAACCTCACGTTATGAGTGGGTGGACTTCTTCTCATCATCACGCTTCATACTGGTGGCTATTGTAGGGATACAAAGCCAGACATCTCCTATAGAATAGATCCTCTGCGAAGGGTTAGTTGTTGTGTGCGAAGAAGAAGGGGTGGGAAAGTACATGGAGTATTGTCATGAAGAAAATCCTCCAGGGGCGGGAGCTGATCTTTTTTATACGTGAGAAGGAAGCCCTGACCTAGAAACCGGGGCGAGGGATTTTGTCGGGTTTAGAGTGAATTCCCCAATTTTGATGCAGTTGGCTCGAATGGAGAAATCTTGAAGGCTCGTTCCTTGCGCGACACAGAATGGAATCACCCAACAAACGGGTCAAGCTGGAACACCCAGCACCGTCACCTCCAGCACCAGCTCCCATTCTACCAAAAGACGAGCCCACAACACAGTCACCTGCAGGAGACGACTCGATCGATCTCCTTCCCGAAGATAAACAGTATCGCCGACGGTACCTGTTACGAGGCCACTCCAAGGCAGTCAGTTCCGTCAAGTTCAGTCCTGATGGGAAATACCTTGCTTCTGCTTGTATCTCTCTTTGCTTTTATGAGGGAGCTGATGGTAGCGGCGGACAAGTTGATCAAGTTATGGGATTCACGGACGGGAGAGTTTATTCAGAATTTCGAGGGACACACAAAAGGGATCAGTGATATTGCTTGGTCGTCAAATAGTACTCTCCTCGCCTCAGGATCAGACGACAAGACTGTACGATTATGGGACGTGAATACTGTAATCTCTTATCTACCACACCTTCTTACTTCTAGGGAGAATGCGTCAAGACGTTGAGAGGCCATACAAACTACGTCTTCTGCCTCTGTTTCAATCCCGCAGGAAACCTCCTCGCAAGCGGCAGCATGGACGAGACAATCCGCGTCTGGGACGTCAAAAACGGAAAATGTCATAAAACCCTCCCCGCGCATTCCGAGCCCGTCAGCGCAGTGCACTTCAACCGCGACGGCACACTCATCGCATCCTGTTCCCACGACGGATTAATCCGAATATGGGACATGCAATCGAATAATTGTCTCAAGACGTTGGTCGACTCAGCTAATCCGCCGGTGTCGCATGTCAAGTTCTCGCCCAATGGCAAGTATATCCTCGCTTCAACGTATGATTCTACGTTACGACTGTGGGATTATTTGAAGGGGAAGGTATTGAAAGCGTATCGGGGACATTTGAATGAGGGATATTGTTTATTTGCGGAGTTTAGTGTTACCGGCGGGAAGTATATGTATCTCACGCCATTTGGGATTTTGACTGATGTGTAGTATTAGCGGGAGTGAGGATAACATGGTGTATATTTGGGATTTGCAGAGTAAGAAGATTGTGCAGAAACTATCGGCTCACACTGGTATTATCCGTCTTATGACTTTGACTTACTGGAATAGGCGTTGTATTGGCGGTTGCGTCACATCCATCAGAGAATATAATAGCAAGCGGGAGTCTGGATAAAGATGTCATGTTATGGTTTGCAGGGTAATTTGCGCTTTTCTTAGGTGGGGGGGAGAAAGGAAGGAGTGGGTTCGTGAGCAGCGTTGGTATGGCCATGGAAGTTTGCTGAACGTTGGAGAGGACACCCCACTGGTGTTTGCTCCGTTCGTCTGGCCTGGATTGGGCATGTGGTTGGTGAGATCATAGGTGGTGAGGGAGTTCACCCACAGTGTAACTTGCGCTTTTTAGAGTGTAGGGTGTTTGGAACATGTATGTAATATCTTTGTGGGGAGCAGTGCAATGCCTTTGTAACTTTAATATACGTCAGAAGGGACCTAACTATATAATCCTGTCCTCAGACCCTACGGTATCGTTTTTCGCAGAGAAATGATGGAGCTGGGTATAGGATTAGGGTATTGATCAGGGCCTAAGAGGTTCCGGTGCCTGGGCGTTCCGGTGGGGTGATGGGCTCTAGAAGCATGGCTAAAAGCCTCGGCCAAAAGCTAAAACGAGAAGCCGTCAGATTAAGGCTCAACAATGCGGAAGGGCAACGTCACCGCTGCTTGCGTGATCATCGTGAACCTTCCGCACTGCGCTCGTCTAGCGCTCTGCTCTATATCACCTCGGCATTTACTTTGAACGCATCGACGTTCTATGGAGGTCATCGGCGTGCTCCAGACAGTCGGTGGGCTAATAGCCAATGCAAAAACCGTGCTTGAATACCTCAACGACGTAAAGGATGCGAGTCAGGAGCGGGCAAAGTTGCTCCTTGAAACGCAAGCGACGATGTCGATTCTGTGGCGGTTAGAAATCCACGCCCGTCAAGAGGACTGGAAAGGCACCCTAGGTGCACTCGCTGCGCCGGGAGGTCCCTTCGAACAGTTAGCACAGGAACTATTCCGTATGCAAAAGAAACTCAGTCGTCCAGCCGATAAGTGGGCGCAACAGGCGAGGTCGCTGCTCTGGTATTTTTCGAAACAGGATATCAACGCCCACCTTGTGCGTATCGAGCGGCTTAAGAGTCTCTTCGGGCTTGCGTTGAACAACAACCTAGCGTTCGCCCCCTGTTATGATTTGCTGATTTCAGGACACTTGTGAGCGCTATTCAACAAGATCTGATAGAAGTCAGAGAAATGTTCAAAGGGAGGGATCTTCCGGCTGTAATTGCTAATAACAGAGCAGAGAGACAGAATAAAGGATGACGAAGCCTTGAAAATCATCGCTTGGCTCTCCGATTTGAAATTTTGGGCCAAACAAGACGACTCGTACGAACAGCGTCAAGAGGGAACGGGACTATGGTTTTTGAATGAACCCAGATTCCGCAATTGGGTTTATGGCGACACAACCGTGTTGTGGTGTCCTGGATCTCGTACGTGCCCTTTGTCTAAGCGATGATGTTAACCCCATTGCAGCTGGCGTCGGGAAGACGATCCTAGCGTAGGTCGGATTTCCTCATGAGGCTAAGTATACTCTAGGTCCACCGTTGTCAATTACCTCGAGCAGATCTTCCTCTACGATCAGGATATAGCCATCGCTTGCGCGTATTTTGAGTACAAACGGGACTTCAAAACTGTCGACATCATTCGAAGTATTCTAAAACATCTTGTCCAACGCAGGGGATGCGTATCGACGGAGATATGCGATCTGTTCAGCAAGCATGAAAGAAGGGATAAAACGCCTCTGACGTTGAGTGAAGCAACTGCAGCATTACAGTCCGAGTTGAAAGATTTCAGGAAATTCTACATTGTCCTGGATGCTCTCGACGAGTCGAACGAGGTTACCAGAGCGCAGGTCCTTAAAGAATTGAAAAATTTGGAGCCAAAGCTACGGTTGTTGGTCACCGGGCGCCCGTACACAAATGATGTCGAGTGCATATTTAAAACCCACCAAACGCTGCCTATCTCTACTCAAGATAGGGACGTTGAAAAGTTCATTCAATGTCAGATTGAACTTCCTGGAAACCTTCAAAGAAAGATTGCTCAGAATCCTGATCTTCGCAAACTGGTTTTGGACGTCGTGGTGTCTAAAGCCCAGGGAATGTAAACACCATAGGCAGGATTTCTCTAAAGCACATAGGTTCCTTTTTGCTCGTCTCCATTTCGAGATTTTGTCTAGGCAAAAGACTCCCAAAAAACTACGTGCAGCTTTGCAGAAGTTGCCCGACAATCTCGGCGATATATACGACAGCCTCATGGATAGAATATTGAGTGCGGAGGACGAGAAGGATATCGCGATTTACGCCCTTAAATGGGTCACGTATTCGAGGGAACGACTTCCAATCAATGCACTTTTACACGCAATCGCCGTTGAGTTAGGACTCGAGGGCGACGACATCGAAGATGACGACTTGATTGATCCAAAGGATTTGCTTTCTAGCTGCGGTGGACTTCTTGTTTTCGACGAAGAATCCGATGTCGTCCGCCTCGTCCATTACACGACCCAAACATACCTTGAAGGTGCTTTTGCTAAAAGAGAAGCGAATACTCTTATTGCAAAGACTTGTTTGACGTACCTTGCGCTCGATGTCTTCCAGAACGAGTTGTCTCTCGACTCTTTAACATCCGAGTTTATGCGCCAATATTCACTCGGCGGTTATGCTTCTACGCACTGGGGCCACCATGTCGGCGAGGGTAACGAAGAGGAGGTCGAGCAACAAATTATCCATGTCTTCCGTGATCAGCACGTTCGAGACTGTGTCGAGGGGATGAAAATGGTGCATGAATATGGACGAACCTACAAATGTTCCAAGTTTTCCCTTCTTCATCTGATTTCAATATACGGATTGTCGCGTGTATGTGCTACTCTTTTTAAGCGGCATGTCGATATAGACGTGGAGTCACGCGATGCCAAAGGAAGGTCGCCATTGACTTGGGCTGCGCATAATGGTCATTTACAAGTGGTGAAATTGGTGTTGGATGCTGGAGCAAAAGTTGGATCTGCAGATGAGGAGGGACACACCCCACTGAGCTGCGCTGCGCGAAATGGTTACTTGGATGTTGTGAAATGGTTGCTGCATGCCAGTTATGGCGTGGACTCGGGGGATGAGTTGGACGCATTGACAGCCCTTCGCTGGGCTACAATGACTGGCCATTTGGAGGTGGTGAAATTGCTCCTGGATGCACAGACAAAGAAAAACCCTTCGTTTGGGCAAAGAGCCTTTGGTTGGGCTGCTACCTACGGTCATTTTGAGGTGATGAAATTGTTGATGAATAACATGTAACTCAAATAGACTTCCACGGAAGTTATACTCCTGTAATTAATTCATGTATTTCGTGGTCGAAGAGGGTTGGCCTGGGATCAGGATAGGGAAGGTGAGGAAAATTTATGTAATGTATTATGTTTCGAGTTTATATGATTGCACGGCATATATCCACACTGCCGAAGGCTCTCAAATATCTGAAAAACCTACTCTGAACAATCTTGTTTCAACCATGCGTCTAGGTTCTCTGGTCCCCTAATCTCTGAGGGGCCGACCAATAAGAAGAGGTACTAGACTACGGGCGCCAGATGGATGGCGGCACCCATCGCAAACCCCCACGCGGACGCAACGGCCACCGGCGGGCTCTATCATGGGCCGTTCACTCTGCTCCGACCCCAGAACGCTGGGGTCAATAAACTTTGCCACAACTTTGCCGTTCTAACAGAAGCAAGATAGCCTGGTGCCGTTTGACGTCCGAACCAACTACTCGCTCAATGAATTACGCCTCACATTTCCTTCTCGCTGTCCCCAGTTTCCTTCTCCTTTACTTTATTTGGAACGAATGTGTCCGTTTTCGCAGGCGTATTGCGGGGATTCCTGGGCCACCAGGTCTTCCTATTGTCGGAAACCTTTTTCAAGTTTACTCCCCGATGACTCTATCTCACGCTAGATTGGGAATGCTCCAGAGACATATCGACAATGGTCTTTGGTATACGGTCCTGTGATCCAAGTTATGCTAGGAAATGAGCCCGTCGTCGTCATTAATTCGGCCAAAGCGGCTCAAGATATCTTCCTTTCCCATGGGAGCGCCTTATCCAGTCGCCCTTCATTCTACACTTTCCACAAGGTAACCGAGACTCGTCGTGTCGCTCAAAACCTAGGTCGTCTCTTCGTCAGCGGGCCTCACTATTGGGACATCTCCGGCCTGTCCTGAACTGAGACGGCGGCGAAAGGCGGCAGCGTCCGCTCTTAATCGTCCCAATGTCGCTTCTTACTTCCCCATTCTCCAGTTCGAAACCTCAGTATTCCTCAAAGACTTACTCGAACAAGGATGTCACGGTTCAAATGCAATAGACTGCCTACCCCTGATCCAGCGCCTCACGCTTAATCTCATGCTTACTCTAAACTGGGGTGATCGCGTTTACTCGACGCATGACTCGTTGTTCAAAGAAATCATACAGTGCGAAGAAACTATCTCGCGGTTCAGATCTGCAACTGGAACTCTGCAGGACTTTATCCCCATTCTACGTTTCTTACCCTTCAACAGTATTTCTTCCAAAGCAGTTGAAATGCGATCGCGGCGGGACGCTTATCTGCGTCATTTGAATTCGGAACTCCTGAACAAAATAAATTCTGGGGCTGATATTTCTTGCATCCAGGCCCACATCCTCGGGAATGCGGACCTCGATCTCAAGGAAGAAGATCTAGTCAGCCTCTCTCTCACGATGTTGTCCAGTGGCTTCGCACTCTCCACAACTATCATCTGGGCGGTGAAGCTGTTGAGTGTACGGACCGACATCCAAGAAAAAGCATGGTCAGAAATCTATCGTGTTTACGGCGACGGTTTTCCAGGTAACACATTTTCAAAGCCAGGCTCATGGTGACAGATTCTGAGGCCGAAGGCGGCGTACCCTATATCATGGCCTTCACACGCGAAGTTCTTCGATATTTCACGGCTCTCAGACTAGCCCTTCCACGCAGTAATGAAAGTGACGTCAGATACAACGAAATACTTATTCCTCGTGGATCTACTATATTTCTTAACGCCTGGGCTTGCAATATGGACCCTGACGCGTTCGATGAACCACACACCTTCTGTCCAGAAAGGTTTCTCTCGAAACCCGACCTCCCTATTTTTACTTACGGGCTTGGTGGCAGAATGTGCGTCGGATATATCCTCGGAAACAGGCAACTGTATATTTTATTCTTGCGCCTTATTTCAACTTTTCGAATTATACCTGATCCGCAGGCGAAGATTTCAAGCTGTGATCCAGTAAAGGGGGTTTTTGACTCAAAAACATTGGTATCACAACCCGAAAGGTTTCGATGTCATTTCATTCCCAGGAACGACAAGATCAAGGATTGGCTATCAGGCCATATTGAAGTTAGGGGTGGCGATGAAAAATAAGTCCCCTCAGGCAATTCCTGATCAATTAATTAGCATGTCTTTGATTAAAGATGAGCTTTCCCACTTCATTGAAAATCCTGTTTAATTCATGTCATGGCATCCTGTCGTACGAAGTCCTGTCGAAATTCATGGAGCCTGTGAATGAGATTATCAGACTTTCTCCGATACCATATCAAGATCTGGGTTTAAAAATCAGGAAACCACTAAATCTCAGGCATTGGAACCCCACAATACGTCATCGTGAGATGGCATTCAAAGAACTATAGCAGGCACTATTCCATCTGTTGACTATCTTATGGTTGTCGTCCTGTCACATTCTTTCTCATCCAGTCATCGTCGATGAACTACTTAATGAGTAGAGGCTTTAAATTATCATTACCTTTGCAATGTAATCGCGGATTGAATCGGGAAGAATGACCAACATCGTCTTGTCCGGTCCAAGCTGAAGCTGCTTGGCGAGTTTGACGGCAGCAACAACAGCGGCACCCGAGGTACCGCCACAAAGCAAACCCTCCGAACGGATAAGACGGCGGCTCATATTGAAGCTTTCCTCATCTTCGACTTTAATCCAACTGTCTATCTCGTCGTAGTCCAAGATATCTGTACGTCAGTCCAAACCTCATCAATTTCGGAACCTACCAGGGACAAAAGGCAGTCCAATACCTTCTAAATGAAAAGGCTGTTTGGTATTCAAATGCTGTGGTCTTGCAATGACACTGCCTTTCGGATCGGCTGCATATATCTTCACTGTCAGATCAAACAGGGAAAACTTGAGATACTCGGACGTCTTTCCATTTTTTCTTGAGCCCTCTGGCTAGTCCTGTGATTGTTCCACCAGTTCCTGCTCCTGCAACCAACACGTCCAATGGTCCCATTCCTGAGATCTCGAGCTGTTGAATTATCTCCTTCGCCGTTCCAAACTCGTGAGCGTTTGGGTTGTTCGAATTGCCGAATTGATTTAGAAGTATCGCCCCAGGAATTTCTCGTGCGAGCCGTTTAGCAATACTGAAATAGCTTTTCGGGGAATCCCACGGCTCGTTGGCTGGGGCAGTGATGACCTCGGCTCCAAGTGCCTTCAAAACACTCAATTTGGAGGGCGATCTTCCATCGTGTAAAGTAATGATGACTCGGTATCCTTTCACCGCTGCCACAAGAGCTAGTCCAATTCCGGTGTTACCGCTCGTCGCTTCGATGATAGTGTTCTTCCCAGGAACCAGCTTCCCTTCACGTTCCGCGGCCTCGATCATCTGTAAGGCAATTCGATCCTTAACACTCCCCCCAGCGGATAGAAATTCACATTTCGCGAGTAAAGTGCATTCTAGCCCCTCTTCTTTAGAAATCTTGTCGAGGGAGACAATGGGAGTGTTGCCAATGTGTTCGAGTATTGTTTGGCTGACCCCTGAAATTCCCCTTTGACTGCGCTGGGAAGGGAAATCGAACTCCTGACTGGATCCCATTCGTGAAGGCTGAGAGATACATAATTTCCGGCCAGGGACTTCTTTTAAATAGCAGAAACCCACGTGCAAAAAAGAATCTTGCATGACGAGTCAAGAAACACCGTTGTTGCGCTTCAATGTTCCGAGATGTGCCCCCACGCTTTGATTTCCATTGGCTTGGTGATCGGCGTTCTGTTTCACCTAGAATTGTTGACACCAGCAGGCCTGAGTAGTTGCACGCGATATCTTGTACCAATACTGGTTCGAGAAAACACAGGCGACAGCACAGTATGCTTTCAAATACACTTCAATATGCTGCGTTCACATTTTCAGCACACAAGGTTTGAGGACTGGAGATCGGTGTTTCAAATTCGGGCGGGTGGTTAGAAACCGTCCGTGCCGGAGACTGTGTCAAGCAGGCTCAGCCGCACAAGTATGCGTATACTTACTTGGTCACAGGTTCCGGAAGCGGTCGGTAGGCTATCTACCCTTTTCATCCGCTTCTTTGTCGAGGATTGAGTGAGGTTCAATGGCCGACCTATTCCCTACCTGTCCGCCATCTCAATCGAAATCAACGGCAAGCCTTACTCGAGACCCGCACATCCAGAGCGTCACTTTCAAGAACCGCGAAATCCCCTTGGCTGGCAACCTCTACCTGCCTCCCGACTTTGAAAAAGGCGGTCCGCATGCGGCGATCGTCCTCGTCCATCCTGGCGGCGGAGTGAAGGAGCAAGCATCGGGTCTATACGCAGGGCTTCTTGCTGAGGCCGGGTTCGTAGCTCTCGCATTCGACTCGTGCTATCAGGGCGAGAGCGGCGGTTTCCCACGTTTCCTTGACCTGCCAATGAACCGGGTTGACGACGTCTATAGCGCCATCGATTATATTACAACGCTACCTTGTGTCGATAACGAGCGAATCGGCCTAGCGGGGATCTGTTCTGGGGGTGGCTATGCAGCAAAAGCAGCCTCGATCGACCGCCGCGTCAAGGCAGTTGCCACGGCCAGTGCTGTGAATACAGGAGCTTCCGCTCGAAAGGGCTGGGAAGGCAAGGACTCGCCAGAAACCTTGATGGGGACCCTCGAGGCGATTGCAAAGCAACGCACTGCCGAGGCGGCTGGAGCCCCTGTAGCCTATGCGCCATACGTTCCTTCGCTCGGCGACAAGGATGCGCCCTGCGACCTTCAGGCAGCTGCTGATTATTACCTCACCCCCCGCGCACAACATCCGAACGCTCAGAACAAGATGCTGTTCAATGCCTTCAGCGGATGGATCGGTTTTGATGCTTTCGACGTTGTCGATCCTCTCCTTACGCAGCCGACGATGGTTATCGCCGTCGAACAGGCTGGGTCGTTCTGGCACAGTAAGGAGCTCTACGAGAAAGCGCGTGGTAAGAAGGAACTCGTTCTCATGGAGGGTACGACGCATATGGATCTCTACGACGGGAGCGGGGCTGTTGCGGCGGTCAATAAGATGGTGAAGTTTTTCAAGGAGAACCTTACAGGCAGCTAAATAGTCCAGGTGGACCGAGGTCGGAAGAACTGTATATTTAAATGCTCATATGTAGTCCACAATCTTAAGCTTTGGCATCTTTGATAGTACTGACTTCGTTTGAGATCCTTACAGCCTTAATTCCGCTATATAATATTTGCATTTCTAAGTGATACTGTTCGGAGAACTTGAACCATCACACAATATTCATACTCCATCGGTCCCTCATTAATCCCTTTGATATTTTCAACCATGACCACCCCGCCCGCCGACATGCTTGGATTTCAATGCAACCAAGTCAAGGGGAACCGAAGGCAAGGCAGTTGCCGCTGGCTGTGTTGGCGCATCCAAGAAACCGATGCACACAAGATAAGCCAAATACTTCCCAATGTCTTCTGTAGTAATGCTTTTTCGTGCCGTCAAATCCTCCCCTGTCCAGTCACGATCGGCGAGGAGAACTGCCTCGGCATTTCGGTTGTCGAGAATTGGTGCCTGCAAGCGATGTTGTAAGTCATCCAGAACGAAATGTTGCAGGGGATATAGAGCGTTGGTCGAACTCTGAGCAAAGTCCCGACGAAGGACACCACACCAAGCGGTGTAATCAGTCATGTCAATGTCGAAGCCAAATTCATTTAGCGCCGAAAACACCTGATCGAATGTAGAACAAGGACGGCCGGTGACGTGGACGACAGGTATCCCTTGACCTGCGTGAAAGGCAGACGCCGTAATAATGCGCGCGGCATAGTCCACCGGTACCATATTTAATGTGTTGTGAAGTGTAGGGGCTAATCTCAACTGTAAACAACCTTTCAAGAGCCTAAAGATGAAATCATCGGTATTTGACACTATCTGGTAAGCAATTACCGAAGCAAAAATATTATACCTCCGGTGTTGGAATCTCCTACAACATATCCTGGCCGTACAATAGTTGCTTGTAGACCCCGACGGATTGCTTCCGTAACGAGTTGCTCGCTAACCCACTTTGTTTGCGCGTAACCATTCGGCAATCCCGTTTTTGACTCCTCTAGGTTGGCGACTTCAAGAACCAAACCTTCAGTTTGCGACTGTTCCATGTAATATGCAGTATCGAGGACTGACGCCGAAGAGACAAAGACCAGGGTTTTGGGTTTCCCCAGATTGCATAATGATAAAATAGATCGCGTTCCGAGGACATTCTCCTTGCGGAGGTGTGTATAACTATGCACCCAACTGACCTAGATGATTAGACGAGTTCAAGAACCACCAAGAGGCAGAAAAATAGGGACATCGAATACAACATGGGATAATACTCTTGCGCCGTTGTGAATGACAACATCTATTGTAGATGTGAGATCATTCCAAGTACTTTGCAGGATTCCGAGATGATCTGATCCCAAAGATCCGAGAACAACTTGTATTCTAGGAAGCCACGAGTCATCCCAAACGCCGTAACCGTCACAATTCTCTCGTAGACGTCGAAATCCCTCCTCTTCAGATTGGGCTCGAACGTGGGCCACAATGCTGATCTTCCCGTGCCCCCTCACCATCAGGTCGCGAATTAAAAATGCGCCGATAAATCCCGTAGCACCTGTAAGGAAAATCTTGACTTCATTATCCGGGGATAATGGTATAGCTTGTTTGTAATCCGTTTCGAGCAGGTCGACGAGAGTCCGAAAGTCGGTATAATAGGTGGAGGATGTCTCATCGACTTCGGCAGATCCATTGACCGGAACTAGACGATGCTCGATCTCACGAGAAAGGCCCAAAGCGGTTGGATTTTTATAGAATATCCCGAGGGGCATGTCAATGTTGAATCGTCGTTGTAATGCGTGGACAACCGGAGGCGCGAGCAACGAGTGTCCACCTATGTCGAAGAAGTTGTCCGTTACCTCCACCTTGTAAGGAGTCGTTGGAAGTATGGTCTTGAATATGTCGAGAACTACAATTTCGGTGGTCGATAACCCAGACATTGAATTTTCATCCGTAACTGAGACCAATTCATCAGAGATCGGAAATGGGAGGGACGGCTTATCAACCTTGCCGTTCGGGTTCAAGGGCAAATAAGGCATCGGAACAATGACTAACCAGTCAGAATATATGTCAAGGGCAGACCTGTAGGGACAGCGTAGGACGGAAGCTTGGATCTCAGGTACTCCCGAAGTTCATGGACCAACTTTCGATAAACTCGGAACATTTCATCCATCCCATGGCTAGTGCCCTCTGTAGTTGAGGTTCCCAGTAGGGCGTTCAATTCTGGGCACTTGTTTGGAACGAAGTAAGACACGAGAATCAAGTCTCCAGTTTTGTCGCGTTTCGTCAAGGTTACATTTTCTCTCACAAGGGTGTGTTGTGAAAGATACGTATCAATCTCTCCCAGTTCAATGCGAAACCCTCTGATTTTGATTTGGGAATCAGCACGTCCAACACACTCAACTGCCCTTGAGCACAGCTAAAACAAAGATGAGAATGTACCGTCTCCATTGGGTAGGTATCTTCCGAGATCTCCGGTACGATATAATCGATCTCGCGGTCCAAGGTAAAAGGCAAGCCACGGCACTTCATCACTTGTTCCCGGAGGCCCTTGCAAAACTTGATCCTTGGCCATCCAGTTCGTCACAAATTTCTCCTTCGTGAGTTCGGGCAGTTGCATGTATCCTTCAGCGAGACCGCCCGCCCGAATGAAAAGTTCCCCCAGTTCACCAATTCCACAAGGAGTTTCGAGGTCAGTACGATTTATGACCAATAGTTGAACGTCTTTCATGCCTCTACCAACCGGAATGTTGTCCTTCAAATTGTCCAGGAAACCAGGGTCAAGATTTTGCGCGGGGATTGTGAAATGAGACACCGCGCGTTGTGTTTCTGTAGAGCCGAACATGTTGACGATTTTGGCGTGCGGAGCAATTAATCGTAATTTCGCGCAATCTCGTTTAGTGAAGACATCACCCACCAGAAAAACGTTCCGCAGGGAAGGGACAGTATTGGTGGCATCGGCGCAGAGCAGCTGTGCCATCGCTAGAGTAAGCGGCCGTTACATCAGTTGAAAGTACCGGGTGTCAGATGGCTTACTGTAACCTGCACCTTATTCGCCCACTTGGCAAGTCTGGCAGGTGTAGCAATATCATCAGCGGTGGGAATTACGAGAGTGGCGCCCAAGAAAAGGGGAGTAAAGACTATCGATTAGCGATGAAGGCTACTGGTGCACACTATCTCGCTGGAGAGGATCATGAGCAATGCCACTAAGCATTGTGAATCGATCGTTCTCGGATAGCCCAAATGTCTCCGACATCCATGGAAAATAATACGTCAGGCTGAAATGTCGTCCGTAAACACCTTTCGGTTTGCCTTCACTTCCGCTCGTGAAGCACAGGGAAGGAATGGAATCAGGTCCAACTACCACCTCGGGGGCATGAGAGCTGGTAAAGGGGACACCTTGAGGAAATAAATTTCCGCTGGATTCCAACAAGTCATGAATGTTGAAGTCGGCAAGGTAGGCTTTGAGAGGTAGCTTTGAGAGGATGTATTCTCTAACTAAATTTGGCAGGATCCCCGCGGCTTGGATGACGATCAAGCCGGCAGGGCTACCAACCTCTAGGTAAATTATCTGACGCGTTGGTGGATAAGTTGGATCTATCGTTAGCTCTGACATTTCGGGAGTTACCGATGACGGAAAAGATAGCTCCGCATTTCAAGATGCCCATGATTGCAACAACCAAGTCCACATTTCTATAGGCGTAGACCATGACAACGTCTCCGCGGGCGATTCCTCGACATTGCAGGTAATGAGCAACGATATTTGAAGCCTCGTAAATTTTTCGATAGGAATGGATTCGATCGTCAGGATCCACATAGCTAGTTTCAATGACGCAAGGATGGTCCGGCTTGCGGATTGCATTCCTGTCGAATATCTCATGAATCGGGCCAACGAAATCGTTCCAGTGCAGATTTTGAGTTGGGTCTGGCAAGAGTCGTCGTTGACTTTCGGTAAGCATGGTGATGGTCCCGATCGGTTTAGATGGATCGGACAACGCACCATGAAGGATCTGGATGAGTTGCTCGATTATAAACGAGATTCGGTCTTGCAGAAATAACGCCCGATTGTAGGTGGCCAAGAGTTCGAGGGATCCTTGAGTGCTTGAACGATGGCTAGCATTGGAATCAGAAGACACACAAATTGAAATTTCGGTTGGAATGGCGGCCAAGACGGCGCGAGTTTTAGGCGCGACTTGGGATCCCTTGTAGAATGCCAAATGAAAGATCGAGGAATCTGAACCCTCGCCGGAATGGGAATGAATGCCACCGCAATATTGAACGAAATCGTCAAGTCGAACCACATCTGTCGCGAACTCTGAGTAGATCTGAAGAAATTTAACAGGGTCCCAAGACGGCAGAGGGGAACATCAGACAAAGGAGCCCTCACCTCACGAACGGTTTGTAGCAGAGACCAGAAGGAGCAGTTTGACGAGACCTTGACGCGAATGGGGAAAGGTGCTGGAGCCGTAAGGTTTGTTCCGATAATGGTATCTTCGTCGCCAGTAATTCGATGAATAACGATTGCAAAGGCCGACAATAGCACGATAAAGGGAGTCGTGTCGTTCTCTGTGGCGAATGTTGCAATCAATGCGTGCATGTCCGCGTCGACTTTTGTTGAATACTCGCCTCTAATAAATCGGGGTGGGGACACTCGTGCATAATCAGTGGGAATCCGGGAACCCGAAGGGTTTTGAAGGCGTGTTGCCCATCTTGCTCGGGTAGTCTCTTGATCCATTTCTCGCTCCCGTCGAGGACCTTGTCGAAACGCAAGTTGAGTCGATGGACAATATTTCCTTGTCGGATACAGATACGCGACAGCAGTGGGGAATATTCCCGCTCGGGATGGATTAATTGGGCCTGAACCCAGACAGATGAGATAGACGGTCCGGCCACCGCGGGGCTATCTGATAACCGTAATTCTGCCCCTTCACCAAGAAAACCCGAAAGTCCACAGCAACCACCCAACTGCTCCAACCCTTGCCATGGAGCTAGTCATGTGGTTCCGCTGTTGCGCTTTTTCGTTTAGGTTCGGGAGTCGATTTCGTCACCAGCTGGTCGGGAAAATAAAGTTTTGGTCATGGAACGGTAGTTCCGCCCGGATTCAGACCCAATTAGATAGCTGAGTCATTGGCACATTCCCGATAATGACGAGGACCAGATACACTATGAATCCCAGGACCATGGTAAATATGGGTGACCTGTACGTGTGTCTGTCGCGCAACCTCTGAACGCGTTGGATCGGGACCCGCAATATAACCCCTTCGATCGCTTCGATGACTACTTCAACGATGAGCCCTGATTTCCTGTAAGACCGGTAGGAACATTGGCACAGGCGATACTTAAATATTGCTTCTGAGTGATGTTATACTGCGAGCAACTTAAATCCGAATCGTTACGTACGCGATGGTGCCGAGTTGGAAAGCTGGGCTACTCGAAAATTTCCTTCGTTCCCGTGCGCGCGAAATCAGCGCCGAAAAGAGTCGGATGATTTGAAGTCCAAACAAAAAGAGAAGGACCAGAAGTGAGGTTCCACTCCGGGTCGCCGACGTGATTAGTGACATTACCGTTGCCTTGTGCTCGGACTCCGTTTGTAGCACCTCATTGCTTCGTTGGTTTTAGCTAAGCCACAAAAGATTCCAGTTTAATACTGCGCCACATTGGGGATTTATAGCCATGGTAGTGGCTGAGATATGGGGTTAACCAGTTGTTTGGGGATGTAGAACATTCAATAACTTTTTGAAGAGTGATGGTATAGTGTTGTAACTTTAATAGAAGCTAAGGCGGACCTATCCATCGATGATTCCGCGCTTGGTTTGGGAGAATCGTAGTGGGTGGTGGTTGAGATATGGGGATGAGCTTTTCCCCCTCGGTAGGAGACGAGAAGTAATTATCATTAATATCATACTCTGTTTCCACATTTGATTCCCTATTTCCAATATCATTCCAGCATCTCCTCTATCCTAGCCAATTCCTCCATTCGTTTAGACATCCGTCTGGCAGACAATATACAATCATTCACACCAACGCCATCAACTGCACTTCCCACAATTTTAACCCTTTCCCTTCCGAACGTTGCATCCAAATACCCATCTAGTTTTTGTATCCTTTCCCAATGTCCCACTTCGTACTGCGGAATACAATCCCTCTGCAAAGTGACCAAATTCACAGTCGGCTCGGCAGTGATTCCAAGATCTCTTGCTACCACCGACTTGGCAGCAGTGAGTAATTCGTCGTCCGAGGGATAAGATGTTCGTCCTCGCCAGTAGTGTCCCCCTAGCATGACTGTCAATTTCACTCCACTCTCGTATTTGCCAGTATCCTGACCCTGAATACCATCTGAGACGATTATCACGCCTAGGGCATTCTCAGGATTTCCCTCCTCGGTTTTGGGAATGAGATACCCGAATCCATGGATTGGCATTATTATTGATCCCCCGGGATAGTAGAGGTTGACTACCGCGACTGTAACTGCTGGAGGAAACGACGAGACCAGATCCTCGGGAGGATTAGGAAGGGCTCGAAATAGGTGAGGTAGCGGAATTGTAGAGACGATATGCGAAAATGAATGCGATTGTAAGCCCGTGCGGACTTTGATCTGATCGTCTTCGAGTTTGATACTTTGTACGGGACTGTCTGTTCGAATAGTCACCTTTCCCTCCAATTTCTCTCGTAAACGTCGCGATAGACTCTCTGTCCCATCCTTAAAGCTGTACATCCTACTGTCCGACGCCTTTCTCAATAACTCCAATCCCATTCCCATCTTCAATTCCGCTGCAAGAAGATCTTCCTCCAAAGGTGCCTTCATAAATCTCTTTCCGGCGGTTTCCATATCCCATAATACTTTAAGAAAGGTTGACCGCATACTTAGTCGTTCGTAGTCTCCTGCATATACTCCGTGCATCAGGGCCGAAACAAAGTACTGTGCAATATGTTTATTGAATCGTCTTCGAAACCACGACGCAACCGACTCATCTTCCAACCCAGCCGGTCTGCTGGGGCGTTTAATCACAAACTTCAGAACCCCACCAATTGCCTTCCTCAATAACGGCTCCGTAAACAAGTAACTATCCATAACGAACCGTTTCGGTGGTCGCAATAAAACCAACCTGCCATCATACTTGACATATCGATTCTTCGAAGCTGTAGAATCGCTCGAAACCCATAAAATCTCCTTCTCAAAGTCGAGCTGTCTAATCAATTCCAGACCAGCATATCCTGCCGTCGTCGTCGGTCGTAAAGTATGTGGACCCGATTCAAATAGAAGAGACCCACCAGGCCGTTCCACTCGTTTCGACTGCATCCATCCTCCCGTCCGGGGCGATCCTTCGAGAACCGTCACGGGAACATGTTTGGGTAGCACTCTTGATAAATGCCATGCACTCGAAAGGCCAGATATCCCGCCGCCTTGACAGTCAGCTGTGTCTTAATGAGAGGAAATACCGAGAACAGCAACGGATTTGACGGCTGCGGTCATGACACCTAGAAAACCGTGAAAGTTCGCGGTGATCTTCGGCGGCTTATGTTTACCCATCTTCTGGCTTTGTGCGGGAATTTCCAAAAGTTTCTTTACGGAAGGATCTGGGTGGTCGTGTTTAACTTCACGACCTTTGCAATCATGGCCTCAATAGCTGCGTCGTTATGGGACTCGATAATCACGCCGGGGCCGACGCCAATACTCGTGCGGGCTATGAATATATCATTTGCCGCGTTACTGGCGCTGTTGATTCCATTAATATTCTTCACGAAGAACATCCACGTCTTCTTTCTCACCATCCTCGCTGCAGGTTTATGGATAGCGATGCAATGGTATGTACTCCCCTTGAACATGCCTGATAATAGGTTTCTGACGGAACTGGAAAATGCAAAGCAACAGACGATACAAGATACCAAAAAGGAGGAATAATGGAAATAATGTAATATGATTAAGGGACAATGCCTTCGTTTAGGATGGCTTATCGCCGAATACTCTGACACCAATTAATCCAATCCGTGAACAGTCCAGCACGGACATTATTTTTCCCATCCTTAATCCACTTCCTCATCGTCTCAGCATAAACACCCACAACCTCCTCCTCAATCCCAGCCTTCCTCGCTATCCGTGCAATATAAATACTCAACTGCGAATGAATATTGCCATCCTTTCCTCTCGCCTTGGCTGCATCTTGATGAATCTTCCTCAAAAGTCCCATTAACCCCTCCGTCGCTTCCGGGAGATCTTTGCTCTTCGCCATTTTGTTGAGCAACTTGATCGTTTTCGAATGCACCGCTTCGTTCTTCGTGATCTGCAGCACTGACAGGAGAGGCAGGATCAGATCCAAGTGTAGGGGAGAGGGATGTTTTAATACATGGTCGAGAAGGTCGATGACTTTGGATTTGAAGATCACGATTTGCTCCTTTTTGTCTTGGTTTTCCTTCTTGTGGGAAGCGGGTTTGTGGAGTCGTTGGCGGAAGATGGTAGCTAGGTTTTCGTCTAGAGCCATCATTTCTTCGTCGTTCATTAGTTCTTCCTCGGACGAGGAGTCGGCGTCAGAATCATGGGTGCCGTTTGTGGTGGCTTTGGAGGTTCCTAGAGCGGCTGAGAGGGCTGCGTCGAGTTCTTCATCTGCGGTGTTGTCGATGTCCATTTCCATGCCATCGCCTTCATCCTCCTCTTCCTCCTCTTCCTCCTCCTCTTCTTCTCCATCTTCGTCTTCTTCTCCGTCTTCCTCGTCATCCTCGTCATCTTCGTCGCTTATATCCTCCTCATCATCCACCTCGACTCCATTCTCAAATAACTCCCCCGCACCAGCAACTGTCTCTGGCGTTAAAAGCACATCAAGCAACATCTCCAATGCCTTGGGCGTCAACTCCGCGACAAAACTCCCAAAAACTTGTTCGCTCAACCGTCTCTGTAACACCGAATTTTTAGACAGAAATCCCAGTACAACCTCGACGAGGATCTCGATATGTCCTTCCTCTCGATTCAATGTCATCTCATAACACGAATGCAATTCCTGGAATTAATACCCGCTCTAAGATGAGGGTGAAGAGGGGTACCTGGAGGACTGATACGGCTTCGGGATCACCGGCATAGAGTTGGAGAAGTGTGAGTGCGAATAACATTTCCAAACCTCTCTGAGATTGAGATTGGTTTTTAATACGCTGCCGTCAGTAAGTCCATGGAAAAGCAACCAATCAATAGAAAGGAAATAGACACAAGAATTACGGAGAACTGAACTCCAGGGAGAGGTGAAGGCGGTTATACCTGTGACCGTAACTTTTTCATCGTCTTTAGACCAGTCTTCCGAATCCGTTTAATCTCACTATCCAACTTGACAACTTTCTTCGCCCCTTCATCCTCCAGCTTCTCCACCATCACCACGGCCCTCGTCGCCCAAATCTCCTCCCGATCAGACATCAACACCGTCAACAACGAAAACAATTTCTCTCTCAACCACCCTTGCTCGGCTTTCGTCAACGTCGAACTGACAAAAAACCCATGTCGACAGAAAAACTCCAAAGCTTGAGTAATCGTCTGTGTCTGTCGAGTTGTTTGGCGCAGGAGTACGAGGATTTGATCTGCGTACCATTTTTTCTCGCCCTCGGCGGATGTTGGAGAGAGGATTTTGGTTGTGAGGAAGGTTGTGACTTGGAGATGGTGTGTGGATGGGATTAGGGGGTATAAGTCTTCGATTGTTTTGGATTTGGTGAGGCGGTCGAATTTGGGGGAGTAGGTTAGAAGGCTTTGGTAGACTGTCGGCGTGATTTCTTGACGTGCTTCGCATGCTGAGTGGATTGTAGATAGCTAGTGGTAAGTCAGGTATTAAGTAGAGGAGTACGCATTTCTTGGCTGCTTTATTCAGGTAGCGGTCGCCTGCAGAAGAGTGATTGACAAGAGATCTGATGAAATTATCCGTGAATAGTAGCGAAATGAGTTCTTCCGGTAATTGGGGAAGGAATATAGTGAATAACTGAAATCCCCTAAACTTCCGTTCGAGAGACGAAGAATTGGAGAAAAATCCATCTAGCGGTCAGATCTTCGAAGACTTTACGGCCAATACTCTCAACAACAGTTTTCCATAATTTTTCAAACGGAACTATGTCCTTGGATTGTTCAAGATATCTCCGTAGAATAAACATCCAAATAAAATGTACCTCGCCCTTGAAGTTCCCTGTATGTTTTATCGTATCAGCTTCGCTGGGGGATTCCTTCAAGACTTTTGTTAGGAGTGGTAAGTTCGAGGTATGTAATGGATCTGCATGAAGCCATGTTTTATTTGTCGTGGGCCTCAATTCTTTGGGAAGGGAGTGTAGGACTAATAATATTGCTGCTCCATCTTGACTTTGTAACAGCCCACTTTCATCGAGCTTCAGTTGAATTGTTTTGCAGACGTCCTGGGGATTTTGAAACCGTGGTAAGGAGATGATTAAACTGCAAACGGCCTTGGAGGCAGGTTCTCTAAGCCATGTCTTTTTGAGAGCCAGTTCAAAGAGTCCGGTTATGGTTCTTGTGATGGCATCTGAGGAAGTACTTTGTCGGAACAGGACCTCCGACTCCAGAAGTACATTCAAACCAAATAACCGTCCGAAATAGAAATCTCTCTCTTCCTACACATTAGTTTCCTCCTGGCTCCACCAAGGGGTACGAGGTCGAGGGATGATACCACACCAGAAATATTGCCCGCCGGCGTCGTATGTTTCTCCAACGACTCCAACACCTCCGAAACATCCACCTCCGGCAACTCATGCAACAACTACTACATCAGTATGCCAATTCACCCTCAAAGAAGTACCTCGGTCAACGCAATACTAAATCCCAATCGCGCGGATTCTCGTCCACTGCTTAATCCCTTGACCAGTCTGTTCAGTGCATAAGTGAGGTCTGTGCCCTTTTCGGGGGTCGCTGATTTGGTGCCCTCGAGGATTTTGTTGACTAGAGATTCGGCGGCTTTTATTCGGCGGGCTTCGTCGTTCGAGGCGAGGTCGTCGTAGAGGTCCATTGCTAAGGGACCGTGTTGGAAGCGGGAAAAGTTTCGCCTGTAGATCACTGGCGGATCGGACGGGATCTGTCCGGAGGCGTGATTGAACAGGGATCAATGCGATATGGAAAACTACGAAGCCGCTTTAGTCAGTTTGGGATGTGCTATTGGTAGTTTATTTGTTTTTAGTGTTGTGGTGCTTCGAGGGAGATGCAGTCTTTGCACAAGGGGGAGAAATGTATTTAGTTAATCAAATATGATGCATGATCAGATCATTGAGATACTAAGACAATAACCGTGACGTCTCATCCATACCATCCTGAACCTCCACCTCATCCTCACTCTCCTCCACCTCATCTACAATCTTCCCCCCAGCCTTCCGACCCCACTCCCCCGCCCTCTTCAAGAAATAAACACCCCATAACCCCAAACTCCATCCCAACACGACCAAAACCATCGACCCATAAACCGCGCCCCATCTCAACCAGTGTACCCGTATTCCAACCCCCACGCCCTCAAACACATTAAACGGCATCCCAGAAACAACTTTCCCCCTTCCCAGTACTCTCTTTTTCTTGATCTTTTGCGCACGGGGCGTGATATACCGAAGTAATCTGACTGCTTTCCATCGTACTCTTTCGACAGTCCAGTCTGTTTCTCTGGCGACGCGGAGACCAACACCTGCAATACCGACTCCCCAGAAACCATAAAGGATCATGAATGCGAAGAGGTAGTATACTATCCTCGCTGCGATGGGGTGGAATTGCGTTATTTTTCCGGGAGAGATGTCCAGTAAGATTGTCTTCAAGAGGATATCAAAGACGTTTCGAGCGGGGATATGAGTGTCGGCCAAGAAAAATAGGGTCAAAAACGTCCCTATGAAGCCCGTGATAAGGATTGGAAGGACAGGATATATGATCCTGAAGAGGAGACTCAGTCGCGGAAAGCGGAATACTAGGAGGGTTGTATTGAGGATTTGAA
>Ga0302325_10007380_pt1 | contig 24411 bp, 18 predicted proteins | sample Palsa_T0_2_FD_201948 | JGI IMG/M metagenome (GOLD analysis project Ga0302325, IMG submission 201948) | Peat permafrost microbial communities from Stordalen Mire near Abisko, Sweden - Palsa_T0_2 | ecosystem: Environmental > Terrestrial > Soil > Palsa > Peat permafrost | place: Sweden: Abisko... | reverse complement strand
CTCAAATTCGCGGTCCACTTCCTCGGCAAGATCACGCCCGAAGTCGCGGCTAAGGCAGTCACCCATTATGCCCAGCACATGGGTTCTGTCGGCAACACGATGCTGCATGAGCCAGGCACGATCCGCTCGGACTGGATCGAGCAGTTCGCAAAGCTCTCGAACGCGCTTGCCTGTCGCACCAGCGCGAGCGTGATGTTCGACGACATGAAGGGCCTGACCCCCTGGCGCAGCCTCGGCCTCGGACCAAAAGCCGCGACGGTCGCCAATTCCAAGTTTTCGCTTTATGGCGTGAAGATCGTCGGCGACGGCTCCAACCAGACCGAAACCGGGGCGCAGACCAAGCCCTATCTGAACTCGACCTCCAAGGGTTCGCCGAACTTCGACGCCGCCCAAATGAAACAGATGGTCGCCGAAGTTAAGGCCTTCGGCCTGCCGGTCCTGATCCACTGCAATGGCGATTACACGGTCGACATTGCGTTGGATGCGATTGAGGCGGCCTACGCGGGCTCGACCGACCGCGGCGTCAACCGCATCGAGCACGCGACGATGGCGCGTCCCGACCAGATTCTGCGCATGAAGAAGCTGAACGTGCAGCCGAGCTTCCTGATGAACCACGTGCGCTTCTACGGCGCCGCCTATCGTGACCAGATCTTCGGCCGCGAACGCGCTGCCTTCATGGACCCCGCCGGCGCCTGCGTAAAAGCCGGCTTGCCCTTCACGCTGCACACCGACGGGCCCTGCTCACCGCCAGGACCGTTGGCGCTCATCAGCACGGCGATGACGCGCCGATGCATCATCGACAATTCCGTTGTCGGCCCCGATCAGGCGGTATCGCTTGATGACGCGATCCGCGCCGTGACGATCGACGCTGCCCGCCAGCTCGGGCAGGGCGACCGCCTCGGCTCGCTCAAAAAGGGCAAGGAAGCGGATTTCACGATCCTGGAAACCGATCCCTATAAGGTCAGCCCGGATGCGATCGCCGACATCAAGGTCAGCGAGACATGGGTGGCGGGGGAAGGGAAGTTCGCGGCGTGAGGGGCCGGCCTCCCCATAGGGCTAACATAGCGATCACATCCGAGTTTGGCCCAAAACGTCGACCGGCGATGTCTGCTCTCATGTCAGCAATTGGGTGACGAACGGACATGTTGCGGATAGGCAATTCGGTAGCGAATGACCATTTGCGACATCCCGATTTCGCCTGTTCGCTCCGGTTTTCTGCGTAGTGGCGTTGCCGGCACAGCCCAATCTGGGCGGCGGTGCCGACCACGTCGCGCGAACACGTTCATAGGTAATCTCGCCGTCGATCACCTGCGGGGTGGTGCCGGCGGACCGAAAATCCTGCAGGGCGTTCTTTGATTGGGTTTATCGTTTTTTGGTGGTCGCTTAGTCGTGTTGCCGTGGCCAGCCTTCGCGCCAACCTTCGTCCTTGACAAGTCGGCAGATTCCTCAGGTCGCGCTGCAGCGGTTCTGGTGAGGCGCAAGCCGGGCTGATCGCCGTTGGTGAACTCGATCCCCGCTGCCTCGAACGCCCGGCGAATCGCCAGCTCATTGGCTATCGTTAGGGAGGTCTCAATGTCAGCGGCCTCTGCACGCCTGACGGTATTCACGCCCAAGGCCGAGGCTTGTGCAAGGTCCACAGCGCTCCACCTCAATAAGCCCCGCGCTGCTCTGATCTGAGCACCTGCCGCCAGCGGTGAGCGGGAAGAAGCCCTGTCGCATGCATGGCGGTGCCCCCGCTTAGGCGCTCCGCGTGACAACCAGACGCTCTCAAACATTGACGTTATACGCGGCAACGCATCGCGGCAGATCAACACGTGCGAGTCGTTATGCGGCGGGCGCTCGATCTGCTTCGAAGCATGCGATGAGAAGTAGCAACATCGGGCGTGCGTTGTCGGAAGGTACGTACATACAATACCAGCCGGCTCCTCTCCCTGCGCTGCGATCGAAATTCACAATCGCGGTTACGGCCGCCCGCCGTGGTCAGTTGAAAATCGTTGGCAAGAGCCACCTCGACATCAAGTAAATGTGACGCTTGCGCAAGTCGCGGCGGAAAAACAAGCGCCGCGGCCTCATGCGGCGTTGAAGCTGGTGGCATCGTATGAGAAACTCGACGCCGCAGCGCAGGATTCTGAGAAGACTGATGCTCCCAGATCCGATGGCCGCGTTGGTGGCAGCGACTTGCATATGAGCGGACAACGCGGCGAAAAACGCGCAACCTCGACGTTTTGTGCGAGCAGATCGTCTCCGCTGCCTAAACGCTCCTACGTTTACGAGATCAAAGTCGACGGTGTGCGGCGCTACATCGGCAAGGGCAGTAACGGTCGTGTGTACCACCATATGAAGGAGGTGAGACAGCGACTGAGGCGCCAGTTCAAGCTCAAAAACGTCAGTCCAATATTTCAGCGAAAACTGACCGAAGCGGTGATGAAGGGCGCAGTGGTGCAGGAAGTTGTTCTGGCCGACAATCTTACCTCGAAAAACGCCCACGAGCTTGAATACCATCAGCTGAAAAGAATGGTCGATAATGGGAAGCGCCACGATCTCTGGAATGTAATTCCTCAAAGCATCTACACGCCGCAGGAGTATGACGCGTATTTGAAGAAACTCACCGAAAACGCGACGAGCAAAGATCGTTTGACTCGAGCTCTTGCTCGAATGCAGCTAATGCGACTTGGAAAAGATGCTCGGCCGACCGCTAGCACGTCAAGATTGGCGCGCCGAGATTGAAGATGATTTTTTAGAAGGTGCGCTCAACAAAAGGGGCTTGCTGCGCAGGTCACGGTCACCGTATGTGCAGCGGCTGCGGCGGGGCAGAGCGCTGTCCCAAGAGGAGCTTGCCCACCGCGCGGACGTCCACCGGGCCTATTTGAGCGGCGTAGAAGGCGGAAACGTAACCCCTCGATTGGTGTTTTGGGTCGGATTGCGACGGCGTTGGGCGTCGACATCGAGGAGTTTTTCCGACGATTTCGGGCTGAGCGGCGGTGAGTGACAAAACAAAAGAGAAGGCAGTGAGGCCGGCGGAAGTGGCCGGAGCGGTAACGGCGCCGAGGGCCGCGCTGCCGATTAGCTTCGTGTAGCGCCGCGGTCAACGAGCTGTTCGAACACGATGCTCGCGCTGCAGGAACTGATTTTGTTGGCTCTCTGTAAGTAAGATCGCTCTCATTTGAGTATCATTCGGCCTCTGATCTAGGATGACGGCAAATATTCTTGGCCAACCAAGTGTTTGAATTGCCAAGAACCGCCGCCGACCGATTACGATTTCGTACTTTCCAGCTTCACTTGCTGGCGCCACAATGATCGGGTTCAACAGACCAAGCTTCTTGATACTTTGTGCAAGTTTCGCAATTTCTTTGGCCGGGCAGAGTGCTCGACCTTTCGAACGGTTAGTGGTTAAAATTTCGAGCGGTATTTCTTCATACCTATCTATTTTCATTGAGCAGCCCCTGGTTCTGAAATAATGCGGACGCACTCTGTATAATCGGGACGCGCGAAGATCAACGTGGCCCAGGTGATGGCTTGGAGAGAGATTAATTCCCTCGGTAGATGTTGCTTTGTTTGATCGTGGCCATGCCCAAGCAGTCAATCATCGTTTGCTGAGTGGCCGACCGGAGTAATACAGCCCAGCTGGTAACTGATGTACTGGTGATGGCGATCTCGGGCGACGCGGCACGCCCGATGCGCTGCTGATCATTCCGACCGCGGCAGGGAGTACACCAGCGAGCAGTTCCAGGAACTGCTCGGCGATCATGACATCGTCTGCTCGATGAGCCGCTCCGGCAGCGTCTGGTGAACGGCCGTCGTCGCGTCGCATCGATCTCAAACCGACGATTTTTGCCATCGCTATCCAACTCGGCAGCACGGTCGGCGGGGATCCCGCTGCTTAGCTCCGCGGTGGCGAAATCGCTGCGAATGCCGCAGGCCCTGACCCAACGTGGTCGGGTGATCATCATCTGTTACGCACGGTATCGCGTCGTCAGCTCGCTGTTCTCGTGGGGAAGTATCTTTAATAGTTTTTCCTTCGCTCAAAGCGAGCGACGCACGACCGCGAAGTAGGCACACGTATCCCAGCCGGGCCGTTTAGCGCGGCTGGAAGTGTTTGTGTGTTCTACTCGAAACTAGTCGTAGTTCTTCTTGCACACGGGCACTTCGCGTGCAGGCAAGCCGACCTTATCGAACGCCGCCTTGGAAAGCCCAAGCCTCTGGTCCACGTTAGGTACGACTTTGACCACCTTGTTAACGAGACCGCCATCTGACTCCTTGATGACCTCGGTAACAAAGCTCGTTCCGATTGCCTGACGATTTTCGTCAAGCTTCATCTGTCCATTTGGCGCGTCGAGGACGAGAGAGGCGAGTGCATCGCGGAATTTCTTCTGACCACCGCTAAGGTCGCCATTGACCTTGTCGAGTGCTTGAAGCGTAGCTTCCGTCTCGTCGTAATAATTGACGGCGCACAGAGAAGGGCCGGCGAAGCGATTTTTGAAATAACCTTCATTGGGTGCCTGCTGGTAGGCTTTTACAAACGCCTGCCATTTCGGGTCGTCCCAGGTGTCAGCGAAGGGGCCTGCGGCGTTAACGCCGGTCAGTGCCTCTTTGGCCTTACCCTTCGACGACAAGATTGATTGATCGACCATGATCGATCCGCCAACAAGCTTGGCGTTACCGCCGGCCTGCTGGTATTGGTTGAGGAAGTTCAAGGCGTCAGCGCCACCGAGGCCGACATAAATAGCGTCAACATCCGCCGACAGAATCTGCGGAATGAAGGAGGAAAAGTCCTTGGTGCCGAGTGGCACCCAGATCCGCTTAGCGATTTCGCCGCCAGCCGGACAATAATTGAGCGCAAGACCGAACACCTGAGTATAGATAAACGAGTAATCCTCGCCGATTGTCGCGATCTTCTTGTAGTGCTTGACATTGTAGATGTAGTCGCCGAGCCCCATGTGCATCTGGGCACCATCAATGTTGAAACGGAAGAAATTCGGTGCTGGATTGACATAGGTGGTCTCCAGCGCGCCGGAGCAGCCATTGATGAATGTGACTTGCGGCTGGGTCTTTGCGTAATCATGCAAGGCTATGCCTTCAGAGCCCGAGAGCGGGGCTATGAGGAGATCGACCTTGTCCTGCTCGACAAGCTTCTTGGCAGCGCGCAGTGCGGAATCGGGGCTCGCATCCGATGAGCCTCTGATGATTTCAAGTTCCTTGCCGCCTGCTTTGTTGTGATGCTGCATCATCGAGAGCTCGAAGCCCCGCATGCCGTCCTCGCCCAATGCGGTGTATGTCCCTTCGAGCGTCGAAAAGACCCCGATTTTGATCTTGTCGGCCGCGTGCGCCGACCAAATGCCGACGACCGCGTTCAACGCAGCCGCGACTGTTAGTCCGATACCCTTATGCATTGGATACCCTCCCGCTTGAGACAGAGCCGTTTTACCGGTCAATTATACTTGTGCGCCGTTCGTCCGGGCGTGACATGTACCGATTGCCAAGCCCGACTTTAAATCGTAGCAGCGGGTTCATCAGTGCTACAAGGCGGGAAACATGCTGAGTATCTAATATGACGTAATGTCATACTTAACACTGAATCGTTGCTCTACTAGTATTCTGCACTGCCATGGTTCAGCGAAATGCCGAGTGTTGCTCCTCTCGTCGACGCCCCTAAGCCCGGGGTCCATGATCGACAAGTGTTTGCGCGAGCCGGCTTTCGAGCCGATTGGGCTAAGATTCTCGCCGAATGAGTGCGGCGCCGCGAAGTTGGATCGGTGCCGCCGTGGAGCGGAAGGAAGACGAGCGGCTACTCACCGGGCGCGGACGCTACATGGACGACCTCGAGCCGGTGGCCGGGCTTCGACATGCGGCCATCCTGCGCTCGCGGCATCCTCATGCGCGCATCCGCGGCATCGACACGACCGCAGCGAAACAGCTCCCGGGTGTTGTTGGCGTCGTCACGGGGGCTGAGATCAGTGCCGTCGCCGGCATTATTCCTAGCGTGGTGCGCTCCAAGATTCGCTACCGGGTATGCGCGACGACGAAGACCCGCTATGCCGGTGAACCAGTTGCCGTCGTGGTCGCGGACAATCGCTACATTGCCGAGGACGCGCTCGAGCTGATTGAGGTCGACTACGACCCGCTACCCGGCGTTGCCTGGTTGGAGGACGCGGTACGCCCGGATGCGCCGCTGCTCTTCGAGGAAGCTGGAACGAACGTCGCACAGACGCGCCGGTTCGCGTACGGCGACCCCGACGCGGCATTCGCGTCCGCAGCACGCACGTTTCGTTATGAGTATCGCTACCCGCGTTCCATAGCGACTCCGATGGAGACCTACGGAGTCATCGCGAACTTCGAACCGCGTCCGGACCGCTACACCATATGGTCCAACTTCCAGGGACCGTTCGTGCTCCAGCCGCTGATGGCCGCGGCGCTCAACGTGTCCGGCAACCGCGTGCGCATCATCACGCCGCTCGACTCCGGCGGCAGCTTCGGGCTCAAGCAGGCGGTTTATTCGTACATGGTGCTGATGGCCGCGGTCTCCCGCCTCCTGGGCATTCCCGTGAAATGGACGGAGGACCGACTAGAGCACCTCATTGCGTCGTCGAGCGCGACCGACCGTGTCGGCGAGGTCGAGGCGGCGTTTACGTCGGAGGGCGAACTGACCGGCCTGCGTTTCGGCAACGTGGTCAACCTAGGCGCCTACATTCGAGCGCCCGAACCCGCTTCGGTTTACCGGATGCATTCGACTTCGAACGGCCCGTATCGCGTCAAGAATATCGCCGTCGAGAACGCTCTGGTCGTCACTAACCGGGTACCCGCAGGACTGAACCGCGGCTATGGCGGCCCGCAGTTCTACTTCGCGCTCGAACGCATCATGGACATCGCGGCGCGCGGCCTCAGGATTGATCCGGTCGAGTTGCGCCGACGCAACCTCGTCCGCGAGGACGAGTTCCCCTATCAGTGCCCGGCGGGATCTGTGCTCGACTCGGGCGACTACGACTCCTGCATCCGCGAGGTCCTCCGTCTCGCCGATCACGCCGCGCTGCTCGAGCGGCGCGAGCGGGCCCGGGCGGAAGGCAAGCTTTTCGGCATCGGCATGGCGGTTGGCGTGGAACCGTCGGGCTCGAACATGGCCTATGTCGGACTGGCGCAGACGCCCGAACAGCGGGGCAACGCCGAGCCGAAGTCCGGCGCCAACGCTTCGGTGACGATTTCTATGGATCCCGGCGGTGGCGTGATGGTCCAGCTGGATAGCACCCCGAATGGGCAGGGCCACGCGACCGTCGCTGCGCAGATCGTGGCGCAAGAACTCGGTCTCGCGCCGGAGGGCATCGACGTCATCACCGAAGCCGACACGCGCGTCATGGCCTGGAGCATCGCCTCGGGCAATTATTCGAATCGTTTCGCGGCATCGGTTACGAGCGCGGTGATGCTCGGTGCGCGCCGGATCGGCGTGAAGTTGAAACTGATAGCGGCCGAGGAGTTCGGCGTGCCGGCTGCGGCGATTGAGCTCGCGGATGGCGTTGCTCGGGTCGTCGCAGATCAGCAGCGGTCGATCGACGTTGGTCGTCTTGCCGCGCGCGCCCATTGGCATCCTGCCGGCATGCCGATGGGCATGGAAGCCGGCATGCACGAGACAGTGGTGTTGGATGCGCCGTCGCTTACCGCGCCCGACGCGACGGACCGTGTGGCCTCTGCGCTTACCTACGGCTTCGTGGCAGATCTTGCGGCGATCGAGATCGACCGCGCGACGGGTCGTCTCGACGTGGTCAAGTATGTCTCGGTGCATGACGTGGGAACGATGCTCAATCCCAAGATCGTCGACGGCCAGGTGCAAGGCGGCTTCGCACACGGCCTCGGGGCCGCGCTGTTAGAGGAGCTGATTCATGACCGCGAGGGTAACTTCCTCACCGGGTCATTCGCCGATTACCTGTGTCCCACCGCGCCGGAGATGCCGGTCCTCCATATCGGCCACATCTCGACCCCAAGCCCACATAACCTCACCGGCGCAAAGGGCATGGGCGACGGCAGCTCGATGCTTGCGCCGGCGGCTCTCGCCAATGCCGCCGCAGACGCGCTCGGTCGCGAGGACATCGAATTGCCCCTAACGTTGAATCGCGTCTGGGCGCTCGCCAACGAACCGGTGCCCGCCGCGGCCGGGGAATCATGAAGCCGGCGCCGTTCGAATACTGCCGCCCCGACACGCTCGATGAAGCGCTCGAGCTACTGCATGAGTACGGCCCGGACGCCAGTGTGCTGGCGGGCGGCATGTCGCTCGGCGCGATGCTGAACATGCGCCTGGCACGGCCGGACGCGGTCGTAGACATCAAACGCATCCCCGGCTTGGACGCGGCGATCGTCGCGAGCGAAGTCCGTACCGGCGCAACGCTTACGCAAGCGCGGGCGCTCGAGGACGACACGCTGATGCGCGAGGTGCCCCTCCTCGCGCTGGCATTGCCCTGGGTTGGCCATTTCCAGACACGTAATCGCGGCACCCTATGCGGCTCCGTGGCGCACGCCGACCCCAGCGCCGAGATGCCGCTCGTCCTCACGACGCTCGACGGCGAGATCGAGCTGCAATCGGCACGCGGCACCCGCCGCGTGCGGGCGCGTGAGTTCTTCGTTGACATCATGACCACGGCGCGCGCGTACGACGAACTACTTACTGCACTCGTTTGGCCGGAGCGGCGGCTGGAAACGCGGCACGCGTTTGTTGAGATTGCGCAGCGCCACGGCGACTTCGCCATTGTCGCCTGCGCCGTGGAGACCGTTGTAGATGCGCGGGGCCGTGTCGCCTCTCTCACCATGGGCCTCGGCGGCGTGGAAAGCCGCCCGTTTGTGGCGGATACCGCAGAGTTCATCGGCGAACGCGCCTGTCCAGCGTTGGCCCAAGCCGTCGCGGCGGCAGCCGCGGAACGTGTAGACCCGATGACCGATCTCAAAGTGAGCGCGGCGTATCGTCGTGCGCTCGTCCGCAGCCTCGGCGCGCAGGCAATCGCCGAAGCATTCGCGGCCAGACCAACGACCTGACATGCTGCGACTGAAATCTGACGCGCGTCACCCTGTGACGCTTGAAGTGAATGACCAGCCGCGGATTGGTCACGCGGAGCCGCGTCGGCTGCTATCGGATTTCCTGCGTCACGAACTGGGACTCTACGGCACGCACGTCGGCTGCGAACACGGCGTTTGCGGCGCCTGCACCGTCATCGTCGACGGGCGGGCCGTACGCAGCTGCATGCAGTTCGCGGTCGAGTGCGATGGCGCGGCGGTGCGCACGGTCGAAGGTCTGGCCGGACAGGGGGAACTCGGCATCTTACAGCTGGCCTTCCGCCGGCATCATGCCGTGCAATGCGGCTTCTGTACCGCCGGCATCCTAATGTCCGCTACCGACTTTCTTGGCCGCCACCCGGACCCGTCGGAAGCAGAAGTGCGCGACATGCTGTCGGGCCACATCTGCCGCTGCACCGGCTATTACCCGATCGTGGCAGCGATCCTCGACGCCGCACGCGCGATCCGGGAAGCCGGAGGATAGGCGCGCATGGATCTCGCTACCGCATTCGCGCTCACTGTCGCTCGCCGTCCAGAGGCGTGCGCCATTACCGACGGCGGCAAGGCGCGCACCTATGCGCAATGGCACGCGGAGTCACTACGCCTGGCCGGTGGTCTGGTGCGGCTGGGCCTCGCGCAAGGCGACCGCCTGTTGGTCCTGCTCAAGAACCGCTATGAAACGACTGTTCTCTACTGGGCCTGCCAGTCGCTCGGGATCGTATTCACGCCCCTCAACTGGCGCGCGCGTACCGCAGAGGTGGCTTTCTGCCTCGACGATTCGGATGCAAAGGCGGTCGCCTTCGAAGAGGTCTCGACCGACTCCGTCCGCGAGGCGTTGGCGCAGTGCGGTCGCGAAGGCGTGCCGCGCATCGTTGTTGGGGCGGGACGTAGCGAGGCGGGCGAGGCTTCTTATACGGGTCTCGCGGAGAGCGACCCGCCCCGCAAGCCGGCAGTCATCGGTGAGCACAGTACCTGCCTCATGCTCTACACCTCGGGCACCACCGGGCCGCCCAAAGGTGTGCCGCGGACGCACCGCAACGAGCTCTCCGCCGCCGTCTCGCAGATCGCGCACAACCGCTATCTCTTCGGCGAGGCCGCGCTCGGGGTCATGCCGCTCTACCACACGATGGGCATGCGGGTGTTGCTGTCGACGGCCTTGCTCAACGGCAAGTTCGTGTGCGTGCCGACATACGACACCGAGCAGGTGCTGGGCCTGATCGAGTCCGAGCTCGTCACGACGATGTTTCTCGTGCCGACATTGTATTTCGACATCCTGCGTCATCCGCGCAGGCGCGGCTTCGATCTTTCGTCGCTCGCGCGGATTGGCTACGCGGGGATGACGATGACCAATGCGCTGTCCGAGGAATGCCTCGCCGAGTTGCGGCCCGAACTCTTCGTCAACTACTATGGCTCGAGCGAAGTCTACACGCTGTCGTTCTGCGATCACCTCGACGTCAAGCCGGGCTGTGCCGGCCGGCCTGGCCTCAACCAGACGCTACGTATCGTGCGCGCCGATCCGGATGGCTCGGCCACGCCCAATAATGTCGTGCCCCGCGGCGAAACCGGAGAGATCATTGCCAGCCTCTCGAGTCCGGAAGCCTTCGCCGGTTACTGGCAGCGGCCGGACGCAACAGCCAAGGCGCTGCGCGGCGGCTGGTACTTCACCGGCGATCTCGGCCATTTTGATGAGGACGGTGAGCTTTACGTCGCCGGTCGCGTCGATGACATGGTGATCACGGGCGGAGAGAATGTATATCCTGAGGAGGTGGAAAACGTGTTGGCCCGTGCACCGTCTGTCGGGCGCGTGGCCGTCGTCGGGATGCCGGACGATCGCTGGGGTCAGAAGCTCGTCGCCTTCGTCGAGCTCGCGCAGGGGCAGCAGAGTGAGAAGGCGCTCAATGCGCACTGCCGAGCGGCCGGGCTCGCCGGCTTCAAATGTCCGAAGGAATATGTGTTCGTAGAGCGGATTCCGCAGTCGCCCGTCGGCAAGTTGTTGCGACGGGAGCTGCGGGCCGGCAATTATCGGCGCGTGGGTTGAGCGCCGTGCATCAGGGCGGAGATTCCATGACAGACAAATATGCCAAGCAACGCGCGGAGCTGCTGAACGAGCTCGATGGCCTACGCGTCGAGGTGGACGCCAACCTGCGCATCGCCACGCTTATCCTCGACCGGCCTCCGCTTAACATCGTGTCCTATAAGGCCCGCTCGCAGATCGCGGCACTGTTCGATGAGATCGGGCGTGACGCGGAGGTCGGCGTGATCGTCGTCCGAGGCGCGAACGGTGTCTTTACGTCAGGGGGCGACGTTCGCGGCTTCTTCAAGGTGCGCCGCGATGGCATGTCGCACCTCGCCTGGAACATCGCAGCGCCGGAACGCTGCCCCAAGCCGGTCATCGCCGCGATGGAGAAATACGCCTTCGGCGTCGGGCTTGAACTGGCGCTGGCTTGCGACTTCCGGGTGGCAACGAAGGACACGCTGATTGCGCTGCCTGAAGTCTCGATTGGGCAAATGCCGGGCTCGGGTGGAAGCCAGCGAGTTCTGCGGATGGTGGGCATGACCCGAGCCAAAGATATGGTCATGCAGGGCCGGCGGCTGTCGGCGCAGGAGGCGTATGAGTGGGGTCTGCTCACCGAAGTCGTCGCCGACAGCGCCGCGCTCGACGAGGCTGTGCTGGCCTACGCCGCGCGGCTCAACGCGCTCTCACCGTTGGCGCTATCGACGGTAAAACGCGTGCTCAATCTCGGCGACGACGCAAGCCTGGAGGCAAGCTTCGATCTCGAGGGACACGCATATGAAAAGCTTCGCGACTCGCACGATTATACCGAAGGCGCGCATGCGTTCTTCGAAAAGCGCAAGCCGAAGTATGACGGGACGTGATCGCGTGACGGCGATCGCTCAGCGCCCCTTCGTCGGAGGTTGCAACCACGGAGGGTGAGAGTACGACCACCGAACGCGCGCTGCGCGCGCTTTGTCGATGGTCCAGGGTCCGGGGCGAGCCGAATTGTCCACGCTGCTTTGGCCCAGCGGCGCGCCGGTGACCTCACTGACCACCCGAAGACCCGAGCGGATCGCACCGTCCATACCGCCGGGGCCAGGCCGTTCGTCCGTGTGCTCACCCGTGAAAAACACTCGATTGCTAAGCGGCCGTTTGATCTCGCGGAGCACGGTCTCCCGCTGATCGCCGATCGGGGCGCGGGCGATGCAGCGAGCAAACGGATCGTCCGTCCAGCTCACTATCGCGCCGCCGACTCTCGTCAGACGGCTTCTGGTGATCTCGGTCAGCGCCTTGTTTATCTCGCCGAGTACTTCGTTCTGAGCGAGCCCGCGAGGCTCTGACTCGGCACTGAGGATGGTCGTCACGATCGCGGCATTCCCGGGCTGGTCGACGGAAAGGTCGAGCAGCCAACGCGGAATAGTGTCGCTGAAGAACGCAGTTCGCACTGCATCGCTCACCGCCTTGCGCTCCTGGTATTGCGCTACGACCGCGGCTCCGGTGCCATAACGCAGCGAGACAAGCGCGCGTACCTTCGCCACCGGTAGCGGAGGATTCCAGCCGATGTCGGTCGTGAGTGGACCGGGAACGGCGAGGACAAGGAGGTCGCCCTCGAACTGCGCCTTCTCGGTCTCGGCCATCACGGACGAGCGAGACCAGTCGATCAAGCGCACGACCTGCTCAAGACGCACGTCCAGGCCCTGCGCTAGGCGCCGCGGAAGCTGATCGTTCCCTTCCGCCATCTGCATGTACCGTTCAGGTCCAAGGTGCAGGCCGCGGGCGTCGACGAACCGGAGCGGGATCGATGGCTGGATTTCAATGATCGCGTCGAGCAGCGCGATCGCTGGCGCAGAGACGCGGCAGCGGCGCACCCAGGCCGCACCCGTCTCGAACGGCTCGGGCGGATGCTCGGCGTGCGCTTTCCCTAACTCGCCAAAGCAGGCGCCTATCTCCTCCGGACCGAGGAGACGTCCGCGGTATCTGACGCAAGGGAGTTCAGCTCCGACGGTCGTGAGTGGCGTGAGCTTGATTCCGAACTCGTGGCAGAGGTCAAGGATCGTGTTTTGTCCCTCGTAAAGGATCATCGCTCCGACGTCTGCGTGCTGGCCGTCGGCGAAAGGGTCCCGCAGCGTCAATACACGTCCGCCGACCCGCGGCCGCGCCTCGAGGATCGTAACCTTGTGACCGGAGGTTTGCAGTCGGTGCGCGGCTACAAGACCTGAAAGCCCAGCGCCGACGACCAGTATTTTCATGACGTCGCTCTTTTCCCGTGGGAGCGATCCTGTCCAACAAAAAGATTATGATTACAGGTCCAGCAATGCAGGATGTCACCGCTCCCGATCGGTTCGAGAGTTCCGTTGCTGCCATGCAGCATCCAGCACCAAGGGCAGCGAAGCGTTTCGTTTTCTCTGGCCTTGAAGGATTTACGACGCTTCGGCTTTTCAAGTTCTGCTGTACGTTCGCTGGTCTTTTTCTTCAGTTTACTTTTCAGGTCTGCGATATTTTTTTCAAGACCGATGATCCGCTGTCTGGACACGACAGCGAGTTGATCTGCCACTTTCAAGATCTTGTCCTCGACGGTCATCTCGTAACAATCGTTTAGGCGCTGCAAGCGAGTAGATTTCAATCGCAACTTTGATTGACTTTGATCTGCGACGTTCCCCGAAACGCCGCCGCCGCAAATACTACAGGCTATCGTTCGTCTCGCGCCGACGTTGACGATGCCGGCGGCGATCTCCTAGTCGGGCGGTGCACATATCAGATATGCCCTACGATTTAGGCTCGTTGCGCTGAGCTGAGCTAACCTGACTCAAAGACGTCTGTCGCCTTGGATCAATTCTGCTCAAGCCTCAGAGAGCCCTGTTACTGAGGAAACTAGCTGTAGTGGTACTGCGGAACGTGCCCTCGCGCGGTATCTTGGCTGACGCGGCGCCATTGCGAAGCTCCCAGTTTGCGAGCTGCGCGATGGCCTTCGAAAGTTGCCTCGTAGACCGTCCGTGGTGCGTTCGCGCAGCCAATTGTCTCGACGCTGACACCGCGCTCCCTCAGCAAGTGATAAAGCGCATTGTTCGATCGTCGCGCCGTCGCCATGACGATGGCATCTGCTTTGATTCGGCGAATGCTCGAAGGTTTGTAGACGTTGACGATGGCCGCGCTGGCGCCATCAATATTTGTGACCAGGTGGGAGGTCATTATTTGGACTTCGGCTTCATGCAGGTAGGTCATCATCCAGTGCAGATAGACTTCCGGCGCGGTCTCCATGCCGATCATCGGCCACCTTGTAATGAGCGTGACCTTGGCGCCCTGTTTGGCCAGTTTGACCGCCGTCAACGGTGCGGCCACATCCGCCATTTCGTCTATCACCACGATCTCCCCCGATATCGAAGTCTTGTCGAGCGCAACCTGGTCCCAGGCGACGCACTTGCCCGCTTCCCAGCCAGGGATTGGCTTTCCGGTCTGGCCTTGAAAGCCGTCGCGACGGTACTGCGCTCCAGTCGCCACCACGATGTGATCCGGTTTTTCAGCGGCGAGCACAGAGTCGATATTTTCAGCGGTCACGGGACTCATCAGTTTGATCGATGCGCCATTGCCCCTGGCTTGTTCGGCCAGCCACGTGGCAATGGTCCCGTATTGCTGGCGGTACGGCAGCGCGCCGTAAGCCCGAACATGTCCGCCTACGGCTTCTTCACGTTCGTAGACCGCTACCGCGTGCCCGCTAGCCGCCGCTATGCGCGCGTATTCGAGGCCGGCCGGTCCGGCGCCGATGACGAGCACCCGCTTGGGCGCGTAGGTTTTGGTGATGGAGCCCGCGCCCCAGATCGTTTCGCGCCCTACCACCGGATTATAGGCACACTGAACTCGACTGCCGCGTATAACCGACCGCCAGCAATAGTTGGCGGCGACGCACCGCCGAATATCCTTTTCGCGCCCTTCTTTCACTTTATTCATCCACTGTTCGTCGGCAATCATCTGACGGGAAAGCAGCACCGCATCGGCGTCGCCCGAGGCGATGAGCTCGTCGGCAACGTCCGGATAGCTGATCCGACCGACAACCAGGACCGGCTTCTTCGAAACAGATTTGAAAGAGCGTGAATACTCGCGCTCCCATCCCTGCTCGAAAGTCATCGGCGTATGGATCCACGAATGATGGACACCGGCTGACACGCTCACGTAATCGATGTCGGCCTGCTGTTCGAGATCGAGATGGACGCGCTTAACATCGTCAATCTCGAGATCACCTTCCCAGAACGACGTCGAGTTGATGCGATAGCCAAGGATAGCGCGGTCGCCGATCCGCTTGCGGATACGCCGGAGGCACTCAACCGAAAACCGCAACCTGTTTTCGTACGATCCACCCCAGCGATCATTGCGGTGATTGTAGAGCGGCGACAGGAACTGCCAGGGCAGATAGCCATGCCCGAGGTGCAACTCCACGCCGTCTAGACCCGCCGACACCGCCCGGCGTGCGGCTTCAGCAAAGCAATGCAGGATGTATTCAATCTCGTGCTCTTCGAGTTCCTTGGGAGTCGGCCCCCCAGGAATCTCGCCGACCGGCATCTGGCTCGGGCCTAAGTTGTAGGAATTGTATTCGTATGGATCACGAGCGGGATCCGTTTTCAAAAATGGCGTCGGCGAGCGCAGGCCGATGTGCAACAATTGCGCGATCAGCGCGCAGTCGTGTTTCTTGACGGCCCTGGCCACTCGAGCCAGCCCCTCCACCTGGTCTTCGTTCCAAAGCCCGGGAAAGCCGGCCGGAGTGTAAAGCGTATCCTTATCGATCAAATGGCCGCCAAGAATGATCATCCCGATGCCGGTCCGAGCGCGCTCTTCGTAGTAGGCGACAGCCTGCTCGGTAAAAACCCCCTCATGGGGGCTTCTGACCCACGTGGGACAGACCGGCCCAAAAATGACCCGGTTTGCAATCTTGGTATGGCGGATCTGCCAGGGCGAAAATAAATGGGCATAAGGTTGAGGGTTTGGCACCTTGGTTTCTCCTCCGACGCTCTTCGTTTTCTAGCGCGCACGACGCATTCTTCTGCCCGGTCGCGTGGCTCACCGCGGCTTTCGGTAATGTGCTCCATGGCGCCCGGCGCATGATACCTGACGCGCGACCGAGGTATAGGGTTGAAAAGCCAAGGACCGAAGGTCGGGAAAGAACCCCGCGTGGGTTCGGTTGGGTAATGACGCGTTGGCCGACAAGCCCGCGCTGTGTTGACGATCGCGTTTAAAAAAATCACCGGTGAGTGTATTCGCATAAAATTGGGGAAGCGCAAATGAAACTAGTAGGCTTTTTGCCGAACCAGCAGGTTCGTCTCGGTTTCCTTCTGGAGAAGGAGATACTTGACCCCGGCTTGGCCTGCTCTTCATTGGCGCCGGGCGAAGAGCATTTGTTTCGAGACGCAACGTCGTTCATTCGAGCCGGCAAACCGGCCTTCGAGTTGGCAACACGTTTGATCGAGCAGCGCCCAAGAAACGCGCTGCACCCACTTGCGGGCGCCAAGCTCACCGCGCCGATGCTTCCATCGACGATTCTTTGCGCCGGCAGCAACTATCGCGAACACAACGAGGAAAAAGCCGGCGCGCCGATGAGCGGAAAGGAGCCCGAGTTCTTTATCAAAACGTCGGATAGTGTTGTCGGTCCCGAAGAAGATATTCAATCCGATGAAATCCTGACGCGCAAACTCGATTGTGAGGCGGAACTCGCGATCGTCATCGGCAAAGCCGGGCGGCACATATCCGTAGAGCGGGCGCTGGAGCACGTGTTCGGATACACCATCGCCAACGATGTAACCGCGCGCGACCGGCAGGTGCGCAGGTCGGGGAATTTCACCTGGTACGAGTTGGGCCGTGGCAAAGCTTTCGACTCCAGCGCCCCGATCGGACCCTGGATTGTCACGGCCGATGAAATTGATGATCCGCAAACACTGGATATAAAAATGCGGATCAATGGCGAGCTTCGCCAGTCAAGCAATACCAAAAATATGATCTGGACTTGCGCCGAGCTGATCCACTTTTTCTCAGTAAATTTTACGCTGAAGCCGGGTATGGTGATCATTACTGGCACGCCGGCAGGAACCGCATGGTCGGTCGATCGCGAGCTTGGAGGTCGGTGGCAGCCAAGAGAAGGAGTTGTCGCCGCGACGCGCTATTGTCTCCCAGGCGACCGGATCGAATGTGAAATCCAATCGATTGGCGTGCTCAGGAATGCCGTCATCTAAAAGCATGCACCCGCAGTATCCGCAAGACCGTTACATTTGGTAACCGTTGGGCTAGCATGCGCGTCGCTTTGAATACGGCTTAGACCCACACCTCCAAGCCAGACCAAAACCAAGGCGCAGGGAATGTTGCCTCGAATACGGATCAAGGGTGCGACGATCGTTTCGATGGATCCTACGCTCGGGATCATCGAGTCGGGCGATCTGCTCATCGACAACGGCAAGATCGTTGCGGTCGGCAAAAACGTCCGCAGTTGGGCCGTAAGCGAGATAGACGGCCGCGGCATGATCGCGATGCCGGGCTTTATCAACGGCCATATCCACCTCTGGCAGACCGCGTTGCGGGGTATCGCCGCAGACTGGACGCTCGACCACTACTTCGGCGTGCTGATTGGCCAAGTCGTCGGCCTCTACAAGCCGGAAGACGCATATATCGGCAATCTCGCTGGCGCGCTTGATCAAATCAATTCTGGCGTTACGACGCTGTTCGATTGGTGCCACATCGTCAATACGCCGGCACATGCCGACGCCGCGGTCGACGCCCTTCAAGAATCGGGAATTCGGGCAATATTTGCGTACGGCACGCCGATGACTCTCTTCGGCACTAAAGAACCGCATCCCACTGACGCGAGACGGATGCGCAGAGAGCGGTTAGCTTCCAGCGACGCATTGGTGACGATGGCGCTCGCTATTCGCGGTACTGACTTCGCGCCGGGCACGGCGGAAGCGGATATCCGATTCGCTCGCGAACTCGGCCTTCTGGCCTCGTTCCACGTCGCTTGCGCCAAGCATGGACCACGGCCGCAATCCATGCAGAGCCTTGCAGAGCAAGGCTTGCTTGGTGAGGACATTAACTTGGTCCACGCTAATTTTCTGACTGCTGACGAGTTCAGGGTCATCGCCAACAATGGCGCAAGTATCTCCATCACTCCGGAAGTTGAAATGCAAATGGGTTTGGGCCTCCCGCCGACCGGAGCAGTGCTTGCCGCTCGCGGTAAATTCAATATCGGGACCGATGTCGTCACCGGCGTGAGCACCGACATGTTCACCCAAATGCGCTTTCTCATTCAAACTCAGCGGGCGCTTACGAACGATACCTTCCATCAGCGAGAGGCCATGCCGGACAAGCTGGCAATTACGGTACGACAAGCTCTCGAACTCGTTACCATCAAATCTGCGCAATGCTTCGGGCTGGACGGCAGGCTCGGCTCGCTTACTCCGGGAAAAGAGGCCGATGTGGTTCTGCTGCGCAAGAGCGATATAAATATGCGGGCGGCAGCAGATCCGATCGCGGCTATCGTGCTGCACGCGGGCGTCGCCAATGTCGACACCGTCATTGTCGGCGGCAATGTCGTCAAACAGAACGGGAAGCTCACTTACCGCGACCTGCCACGACGTCTCGCAGAGCTTGAGCGCTCGTCCGAGCGACTGAACGCTGGCTTCGCTTCGAAAGCTTCCGCCGCCTGACGGCTAAAGCGGTTCGCGCGACTTTACTCAACGTCGTTCTCGAAGGAGGCCAGAAAACCGCGGCGCCTGCGAAAGGCCTTGGCGTCCGGTGTTGCCGGATTCAGCTTTAAGACTGGACGAGCGGTCATGCAGCTTAGGCGCGACGCTGTCGCTGGCACCGCTTGAGCTTCCCGCCTCCTCGAAGATCGCCGGGACAAGATCCTGACTGAGCTGTGGATCGGCGCATGGCACATATGTAGTCTCCAGACCAAGCTCGCCCCGGACGATGTTTGCGCCCTGAGCGGCGGCGGCGCTTTTATAAAATGCAACTAAGCGGTTGGCGCCCTGACGACCGAATCCGCAATCGGAGGTGACGAGCAGGTTCTCGACGCTCACATACTTCAACGCTTTGCGGATGTCGCTGGCGACCTCCTCCGGCCTTTCGGCGTTTAGCGTGCGGTGCGAGACGACGCCGAGTGCAAACTTTTTCTGCGTCTTGCCCTTCCAATTGCCCAGCAGTTCGAGTTCGGCGAAGCCGCGGTCCTTCATCTCAAGTGTCAACACATCGCATTTAATCCGATCGAGATAGATTTCCAGCGCGTTCGCATACGACGTCTTGTCGAATACCCGCTGCATCATCGGATTTCCCCAGCAGGTGTGAATCCAAATCTCAGCGTTTTCGAGGCCCGCCAGCTCGTGATTCAGGGCCTCCGTCAAAAAGTTGAGCGTGTCGGTCGCCTCAGGGTAATAGCAAGCGATGAAGTGGATCGTCGGCTCCTCAATCTGGATGACGTTGCAGCCCGAAGCGACCAACTCCCTGAGTTCGCGGTTGATGGCGGTAGCCATGTCCCAGATCATCTGTTGTTTGTTGTCATCAAGCCGGTATTCGGGCGTGTGAGAGTCGAGAAACAGCGCCATGACTTGGCCCGACACAGTCCCGAACTTGACCGGCTTGCGTGTGCGCGCCTGGGTCATGCGGTAAATCTTGGCGTATTCGAGCGGATTGCGCGGATTGTGCTCGATCTTGCCGGTCACAATCGGCCAACGCCAAGACGTGTAGATTTCATTCAATAGCGTGCCAGGCGGATATTTCAGAAGGTCAGAGCGGGTAGTCTCGGGCTGCAATTCGTCAAAAACGACACCGCGCCAGCGTTGCAAAGGATAGTGATGCCATGACCGTCCGGCTAAATCGGCATCGAGGAAAAAATCTCCGCACGTCACAATATCGAGCCCGGCCCGCTCCTGATCTGAAACGACCACGGCGAGGGCGTCGGAGAATTGCTCGCGGTAGATCGGGTCGAGCATCGCCGTATCCAGCGGGCGGCCCCAAAGACTCTGAGTGTACCAGGCCGGCCGCGGCCAGGACCCGGTCGTGGTGGCGGCCAAAGGTACGTTTTTTGTAGCGGTTAAGGCCATAATAGATCCTCCCGAAATCGATGATGAAGCTTACCTTAGACGGCGAAGCCGCCCAATAACGTCCGTAAGACGCCTGTTGCGAAGGGCGGCCGGCGGAGCTTGGCGAGGCGATTGTGCACGCCATGCTGCTTGCGACTGCGCTGCTTTCGGCCGCGGTCTTGTTTTGCTCGCAAGGAAATCATCTCAAACTGATATGACGGCGTGTCATGGCGTCGCTAAATCGATCTCTATAGCTTTTTACGGGCGCGACAAATTTGCGGCGTGGGAGCATCCGTTGAATCGGGCGGAAACGAGCGCGTTGGATTGGCCCGACGTGATCTATTCGAATTTTCGGCGCGCCGGTATCCGCCAGGTCGGCTATGTGCCGGATGCCGGCTTGAGTCGGCTGATCCAACTCTGCCAGTCCGATCCCGAAATCGAGGACGCCGTGCTCACGACGGAGGAGGAAGGTATCGGCCTGGTCGCCGGTGCAGCTCTCGGTGGGCAGCGCGCTGCGATCCTCATGCAAAGCAGCGGCGTCGGCAATTGCGTCAATATGTTCTCGCTGGTGAAGCAGTGCCGCCTGCCGTGCCTTATGTTCGTGACGATGCGCGGTGAATACGCCGAATTCAATCCTTGGCAGGTGTCGATGGGCTCAATCACTGACGCGTGCCTGCGGTTGTGCGGCTTCTTGGTCTATCGCATCGAAAAAGCCGAGGACGTCGCTGACGTGGTTGCGGCGGCCTGCGACATTTCGTTCGACTCAAACCAATTGGTGGCCGTCATCTTGTCGCAACGTCTTGTCGGACGCAAACGCTGGAATAATTGATGCTGCACCGCCGCGAATTCGTGAAGCAGTTGCTCTTCGAGCGCGGCGATCTACTGGTGATATGCGGGCTGGGTACACCGACGTATGACGTGGCGGCGGCCGACGACGACGGATCGAACTTTTATCTGTGGGGAGCAATGGGTTCGGCCTCAATGGTCGGGCTTGGGCTTGCTCTAGCGCAGCCCGACCGGCGGATCGCGGTGTTCACCGGCGACGGCGAAATGCTAATGGGACTGGGCAGCCTCGCCACCATCGGCGTCAAGCAACCGCCGAATCTCGCTATCGTCGTGCTCGATAACCAGCACTATGGCGAGACTGGCATGCAGCCGAGCCACACGCACTCGGGCATCAGCCTTGTCGATGTCGCGCTCGGCTGTCGTTTCAAAGAAGCGCGCAGCTTCGAGAAGGCGGAGGAAGCGCCGCTGGCGCGGGAAATGATGTATTCGCGGCCAGGACCGCTGTTCATTCACGCCCACGTCGCTGCGCAACACCTTGAACAAGTGCTGCCCGAGCGCGACGGAGTCATCCTGGCGCGTAATTTCACCGACCGGCTGCGCGTCGGCGGCAGGCAATGAGCTACATGTCGCCGTTTGGCGGCAAAAAGGACAGCGACTTCGGGTGAGAAACGGCCAGGATTCGATCGACGAATATTCTCAGACTAAGAGTGTTTGGATCAGCGCCGCCTTGCGGGTGCCAAATCCTTTCTCAATTCGTTGAGCGTTACGGCGGGCTTTGCAATCCCAATATCGGCTTCGGAAACAAAGCTCGTGCAGGACTAATGCTTGCTCGCTGATATATCGCTGCCGCATTAGCTACACTCGAAGCGCTTCAATTCCGTTTTGATCGCATTTGCGATTTGCCCGAAGCCCTGTACCTTCGGACGATGATTGGGTGTCGCCAAGATGAGCGTGCGCGTCACTTCCGGCTCGACAAGAAGTGAAGCCTGCAAATGATTGCGTGAAAGTTCATCCTGGATCGCCGCTGCTGGAAGCACCGTGCAACCGAGATTGGCAATCACAAGAGTAAGTATCGAGTCGAATGAATCGGCTTCGATCGGGATGTTGAGCATGATCTTCTGCTCGCGAGCGACCGTATCAAGCAATCGCCGCAGCCCGTGTGGCGCGCTCGGCAAAATCAAGGAATAGCGCGCAAGCTGTGCCGTGGGCGTCCGCCGGCCAAGTTTCTTGTGCTTGGTCGAAGCGATCAGGCAGAGTTTTTCGGTTATCACCTTTTCCGACAGCAGGCGACCGGCCGCCCAGCCCTGATAAAGCACCGCCATATCGACGCTACCGGCGTCGAGCCACTCGAGCAAATGGGCGGAGAACCCTTCAACGAAGCGCAGCCGGACATTAGAAAACTTGCTTGTCAGTTTTCTCGCCAGCGGCAGGGTCAGCACCCGTCCAACCGTCGGCGTCAGCCCGATGGTCACACGGCCATGCACGCCAGACCGAGCGTCGTTCGCTTCCTGCTTGGCAAGCGCGATCTCCTTGAGCACCCGCGAGGCTCGCTCCAGCAGCCGTTTGCCGTCCTCGGTCAGGATGACGCCGCGCCCGTTGCGGTAGAAAAGCGCAATGCCAAGTCCTTCTTCGAGGTTGCGCACGTGGCGGCTCAACGCCGACTGGTTGATGCCGAGCGAAATTGCGGCACGCGAAAAGCTGCCGTATTCGGCCACCTTGCAAAAATACTCCAGATGCTGAGAGTGCATGCACCTCGCCGGAGGACCGTCACGGAACCAATTACATGTTAGATTAGCGCAACCGATGGCCTGCGCAAATGATACGACTCAAAGTCTGCTTCTCTTCTCTAATCGACCGTTTGACTCAACCGCTTTCGACTATGGGTCGCTGCGATGTCAATGTCACTCACGCGCTGGTGCAGCCTTCGATTTGTCCGGCGGACGCGCCACGTATTGATGCCCCAATGAGGCAACGTGACCAGCCATGAAACTCTATTACGCACCGGGCGCTTGCTCGCTCGCCCCCCACATCGCGCTTGAAGAGGTGGGCGTCCCCTTTGAGCTGTCCCGCGTCGACCTGGCCAACAATCAGCAAGGGGGCGCCGAATATCGCCGCATCAACCCCAAGGGTCACGTCCCGGCCCTCGTCGACGGAGATTGGGTCTTGACCGAGGCGCCGGCCATTCTACGTTACATTGCGGCGCGTCACCCCGCCGCAGGGCTTTGGCCTTGGGATCCGCGAGAAGAAGCACGTTGCGCTGAATGGCTCAATTGGCTTTCCTCGACAGTTCAAGTCGCATTCGTTCATGTGCGCCGCGCGGCGCGCTACGCCACCGACCCGCGCGCGGTCGAGGATGTCGCCTCGACCGCCAAGAAAACCAGCCACAATCTCTGGCGAATGATCGATCAGAAAATCGGCCAAGGCCCTTGGGCACTCGGCAATCGCTACAGCGTCGTCGACTTGTTGCTGATGGCTCACTGGCTTTGGGGCCGCGGCCCCGTGCTCAGCTTCGACATGGAGCGCGAGTGTCCGCATTGGACAGAACATGCACGACGGCTCGCGGCACGACCGGCAGTGCAGCGCGCGTTTAGCAGCGAGGGCCTTACGCTGCCCTCTTGAGCCGCGGACTCATAATTCCGGAATAGACGTGCGCTTTCGAGGTAAGGCTGACTATCGCTATCTGGTCGCTGAGCCACGGTTTCGCGCGGGGCACGCTTCACGGCAACTTTGGTCCCAGCCAACCGGCGATCCACCACGCTGTGAAAGTTTTGCCGCCGGGAACGCTGCCTGCCGTCCTGCCGCGCGGTGACCCCAAACATCGAAGGCGCCAGCGTCTAATCATCCGATGGTCGTCGAGAGCGCCGCCCGATTACGCCGGTAAGGCCTTGCCGGTATCCATGTATTAGACTAAACTTAGTCTAGTCAATGAGACTTCGGAACCATGTCGACCGTTAACATCCACGCTGCAAAGACCCACTTGTCGCGCCTGGTCGAAGAAGCCGCGGCGGGCGAAGAAATCATCATCGCCAAGGCCGGCACCCCGCTTGCCAAATTAGGACCGCTTGGCCCTGCCGACCGTAAAAAACGCCGCCTCGGAATTTTGACCGGACGGCTGAAGGCGCCAGCAGATTTCGACGCCCCCTTGCCGTCCGATGTCCTTGATGCATTCGAACGCCGATAATGCGCCTGTTGCTCGATACGCATGTTCTGCTCTGGGCCTTGAGTACGCCTAAACATCTTTCCAAAAAAGTGCGATCAGAGATCGAGAACCCAGCCAACGACGTAATGTTCAGCGCGGCGAGCATTTGGGAGATCGCTATAAAATGGACCTTGAAGAGAAGCGATTTCAGGGTCACCCCGGGCGAAATCTTGGCGGCAGCAATCGAGAGTGGTTTTAGGGAACTACCAGTACGTTCGAACGCCGCGGCCCATGTTGCCGCACTGCCCACGCATCACCGCGACCCGTTTGATCGACTGTTGATTGCGCAGGCTGTCACAGAACCCGCAATCCTCTACACGGCAGACCCGCAACTCGAAATCTACTCG
>Ga0302325_10007379_pt1 | contig 24413 bp, 22 predicted proteins | sample Palsa_T0_2_FD_201948 | JGI IMG/M metagenome (GOLD analysis project Ga0302325, IMG submission 201948) | Peat permafrost microbial communities from Stordalen Mire near Abisko, Sweden - Palsa_T0_2 | ecosystem: Environmental > Terrestrial > Soil > Palsa > Peat permafrost | place: Sweden: Abisko... | reverse complement strand
GTTCACGCCTACCTGCACCGCAAAGAAGGGGAACAATGGAACGCCGACTATTGGTATCGTCTCGCGGGCCGCACGTACCATCGCGTTGATCTCGTCGACGAATGGACGGCCCTGGTTCAGGGACTGCTTCACGCCTAGCCAATCAACCCAGCCGCACCAGTTCGCGCGCTTCCTGCTTTGGCCCCAGAATCGACATCTTGGGAATCTTCCCGCGCACCATCGCAACCTCATCGCACCGATGGAGCCGCGGACAGCTCTGGCAATCCTTGAAGACCTTATCCGGCAAATCCGCCTTATCCTCGACGGTGCGAAAACCGTACTTAAAAAAGAAATCCGGAATGCGCGTAAACAGGCACACCGATTGAATGCCATGCTCCTCGGCCTCTTCAATCAGCGCCTTCAAGACACGTCCGCCCGCGCCCTTTCCCTTGGCCCCCGGCTTCATCACAATCGAACGCACCTCAGCCAGATGCGGCCCGTAAAGATGCAGTGCGCCGCAGCCCAGAAACACGCCGGTATCCGATTCCGCCACGGTAAAATCGCGAATGTTTTCGCAGATCTCTGCAAACTGCCGCTTCAGCAGAGTGCCATCGCCGCTGAGACTGTTCACCAGTTCAAAGACATTGGTGGCGTCTGGTAGGCGCGCCTTACGCACCAGCATGAACCGCCTCCTGCTTGCTCTTGTGCATGTTTGAACTTAAAGCCGAATGAATACGTTCCTCAACCGCAATGAGCGCCTCTCGGACTTGGTTTCGAGCTGTTCCGCCAATCACATCGTGACAATCCAGAGTTGCCTCAAGCGTGATCGCGTCGTAGAAGTCCTCTTCGAACTCCTCGCCAAACTGCCGCACCTCGGCAAGCGTAAGCTCATTCAACTCCACGCCCTTTTCCAGCGCAAAACGCACCGCATTGCCGATCTTTTCATGAGCTTTGCGGAAGGGAACTCCCTTATGCACAAGATACGTCGCAGCAGCCATCGCATTCAGATAGCCGCTCTGAGCCGCGTTCTGCATGAGGCTAGCATTGAACTCTAGTGCCGCGGTAAAGCGCGCGAGCAAGCCCAGCATCTGCGCCGTTCCACGCACAGCAAAGGCTGGCTCCTGCGTCTCCTGCATGTCCTTATTGTAGGACAGCGGCAATCCCTTCAACTGCAGCGTAACCGCTGCCGCAGCTCCGTGAATACGGCCTACCTTAGCCCGCACTAACTCAGTCAAATCCGGATTCTTCTTCTGCGGCATCGCGCTCGATCCAGTAGAAAAAGCCTCCGGCAATTGCACAAATCCAAACTCCGCCGTTGCAAACAAAGTAATCTCTTCCGCAAACCGGCTGGCATGAAGCCCGACAAAGGTAAGCCCCTGCAAATACTCCAGCACAAAGTCGCGATCGCTCGTAGCATCCATGCTATTTGCCGTCGGAGCGGTAAAGCCCAGCTCCTTCGCCGCAATCCAGCGATCCAGCTTCAGCGTCGCGCCAGCCACTGCGCCCGAGCCAAGCGGACAGTAATTCAATCGCGCCGCACAATCCTGCAATCGCGAAATATCGCGCAATAGCATCTGCGCATAAGCCTGCAGCCAATGCGCCACCAGCACTGGTTCTGCCCGCTGCAAATGCGTATAACTCGGCATCACCGCGTCGTCTGAAGCTTTGGCTTTTTCAACCAACGCAAGAGCCCACTGCCCAAGGGCATCAACCGTGAGCCCAATCTGCTTGCGAACATATAAGCGCAGGTCTGTTGCAATCTGTTCATTGCGGCTGCGTCCGGTATGCAGCTTGAGCGCGAGCGATCCCAGCCGCTCTGTTAAAGCAAGCTCCACAAAGTGATGGATGTCTTCGGCAACCGCATGATCGCGCACCTTCGCCGAGCCTTCAGAGCTTGCGAACTCCGCGGCAATATCATCGAGAACAGAGCGGAGATGGAAAAGCTCATCGCCGCTCACGATGCCAGCCGCAGCCAGCGCCGAGGCATGAGCCTTGCTGGCAGCTACCTCTTCTTCCAGTAGCTGCCAATCGAAGACAATCGACCGCTGCCAAGCCTCAAACTCCGCATCGAGCGGCTCGCGAAAGCGGCCCGACCACATCTTCCCGGATTGTGCTTCTTCAGACATCAGCTACTCCAAGCCCCGATCAACTTCCTTATGCTTCGATCCACTACATCTGCGCTCTTTGAAAGGGCACGACTTTAGTCGTGCCGATAGAGCTAACTAACATCAAGGGGCTTTAGCCCCTGAGGGATCAATTATTCTCGCCGTCGCTGCTACTATTCAACAGCGGCATCTCATTGCCCTTGCTGAGCGTGATAAGCCCGCTCGCAGCATACGTAAACAGCTTCTCGCGCGTGTCGGCGATGTCGAGGTTGCGCATCGTCAATTGTCCAATGCGGTCCCGCGCCGAGAAGCTTGACGCCGTCTTCTCCATGCTCAGCCGCTCTGGATGGAACGTTAGATTCGGCGATTCGGTATTGAGGATAGAGTAGTCGTTGCCGCGGCGGAGATCGACTGTGACCTCTCCGGTGATGGGCCTCGCAACCCAGCGCTGCGCGGACTCACGAAGCATGATGGCTTGGGAGTCGAACCAGCGGCCCTGGTAGAGCAGGCGGCCGAGCTTGCGTCCATGGTCTCGATATTGTTCGATGGTGTCCTCATTATGAATGCCGGTGATGAGGCGTTCGTAGGCGATGAAGAGCAGGGCAAGGCCCGGCGCCTCGTAGATGCCGCGGCTCTTGGCCTCGATGATGCGATTTTCGATCTGGTCTGACATGCCGAGCCCGTGGCGGCCGCCAACGCGATTCGCTTCAAGCAACAGCTCGACGAGATCGGGATACTCTTGGCCGTTGAGCGCGGCAGGAAGGCCCTCGTGAAAGCGGACAGTGATCTGCTCGGCACGGACAGGCACGTCTTCACGCCAGAAGGGGACACCCATGATGGGCTCGACGATGCGCATGCTGGAGCTGAGGTGTTCGAGATCCTTTGCCTCGTGCGTTGCACCAAGAATGTTGGAATCGGTGGAATAGGCCTTCTCGGCGGACATCTTGTAGGCAAAACCTGAGCGTTGCATGAACGCGGACATCTCGGCGCGCCCACCAAGCTCGTCAATGAAAGCAGCATCAAGCCACGGCTTGTAGACCTTGAGCTCGGGATTGACGAGCAGTCCGTAGCGATAGAAGCGCTCAATATCATTGCCTTTAAAGGTAGAGCCGTCGCCCCAGATGTTGACGTCGTCTTCCTTCATTGCGGCGACCAGCATTGTGCCGGTCACAGCGCGGCCAAGTGGAGTGGTGTTGAAGTAGGTGACGCCAGCAGTGCTGATGTGGAAGGCACCGGCCTGAAGCGCGGCAATGGCTTCGCGAACTAGCGCACCGCGGCAGTCGATGAGGCGGGCCTGTTCAGCGCCGTATGCCAGAGCTGCGCGCGGAATCTCGTTGTAATCGGCCTCATCGGGTTGGCCGAGATTGGCCGTGTAAGCATAGGGGATCGCGCCCTTTTGCTTCATCCAATGTAGCGCGGCTGATGTGTCGAGCCCGCCGGAGAAGGCAATGCCAACCTTCTGGCCGATGGGTAAAGATTCGAGAATAACGGACATGGTAAAAACCTCGGGAGGTGAAGACTTGTTCTCGCTGCGGCCAAACAGCTTATGACCAAACGCCGAAAGAACTAGACAAATGGAGGTTCTCACCTCTTGTTCCGTCTTTGATTTCGGCCTAAAGCGGTCCGAGTGAATCGGCGCTACTCATGCAGTTAAAAGGGTTGCGGAGAAGTAAGGCATTGGATTACGAAATCTCGGTGTTTGAAGGGTAGCAAGTCTTTTCTCAAATTGCGAACGTATAGCCTAAGCTCGTAAGGCTTCACCCAAAGCACGAAGTATTCCTCGGTCTTGATTGAGAACGCTCCTTCGAAGTTAATCCAGAATCTTCCGCCCTCTTGTCGGAAAACACTGCAGTAGATCTCGGCAGCCTTTGAAATCATGCAGGGCATCTTGTCGAAGCAGCTCCGATTCTCTTCTTCAGTCCAGCCTTTACTATCTGGAACCCAGACACTACCCGAAGGATTCGTGCTGATTCTCCCTGTGTAAAATTCTAGGGCTCTCTCGTTTTCGCAGAAAAAGCTGACGAGCTCGTCAAAATCAGTTTTATCAATGTCCACTCGAGTAGCCTTTGGCGAAATGCGTATCATTGTGCAGCCTCAGACTTCTTGAAAGTGAAGTTTGATCACTTCGAAGATCGATATCAGAAGACTTCCGAGCTAGCCGGGTGTGACACCCTGAAGCCAGCATCACCTGAGTCTCCGCCCTATGCCTTTTGGGCAAAGCTAGCCGTATTCGACAGCCCGCCCAACAACAACAGCAGCAGCGCCTTTTGCGCATGCATGCGATTCTCAGCCTGATCAAAGACAATCGACTGCGGCCCATCCAGCACTGCGTCGGTAACCTCGGCATTGCGCCGCGCCGGCAGGCAATGCATAAAGACAGCGTGAGCAGCCGCGCGAGACATCAGCGTCTCATTCACCTGAAACGGCCGGAAGATCGGCGCGCGCTTGGTCGACTCATGCTCAAAGCCCATGCTCACGCAAACATCGGTGTAGATCGCATCCGCGCCCTCGGCGCCAGCCTGCGGGTCCTGCGTCAGACGGATCTCGCTTCCATTCGCCTCGGCCTTCTCACGCGCCAGGGTAACGATCTCGATATCCGGTGAGTAGCCGCGCGGAGTCGCGACCGTAACATTCGCGCCCAACTGAGCGCCCGTCAGCATCAGCGAATGACACACATTGTTGCCGTCACCCACATAGGTAAAGTTCAACCCGCGCACGGAACCGAAATGCTCTTCGAGCGTCATGAAATCCGCCAGCGCCTGGCAGGGATGCTCGAAGTCCGAAAGCGCATTCACCACCGGCACGCGCGCATTCGCCGCCATCTCGGTGATGGTGTCATGCGCATACGTGCGCAGCACAATCGCATCCACCCATCGCTCCACGTTCTTGGCGACATCGGCAATCGACTCCCGCTCGCCCAAAGGAGAATTCGTCTGGTCGAAGAAGATCGCATTGCCGCCCATCGTGCTGAAACCAGACTCGAAGCTAAGCCGCGTGCGCAAGCTCGCCTTCTCAAACATCAGCACCATCTGCTTGGCATCGAGCGCATGGCGATACTCGCGCGGATTGCGCTTCACATCATGTCCGAGCTTCAAAATCGCACGCACTTCCGCGCTCGAAAGATCGTTGATCGAACACAAGTCTTCACCCGCCAGCCGCGCTGCGGCCGACAGAATATCCTGGTCCTGTTCCACCGGAATCGCGGCCATCTGCCGCTCTACAAATGCCTTGCTAGCCACGAACCTGTCCTCCCACTTTGCTGGAATTACCCACTGCGGTGCTATTGGCGTGCTCGGTAAAAATCTCATCCAGCGCCGCAATGGCCCGGTCCACATGCTCTTTCTGAAGAATGTACGGAGGCAGGAAGCGAAGCACGGTGTCGCTCGTGCAGTTGATCAGAATCTTCCGCTTCAACATCTCCTGCACCGTTAGCTTCGCAAGATCGGCAGAGTCCAATTCAGCCGCCAGCATCAACCCCTTGCCACGCACATCGACAATAGCTTCATGCTTCTTCGCCAGCTCTTGCAGCTTCCCTTGAAAGTAATCGCCAACTTCGACGACATGCTCCAGCAATCCCTCGCGCTCAATCGTATCGATGACCGCAATGGCCACAGCGCATGCCAGCGGCCCGCCTCCGAAAGTAGTCCCATGCATCCCAGGATGAATCGCACGCGAGACCTCTTCCGTGCACAGCATTGCGCCCAGCGGAATGCCGCCTGCAAGAGGCTTGGCAAGCGTCGTAATATCCGGGCGAATGTCGTAGTGCTGATACCCGCACCACTTGCCGGTGCGCCCCATGCCCGCTTGAATCTCATCGATTACCAGCAGCGCACCGGTAGACTCCGTCAACTCACGCACAGCCGCAAAGAACTCCTGCGAAAGCGGACGAATCCCGCCCTCACCTTGAATCGACTCGACAAGAATCGCGCAAACCTCATTCGAAAACTTCGCTCGCAAATCGGCCACATCGTTGAAGCGCACAAACTCGACTCCCGGCACCACGGGCCCAAAAGGCTCGCGGTACTTAGCCTTGTAAGTTGTCGAAACAGAGCCGAATGTGCGCCCATGAAAGCTCTGTTCCAGCGCCAGAAACTTTGTCCCGATCGTCTTGCCATCCGAACGCAGCATACCGGCATAAGCACGGGCCACCTTCAACGCCGCTTCTATCGCTTCTGTTCCCGTGTTGGCGAAGAAGACGCGATCCATCCCTGTGTGCTCGGTAAGCCGCAGCGCAAGCTCCGCCTGCCCTTCATGAAAATAGAGATTCGAAGTGTGAATTAAGGCTCGGCTCTGGCGCGAGATCGCCTCTTCAATTGCAGGGTGCCCATAACCCAGCGCATTCACGCCAATGCCGCTAAGAAGGTCGAGATAACGCTCGCCCGTCTCGTCCACAAGATAAACGCCCTCGCCGCTCTCAAAGAGCAGGGGATTGCGTTCATAGGTAGAAAGTAAAAGTCGCGCTTCAGCCGCGCGAATAGCTTCCAGCTTCATCTCCAGATCCTCTCTTCTAGCGGCTACTAAGCCACCATTACTTCCGTTCCTTCCGCCACTCGCGAAGTGCATAGATCGGGCAGCACCTTCGCCGCTTCCGCCGGCAAAATACGCACTCGCTTGACCCCATGCAACAGAGCCTCGCGGCAAGCGCTCAACTTCGGCAGCATCCCGCCGGAGATGACCGCGGACTTCGCCATCTCCGCAATCTGATCGATGCTCAGCCAGCGCATCACCTCGCCGCTGGCCGCGCGCACGCCCGGCACATCGGTCAAAAACACCAACGCATCTGCGTGGCACGCAGTAGCGCAGGCCGCGGCCATCTCATCGGCATTGATGTTGTAATACTCGCCGTCAAACCCAAGCGCCATCGACGAGATCACCGGGACACCCTGCAACTGCCAGATCGCCTCAATCCATCGCGGATCGCTCGCCGCAATCTCGCCTACAAATCCAAGATCGGGATCGGTCCGTTTCTTGCGTGCGCGAAACATCAAACCATCGCCGCCCGACACCCCAACAGCAGGCTGGCCAACAGAACCCAGGGCCGCCACAAGTCCTTTGTTCACGCGCCCCGCAAGCACCATAAGCGCCACATCGCGCGTCTCGGCATCGGTTACTCGCAACCCGTTGATGAACTCGCTCTTCTTGCCTAACTGCGCCAGCGTCTTGGTCAACTGAATCCCGCCGCCATGCACAACGGCAACCTGGTTTCCATCCTGCACCAGGTTCGCAATGGCGCGCACACATCCCTGCAAAAGCGTAAGGTTCTCCAGGCCTGCTCCACCCAGCTTGATCACGTACTTCATTCCAGGCCCTCCGCCTCTCCCCAGCCCTGCATCACATTCAGGTTTTGCACTGCCTGCCCAGCCGCGCCCTTCAACAAGTTATCCAGGCAACTCACGATCACCGCCCTGCGCCCATCCTTGGCAATGTTGAATCCAACATCGCAATAGTTCGTCCGCACAGAATATTGAATCTGCGGCAGTGTAGTTCCAAAGAAACGCACCATCGGGCTGCCGTGATAAAACTCCTTGAAACATTTTTCGATCGCGGCATTGCTCTGCTTTTCCGCAAACCGTACATAGATCGTCGAAAGAATCCCGCGCGGAATGGGAAGTAGATGCGGCGTAAAGGTCAATGTCTCGCCATCGACGCCTAACTGTTCCAGTAACTCGCCCGTATGACGATGCGTGAAAACTCCATACGCCGACAAGTTATCCGCCGCATACATGAAATGCGTCTTCGCCGTCGGCGCCTTACCCGCGCCGCTCACTCCGCTCTTGGAGTCGCACACAATGCCGTAGCTCAAGTCGACCAGCCCGGCGGCCAGTAGCGGCTTTAACGCCAAAATCACCGAAGTTGCGTAGCATCCCGGATTGGCAACCAGGCCCGCGCCGCGAAGTTCGGAGCGATGCAGCTCCGGCATCCCGTATACCGCCTCCGACTGGGTATGCAGCGCCGCTGCCGAGCCTTCATCCTCGAAGCCATAGACGGCGCGGTTGACAGCCTCTTCCAGCCGCCATGCGCCGCTCAAGTCGATCACCCGAAAGCCTCGCTTTCGCGCCTCCGGAGCAGCATCGCGAGACAGCTCATGCGGGGTCGCCAGGAACACGATCTCCACGCCCAAATCCTCTAGCAGCTGCCAGGAAAACGGTTGCACCCGCAGTGATCCAGTCTCATGGCTATCGATTAACTGCGGATGAATTTCGCCCAGAGGAATTCCGCCCCGCGCCTGATCCTGACCATCGACACGGCCTGCAAACACCGGCGCCGCACCTTTAAGCCTTGGATGCCGCACCAACAAGCGGGCCAGCTCCGCGCCCGCGTATCCAGTTACGCCTACTACTGCAGTTTGTACCGCTTTGCTCATTTCTACTGCGCTACCCTTCCAGCAACTTCGACAATTTTGCCTGGACTTCAGCTGCCCTCCGCAGGTCGGGGCAAATCACCAGCACCGTATCGTCCCCTGCGATGGTCCCCAGCACCTCCGGCCACTGCTCGTAATCCAGCGCCGCGGCCACCGGCTGCGCTCCACCCATCACTGTACCAATCACCACCTGGTTCATCGCTTGCCGGCTGCGCAAGCCAAAGGTCTCGATCACATCCAGCACGCCGGGCGGGCTATCGTCTTCTTCCTCCGCCGATCCGTTTCCATTCGGCAGCCCATATCCGGCGGGTCCTTTGAAGAGATGCATCTCATGCAGATCGCGTGACAGCGTGGCCTGGGTAACGGCAAAACCCCGTCGCCGCAGCTTGCGGCGCAGCTCATTCTGGCTTTGAATGAGCGAGTTGTTCACTAGCTCTCGTATCGCATTATGACGATCCAGCTTCATCGTTTGAACCGGTTCCTTCAACCAACCCTGCTCGGCGGCAAATCGCAAGCGCGGCCCCATTGGAGGGCCGCGCTTGCATAAATATACGGTAGTTTGTATAAATATGCAAAGCGGTTTATCGACTTTTCGCTGAACTCCTGAATTCTCCTCGGTCTGTCCTTCTGCGTCCCCATCCGGCAGCGTCTTTTCTGGACGTATTGCGTCTTTGTCGCATTCCACAGTGGATTTCCGATTTCAAGAGGTCGTATAGTTACGTATGGATCGTCTTCATGCTAGTTCCGATCTTTCAAACAGCCCGTCTCAGGGCCCAGGTCACGCGCGAGCTTCTAAATCCTTTCCTACTCTGCTCGACCCGCGTTTTGACCAGGATTCCTGCGGCGTAGGGTTCGTCGCCCAGCTTTCCGGCGAGCCTTCGCACGCCATTCTGGAGCACGCGCTAACCGCCCTGGCCCGCCTGGAGCATCGCGGAGCCGTGGCCGCAGACGGCAAATCGAGCGACGGCGTCGGCGTCATGACCGCCATTCCGCGCGACTTGCTGCTTCTGCCTCTGGGCATCGAGCTCGATCACGACAAGCCGCTCGGCGTCGCCGTCGTCTTCCTCGATGGCGAATCCCTCGCTTCGCGCGCCGAGCTGGAATCGGCCTTCGCCGCTCAGCAGATCGCATTGCTGGCATGGCGTCCTGTGCCTATCTGTCCCCAGATCCTCGGCTCCATCGCCGCCTCCACGCTGCCCAATATCTGGCATGTGCTTGTTACTTCAGACGATTCCGCCGATTTTGATCGCCGCCTCTATCTCGCCCGCAAGCAGTTTGAGCGCTCTGCCCTCCCCGGCTACGTCGCGTCAATTTCGTCGACGACCATCGTCTACAAAGCGCTCTGCGCGGGGCGCTTGTTTCCCCAGTTCTATCCGGACCTGGCTAACCCTGGCTTTCAAACATCTTTCGCGATCTTCCATCAGCGCTACGCAACCAATGTGCTGCCCAGCTGGGATCGCGCCCAGCCCTGCCGCACCCTTGCTCACAACGGAGAAATCAATACCATCTGGGGCAATCGCTCCCGCATGGAAGCTCGCGCGGATACCCTCCCGCTCGACCTGCATCCGGTTTTGACCGTGGGCGGCTCCGACTCCTCCTCGCTCGATGAAGTCGTCGAGCTGCTGTCCCAAAACGGTCGCACCATGGCCGAAGCCCTGCGCATGTTGGTCCCTCCCGCGAACCACGGCAACACCTCCTCCTTCCTGCAATACACCGGCGATTGTGTCGAGCCATGGGACGGCCCTGCCGCGCTCGCATTCGCCGACGGCCGCCAGGTTGGAGCTATCTTGGATCGCAACGGCCTCCGCCCCTGTCGTTTCGCTGTCGATGAAGATGGCCTGGTGGTCGCCGGTTCGGAGGCTGGCCTGGTCGACATGGACCCAGAGCGGACCATCCATTCCGGCCGCCTCGGTCCTGGGCAGATGATTCTTGTCGATCTCGAAACGCATGAATTCCTTGAAAATGAGGAGCTTCTTACACGCTTCGACCAGAACAACCGCTATCAGGATCTGATCCAGCGCGATACTCCGTTGATCGTCGTGAACGAAATCACAACACCGCTCGATCCAGTCGAACTGAATCGGCTGCAGCACCGCTTCGGCTACACCCGCGAAGAGGTTCGCATGATCCTCGCGCCCATGGCTGCTGAAGGTAAAGAGGCCGTCTGGTCAATGGGCGACGATACGCCGCTGGCCCCGCTGGCGCGTGCGCCCCGATCTGTATATGCATTTTTCCGCCAGCGCTTCGCCCAAGTCACCAACCCGCCCATCGATCCGCTGCGCGAGGCGGTCGTGCTCCAGATGCATACGCGTCTCGGTCCTTGGCCGCATATCTTCGAGCCGCGCGAGCCGCTCCCTGGACTTTCGCTGCGCTCTCCGCTGCTCTCGCTGGCGCAGATGCAAGCCCTCAAAAATCAAGACCATCCGCTGGCGCAGGATCTGCCGCTCGAAATTCTTGATTGTCTTTTCTCTCCCGACGAGTCTCTCGAATCGGCTCTCGACCGGCTCATGTGCCGCGCCGTGGAGCTGACTGCCGATCACGCCAAGGTGCTGCTGCTTACCGATCGCCTGGCCTCTCCGGCTGCCATGCCGATTCCGATGGCGATGGCCGTCGGAGCCGTGCATCGCGCCTTGATCACCGCCGGCGTGCGCGCCGAGGTGGGGATCGCCGTCGAAGCTGGAGACTGTCGCGATATTCACCACGTCGCCGTGCTGTTAGGCATGGGCGCAGGTGCGGTCTGTCCTTGGCTGGCGCTTGAAACGGCGGCCGCGCTGAATTCCGAACAAGGCGAAGCCAATACCCTCCACGCGCTCGAACTCGGACTGGCTAAGGTCATGTCCAAGATGGGCATCAGCGTGGTTGACAGTTATCGCGGCGCTCACCTCTTCGACGCCATCGGCCTTGCGGATGAAGTCATCGACAAGTGCTTCGTTGGAACCCCATCGCCGCTCTCCGGCATCGGTTTCGCGAATGTGGAGAAGCTGATTCGCCAATCCTGGCTCGAACAGCCTCCGGCCTCGGAATCCTCGGAATCTTCCGATGGCTCGGAAGAAAGTGGAGCACTGGTCGCCGCTATCGCTCCTGCAAAGCAAAAAGATTTGCCCGACTACGGCTTCGTGCGCTTCCGCAAGGCCGACGAGGCGGAGTCCCATGCGTGGCAGCCTCAGACTGTCCGTGCGCTGCAAGCTGCGATGGGCTCGACCAAGCAAGGCGCTGCATTGGCGCTTGCGCCATGGTCCTCCTTCGCCACACAAGCCAGCGAAGAGCAGCCTGCGCATCTGCGCGATCTGCTGGAAATTCGTCCGGCGGGTCAGGAACTGGAGCTTGAGGCCGTCGAAGCTCCGGGAAGCATCTGCAAGAACTTCATCGCGTCCGCAATGAGCTTTGGCTCGCTTTCGCCAGAAGCTCACCAGACCATTACCCAGGCCATGAACCTGCTTGGCGCCCGCTCCAACACCGGCGAAGGCGGGGAAGACCCGGCCGTATATCCGCCCGTCGATGGCGCGCCATCGTTGCTCAACAACAAGATCAAGCAAGTGGCCAGCGCGCGTTTCGGAGTGACCGCAGAGTATCTGGTTCACGCCGAAGAGCTCGAAATCAAGATCGCGCAAGGCGCTAAGCCCGGCGAAGGCGGACAGCTTCCGGGCTACAAAGTCACCGAGCTGATCGCCCGCCTACGCCACGCCCAGCCAGGGATGCAGCTTATCAGCCCTCCGCCGCATCACGACATCTATTCGATCGAAGATCTGGCCCAGCTGATCTACGACTTGAAACGTGTCAATCCGCGCGCCACTGTAGGAGTTAAGCTGGTCTCGGAATGCGGCGTAGGCACGGTGGCCGCAGGAGTCACCAAGGCTTACGCGGATTACATCGTCATCGCCGGCCACACTGGCGGCACAGGAGCCTCGCCGCTTTCCAGCATCAAGTACGCAGGCGATCCCTGGGAACTTGGTCTGGCCGAGGCGCAGCAAGTGCTGATTCACAACGGCCTGCGCGGACGCGTTCGTCTGCGCACAGATGGCGGCCTGCGCACAGCCCGCGACATCCTGATTGCGGCCTTGCTGGGCGCTGATGAATTTGCCTTCGGGACTTCAGTTCTGGTCGCCCTGGGCTGCGATATGGCGCGCCAGTGCCACCTCAATACCTGTCCCACCGGCATCGCGACACAGAAGCCGGAGTTGCGCGCGAAGTTCCGCGGCAAGCCTGAGCATGTGGTTCGCTTCTTCGACGAGTTGGCGCACGAACTGCAGCAGTTGCTGGCCTCGCTCGGCCTGCCTTCGCTGGCTGCCGCCACGGGACGCACCGATCTGCTGGAGCAGGTGCGCTACGAGGGCAATCTCGATCTGAGGCCTGTGCTCGCCGCTTCGAAGCTGGCGGAGCAGTCGGATTCGGCGATTCGCTGGCAGGGCCAGCGGAACGACCGCCCGGAAGAGCATCCAGCGCTCGACGACGCCTGGGTCGAGCCCGCTTTTGCTGCGTACAAATCCAATCAGCCGTTTTCGGTGACCACCAAGATCACCAATGAAAACCGGACGGTCGGCGCGCGCCTGGCCGGCCAGATTGCTCTCTTTAGGACGAACAATCCAACTGCTTCCGGATCGGAATTGCAGTTCGATATGAAGGGCGTCGCAGGGCAGTCGTTTGGAGCCTTTGCGGTTGCGGGAATGACCCTCAAGCTGGAGGGGCTGGCCAACGACTTCGTCGGCAAAGGGCTCTGCGGCGGGGAACTGATTCTACGTGGCGAAGGCCGTGCGGCGCGCGAAAGCACCAAGCACGTCATCCTGGGAAATGTGGCGCTTTACGGCGCGACCTCGGGCTCGCTCTATGCCGCTGGACGCGCAGGCGAACGATTTGCCGTCCGCAACTCCGGCGCGTTGGCAATTGTCGAGGGCGTGGGAGATCACGGCTGCGAATACATGACCGGCGGCCTGGTCGTGGTGCTCGGCGATACCGGCATCAACTTCGGCGCGGGCATGACCGGCGGTCTGGCGTGGGTCTACGACGATAAAGCTGCATTCATCGAAAAGGGGCTCTATCACAAGGACTTTTTGATCGCGGAGCGCTTCGACGATCTCGATTACGCAGGACAGAAATCGATCTATGAGCTAACCGAATTGCATGTGGCGAAGACCGCGAGTTCCTGCGGAGTGGTGCTCCTGACCCAATGGGACAAGCTCAAGAAAAACCTGATCCGGCTCACTCCCAAGGCTTAAACTGGATCGTTGTTTCGCGTGCAGAGCAGCGAGCTGCAACCCGAGGTGTGCAATGCCGGAAATTTCTGAAAAGGGAATGGTGCATCGCAGCAGTCCATACTGCGTGGACGAGACGCTGGAGAAGCTGGGAGCGGTCTTGCAGTCGCTGGGAATTCCAGTGCTGGCGCGCATCGATCACAGCGGCGGAGCGGCGGCAATGGGCCTGACGATGAAGCCGACCAAGCTGGTGATCTTCGGCAACGCCAAGGCTGGCACGCCGCTGATGCTGGCCGCGCCGACGCTGGCGCTGGATCTGCCGCTGAAGGCGCTGGTTTGGGAGGATGGCGAGGGCAAGGTCTGGGTTTCCTACAATACTCCGCAATATTTGCAGGAGCGGCATGGATTCCCAGAGACGCTGATGCCGAATATCGCCGGGATTCGGGTGATTGTGGAGGAAGCGGTACGGAGTTCGGAGGCTGTGTAAGAACTCCCTGCTGCTGCTCGAAGACGCTCCTTTGGATTTCCCAATCTTCGCGGAGGTCTCTTGACAGAGGCCGGCGATGACCCTACTGTGAATCGACCCAACTTCTCGAAAATGATGGCGTCTCTGGCCTGACGGCACAGGCGACCTCTCATTGATACCTTTGTCCGGGAAGTCCTGTAGGGAACAGACAGCAAACTAAGATGCATTTTCTTTGTCACAACCCCTAGATTGCGGCAGTGAATTTCACGCTTGTCTCGGGGAGACTTTTGCCTTGAAGAAGAAACATCCGAAGGCCTTGCAATACGTTTGTAGATTGCCCGGAGGGTCCACGCCTGTTCTTATTCGAGGGGACGATGGAAAGAGCTACGTCCTCAAGTTTAGGAATAACCTGCAAGGCCCGAACGTTTTGTTCAATGAATTTATGGGCACAGCGCTGCTGGAGGAATGCGGGCTGCTCACCCCTGGCTACGCGGCGATTCGCGTGTCGGAGGCGTTTCTCGATGCCAATCCAGAGTGCTGGATCGACGGCGGCCAACAGGGGATGATCCGGCCAAACGCTGGATTGTGCTTCGGTTCGCGATACATTGGCGAATCGGATGGAAGTGTCTTATTCCAGTTGCTGCCGGAGGTTCGCTTCAATATCATCAGGAATCGCGAGCAATTCTGGCTGGCGTGGATTCTCGACATCGTCGCTGCGAACCGTGATTATCGGCAAGCAGTATTTCTAAGCGGGCTTAAAGGAATGCTCAGCGCAGTCTTCCTGGACAATGGACACTATTTCGGCGGACCCGACGGAGAGCCGGCTGGAGTTTTCATGAAAGCCAGACACCCAGACATTCGAATTTACCCGGAGATGAACGCGCAAGAGCTCTTGAAACAACGGAACACCATTCGAGAGCTAGACCTGGATGCGCTTTGGAGGAAAGCTCACGAACTTCCCGACGAGTGGAAGACGCATTCGGCGCTTCGCAGGTTTGCTCGATGCCTGGATGCTTTAGAGCAAGTGGCATTGATCGATTCTGTGCAGCATACGATCGTTGGCCATGTTGAACGAAGGAGGAGGAAAGCCGATGAGGGATTCCGATACGAAGACACTGAAGAATCCAGGAGGGAATCAGAACTCTATACTTTTCTGTACTATAGCCTACCAAGCGGAGTCCGGGAGACGGATGAAGCCGCTCAGCAGAGGTCTTCTGTTAATTGTCCTCAAGTCCGCAAATGAAGGCGTGCGATTTTTTGTAGACCCGCTTTGGCGAAAAATCGTCGACGCGGAAGATGTTTCGTATCTGCAGGATATATTTGACGACTTACCGAGGCGGGCGAAGGACCCGGGCGATGATGTTTTTGAACAACTCTGTGAATTGTCCGTCGGTCCCCTGACAACGTTAGAAGTGGGGGAAGTTGCGGTCGAAAACTCATTGATCGTGGAAATGACAGCGAAGTTCACACAAATTTGAATCGTAATCGATAGCTCATATTTCCTGTTTTGGAACGATTTCTAGTTAGTTTTCCCGGTTTTGTTTCATTAGACTTGACACATTTACAGAGACGCGGGACACTTTTGGCAGACTTTAATGTCACCCTACTGTACTTCGCTTGACCATTTGTTTCATGTAACAAATCCCTCCCACGACTGCATATTCCCGCAAAACCGCCAGTAGGGCAGGTTTGTTTTGGTGCGACCCGAGCCAATGAATGAGGCGATAAGCGCGAGCTAAGGCCGCACTACGTTTTATGTTGCCAGGGTTATGGCCAGTCCTAGTGAGGTGCGAAAGATGTCTCAAGATGTTTCACTGAAAGCTATTCATCACATTCGTACGATGGGCCGCGGCTTGAAGTCCCATCTGGTGCTTTGCGAAAACGGCGATCTATGCGTTGTCAGGTTGCGGAGTACAACCCAGCGCTCGGAGCCGATAGCTGCTGTTGTCGCTTCGCGAATTGCCAGGACGTTCGGCCTTCCGACCCCCGAATGTGTGGTCGTAAAAATCGGCGATTCCCTCTTGAGAGAGACACCGGAACTTAGCAAGATGAGAGAACTCCGTCGTGAAGACTGGATAGGGGATCATTCCGGAACGCTCTATGTGAGAGCGCACGACGGAAGTCTCTTCGATCTATTGCCGGATCCCTATCTTGACTCCTTAAATAATCCCGAGAGTTTTCTCCATTTTCTTGCTCTAGATAAGTGGTGCTCCCATTCTGGCCCACCTAAGCCGGTGTTCTATCGGTCAGGGTCCGGTTCGCAGCACAGTGTGGAGTTTGTGAGCCGCGGCGGTTCGTTGTGCGGAGCCGGACTGGGCTTTCGAGATCATCCGCTCAACGGAGTCTATTACCAGAAGGCGGTTTACGACCGTGTGACGGGATGGGACAGTTTCGATCCAATTCTATCCAACCTTATTCTGGCAAGCCCAGACGGCTTATACAGGACAACTAAGGATTTGCCCTTTGGGTGGAGCGAGGAGCATCGCGACGAACTCGATAGGCTGGTCGAGTCGCTTCTTGTGAGGCGATCGCGGATCAGACAACTGATTACTCAGTCCAGAGATCAGGTTCCCGGCCTATTTCCGAGTTGGACGCGTCGCACATTCGTGCCGCCACAACATCGTTTTGAGGGATCGCCTTTGCTGCGCCTGATTCGAAGCGGAAAATGAAGGAGGCTCAATCGCTGGGCTGCCAAGCCGAATTGGGAAGAGATTCTGGGAGTACCCAAATTGACGCGTAATAGGAAAAGTGAGGGAATTAATGATGGCCTATATCTACCAGGCTGCGGTACCTCTATTTGCTAGAGAAACCCTTTTAGCTTTGGAGGTCACAGTATGTTCCTTGGTACTCTTGTGTACGCCTTTGTCCTCGGCTTGTCCTTGGCGGGCCCATCTAGTTCTTCGTCATCGACCGCGCCAAGTGCGAGCCCGGCTTCGGTTCCCACTTTGCCGTTCCCGCCTACTCAGACTCCCGCGCCTCACTAAGGCAAGGAGCGAAACCGCCGAGTGGCCTGAATTCGCTGAAAGTTCGTCCAAGAGCGCATCTGGCGAAGGGACAATTCTCTTTGCCCAAGCCACCCGGCTTCGACATGGCCGAAATCCGATAGGAAGGATCAGGCCATGGGCGATTTAGCGAGCTCCAGGAATCTTCTGTGGGCCGGTTTGCTGCTCACGACGCTATGTCTTGCATCGTTGGCAGTTACTCGACTCTATCGAGCGGTGCCGGCATTTGCCTTCTACCTGCTCTTTGTTGCGACAGCGACAATCGCAGGGCTCTGCTCCTTCGGACAGTCGATTTATTGGCCAATTTACCTGGCCGCCTGCGTGTTGGATTACCTCTGCGGGCTCGCGGTGATGTGGGAACTTGCATCGCACGTCGCGGCGTATCGGAAGAATGCAGCGCCCCGGGCAGGCAAGAGCGCGGCTATTCTTATCGTCGCGATATTTGCGATTACCGGGATACTGCTTGCGTTAAGCGCCCAATTTAACAATGCGGAGTGGCAAGTGAGAGAGTTGTTGAAAGCGGATCTTGCCTTCGACATTTTTCGAGTCTTTTTCTTCACCGCGATTTTGATCCTCAGCACCGTTGTTGGGATGCGATGGAGACATATTGTCCTGAAAGTTGCGTCGTGCCTATCGCTCTATTCCGCGATTGCCCTTGCGGCGCGGGCCGTGCAGGAATACGCCGACAGGCTGAAATCCCTGTCTGCCTGGTTTGTATTTGCCGACCGGGTTCCGATCCTCGCCTGGTCCATTCTGATGGTCGCGATGACCTGGCAAATTGTGTACTGCCAGCCGCCCTCGACCAGATTGATCCGCTTCAACAAGACTCGTTCCAGGCCTTCGCAGGCTGGCATAGAAGTGAAATCGTGAAATGACTTCCATCGTCTTTCAACTGATTCTCGCGTTGCTGTTGCTGGTGTGCGCGATACGCGTGCAACGATCCACCGTTGCGTCTCGCTTTCGAAGCTGGGGACAAATTATGGGAAAGATTGCGCCGGGTCACAACCATCTTGCGGCATTGTCCTATGGCTGCGTATTCAGCGAGGGGATTGAATGCTCGTCCGCCGATCTGTGGGCAAACATTGGTGGAATTGAAGGCTTGTTATGGATTTATAAAAACACGGGCGTGCTGCTCCATGCGATTGACTATATCGAGTCAAGCTGCCCATCCTCTCCGGTAGTGGCAACCGCCATGGAGGTGCTACGACGAGACGCAGCCGATGTCAGGATCATTGCCATGGTCACGATGGTGAGGCAATTGATGAGGCGCCTCCTCGGCGACTCCCACGCGCTACTCAGGGAGACGGCTGGAAGCTACTTCTCGTTCATAGCGCATCTAGGCCTGGCGATTCACGATTACCGTCCGGAATTACTGGATGAATACGCCTTTCCCATGAGCAAAGTCTAAATACTGCGGAGCGGAACGGCTTGCCGATGGAATCACCGTTCTGAATGATCGGGATGCGGTTTTAGGCTCCATGAAGAGCTTGCCTGCCAGGGTGAGCAGGACAAGAATCGCGGCGCAGAGGGCTTTACATTACTCTGGGGTTGGATTCCGCCGCTTTTGACTTCGTTGCGCATGTGCTAACATTGTTGCTACATGGAGGATCTTATGCTCACCACGATTCGGCGGTTGGGAAACTCCCACGGAGTATTGATTCCGAAGCCGTTGCTACAGCAGGTGGGGCTTGTGGATCAAGCGGAGATGCGGGTGGAGGGGGATTCTCTGGTGTTGCGCAGGCCCAAAGGCGAGCCGCGCAGTGGCTGGGCGGAGGTATCCCGCGAGCTAGCTGTGGCTGGAGACGATGCGTTGGTGCTTCCCGAGTTTGCGAATGAAGAGGATGCGGAACTGACATGGTGAGGCCAAAATGGTAAAGCGGGGAGAGATTTGGCTGGTGAATCTTGATCCCACAATTGGCAGCGAGATTCAGAAGGCGCGCCCTTGCGTGGTGATCTCTCCGCCGGAGATGCATGATTACTTACGCACGGCGATTGTGGCGCCGATGACCACCGGGAGTCGTCCGGCGCCTTTCCGTATTGGCGTACGACATGGCGGTAAGAAGGGGCTTATCCTGCTGGACCTGATTCGTGCCGTGGACAAGACTCGGCTGGTGAAGCGGTCCGGAGCGATTGGTCCGGCAGTTCTGAGCGCCACTCTGGCTGCTCTGGATGAAATCTTTGCCGAGTAGCAAGATTACTTTTTAAAGGGTGTTCTCTCCTAGTTGGTCTTGGGCTCCATGAAGAGCTTGCCGGCGAGGGTGAGCAGGACGAGCATGGCTGCGCAGATCGCGAAGACGTTGCGGACACTGGTGAAGCGGGCTAGAAATCCGGATAAAACCAAGCCTAGAATCTGCGCCGTGAAAACGCAGGACATGAAGGTCGAACCTACGCGGCCCATCAGTTCCGGAGGCGTCTCCTGTTGCATCAGGGTCTGTGCGGGGATGATGATGCCGGCGACGGCGATGCCGATGATGAGGTCGCCGGTCACGGTGCTCCAGATAAAGGTGAGCACGCAGAGGAATACCAGGCCGAGGGCGATGCCGAGCAGGCCGCAATAGACGAGGGTAGTGTTCTTGATGGATTTGCCCCAGGTGTTGAGGCCGTTGACGCCGAGCATCATGCCGAGGCCGATCATGGCGCTGGCCGCGGCGTAGACGCTGTAGTTGCCGTGAACGCTGTCGCGGACGTAGACGGCGATGAGCGGGCCGAAGCAGCCGAGAACGAACATGCCGGCGGACATGGCGAGAACGACGAAGAGCAGTCCGGCGTGGTGAAAGATGAAGTCGATGCCTTGCTGCATGTCGTGGAGAATTTTGGCGACCGCGCCTTTGTCTTCTGACGCGGTGTGCTTGTGGACCAGCGGGCTGCGCTTGATGACGGTCGTGAAGATAAAGGCGGCGGAGGCGAAGAAGCTGACTGCGTCGAGCCAGTAGCAGAGGTTGTAGCCGAAGAGCTTGACGAGCAGGCCGGCGATGCCGGGTCCGACGATGCGCATACCGAACATGACGGTCTGCATGAGCGAGTTGGAGGAGCGGAGGCCGTGGAGAGGCACGACTTCGCGGATGACGACGCCCTGGGCGGGGCCGAAGAAGCTGGAGACGACGCTGATGGCGGCGAGGATGGCATAGAACTGCCAGATTTGAGTGGAAAACGGGAGCAAGAGGCAGAGGAAGCCGCGAATGACATCGCTGGAGACGAGGGTACGCTTGAGCGGCCAGCGGTCAACGAAGACTCCGGCGAGAATGCCGAGGATGGCGATGGGGACGAGATAGGCGATCTGGACGCCGGTGACTTGCTGGGCGTTGGCATGAAGCCTGAAGGTCATGAAGCCGATGACGGCGAAGAGCGCGAGGAAGTCACCGAGGGTGGAGACGATCTGAGCGTACCAGAGGCGGCGCATGACGGAGATGCGCAGGACTTCGCGCATGGAAAGCGGAGTTGGGGGCGCGGCGGCCTGAGCGGGAGCCTGACTGGGGGCTTCGGGTTGTGCGGCAGTGCTCATGATTGCAGTGCTCATGATTGCTGACCCTATCCTTAATTGGGATTGATTTCACCAAGACGAATTTGCAGGCTGGATGGTTCCCGGAAGACGGGTCTTGACGTTCTGCGGACGGAGCTTCGTCAAATGTGGGAAGCGTTGGATTCGGTGGGTGAGGGTGATCGCTGGTGAGTTGTTGGAGTGGATGCAGGAGCTTGAAATTTGGTTGCTTGCTGGCTGGGACTGAATGGGCTACGCTTCCGTTTGGAGCAGAAACTGCCCGGTAGTTTCGCCGGCTCTGGCAGCAGTCGGGGCAACTTGCCGCGGAATGTGTGGCATACTGTCCTTATGGCACAGGCTGCTTTGATTCCGGCTATGGAAACGGCTTCGACCTCGGAAGCCGCCGCGACACGCTTCAACTTCGATTGGCGACAGGTGGAGCAGGGGTTGCCTTTGGCGACTCTGGAAGAGTTTGCGGCTTACTCCGGCTTTGCGATGAAGGATTTGCTGGAGGTGGTGATTCCGCTGCGGACGCTGAAGCATCGGCGGCAACGGCAGGAGCCGCTGAGCGCTGAGGAGTCCGACAAGCTGGCGCGTGTTGCGCGGCTTTGGGAATTTGCTCTCAAGGTCTTTGGGAACCCGGATAAAGCGCGGCGGTGGTTGACCAAACCGAAGGTTCGTTTTGACGAGCGAACACCGCTGGCTGTAATGCGCACCAGCGCGGGTGGCGACGCGGTTGAGGAGATGCTGGGACAGATTGAAGAAGGTTATTTTGCATAGACGCTAATAGGCGAGATTGAAGAATTACTGAGATATGGTTCATGAATCTCTGGCGAATAAGCGATCATTTGGATTTGGGCGGAGTAGGCGGATTTAAGAGAAGTGGCCGCTGGCATAACCGAGGTAAGAAGGTTGTGTACCTGTCAGACTCACCATCTGGGACCTTACTGGAGAGGCTGGTCCACCTCGAGTTGGATCCGGAAGACGTTCCAGAATTCTGTACGCGACTCAAAGTAGCCGTTCCAGACGATATTGCAATTGAGCAACTCGATCCTCCAGACACGGCAGATTGGATGCTTGACGAGAAACTTACGCGGAGCATGGGCGATGCCTGGTTGGCTGCAGGCAGGACCTGTCTTGCGCGAGTTCCGTCGGCGATTGCGTCGGATGCTTGGAATTACTTGCTCAATCCCGAGCATCCAGATTTTTCCCGGGTGCAGATTATTGCTATCACGCAAGAACGATACGATCCGAGGCTTTTCCGATTTGGGATTGCGAAAGGGAAGTAGGTTTCCTAAGAGATTCCAGACCGAGTCTGGGATTTCCCCGCAGTTGCAATCCGTGGTAATCTTACTGGAGACATTGAGTTTGATTCGACGGTCTGAAATTTGAAGACTTAGGAGTAACAAGAACGCTGTGCTGGCATCTGCAACGAAAACCGACCTGATTCAACGCTTCCGCACCCACGATTCCGACACCGGCTCGCCGGAAGTCCAGATTGCGATTCTGAGTACGCGTATTGGCGAATTGACGGAGCATTTCAAGACTCACAAAAAGGATCACGCCTCGCGGCGCGGCCTTTTGATGCTCGTCAGCAAGCGCCGCCGCCTGCTGGACTATCTGAAGACGCATGATGCGGACCGCTACCGCGACGTAATCGGCAAGCTCGGCATCCGCAAGTAAGCGAAAACAACATTGAACAGGAATCGCCTAGACCGGAACGTGGTCGGGGCTGCAACCTCGCATAGGTTCAGCGGCCTTGGTGTATCTGTCGAATGGCAATCCATGGGCTCCCCTTATGAATCCGAACCTGTGCCGAGCGAGCCGCTCCGCACAGGTTTCTTGCGTGTGGCGAGTTTGGGTTTCCCCTCCGGCATTCTGGCGTCTCCTGCCCCACAAGTTTCCCAAGCGAACCATAGAAAGAGGAGTGTATGAAGCATGAAGTAGCAGTTGAGCTCTCTGGCGGTAAGCGCCTGGTCTTTGAGACCGGCCGCATCGCTAAGCAGGCTTCTGGGGCCGCGTTTGTGACGCTCGGTGAGAGTGTCGTGCTGGCCACCGCCGTCGCCTCTCCCGATCCTAAAGAAGGCATCGATTTCTTCCCCCTCACGGTCGATTACCGCGAATACACCTATGCCGGCGGACGCATCCCCGGCGGATTTATCAAGCGTGAAGGCAGGCCGAGCGAGAAAGAAATTCTCACCTGCCGCCAGATCGACCGCCCTATCCGCCCGCTCTTCCCCGATGGCTTCCGCAATGAGACCCAGGTGATTGCGCTGGTAATGTCGGCGGACAAGGAAAACGATCCCGATGTGGTGGGAATCAATGCTGCCGGTTGCGCTTTGGCGCTCTCGGATATTCCTTTTGGCGCGACCGTTGGCGCAGTGCGCATTGGGCGCGTGGATGGCGAGTTTGTCGTCAATCCGACCTATGCCGAACGCAAGGTGAGCACCATGAACATCATCGTTGTCGGCCATAAGGACGGCATCACGATGATCGAGAGCGGCGCCAAGGAAGAGTCGGAAGAAAACATTCTGGCGGCGATCGAGTTTGCGCACGAAGAGATCAAGAAGATTGCCGCGGCCATCGACGAACTCGTGGCTCTGGCGGGCAAGCCAAAGCGGGCGTTTACCGCTCCAGTAACGGATGAGGGATACTACGACGAGTTGCTGGCCAAGGTCGGCGATAAGCTGAAGGACGCGCTGGATACGGCGAAGTATTCCAAAACAGACAGCTACGCCTTGATCAAAACGATCAAGGGCGAACTGGCAGCCGAGCTTCCGGCCGACGATCCTGCGGCGAAGAAGAAACTGAGCACCTATTACGAATTGCTGCGCGAGCGCATCTTCCGCGAGCAGGTAACCAAGGACCGCATTCGTCCCGACCGCCGTGCCTTCGATCAGATTCGCGAGATCAGCATCGAGACCTCGGTTCTGCCTCGCACCCACGGGTCGGCTCTGTTTACGCGTGGCGAGACCCAGGCCCTGGTGACTGCAACGCTGGGCACAACCGACGACGGGCAGCGCCTGGAGAGCTTTGAAGGCGAGCAGAAGAAGCCCTTCATGCTGCATTACAACTTCCCGCCGTTCTCAGTGGGCGAGGTGGGCCGCATGACCGGCGTAGGACGCCGCGAAGTGGGCCACGGAGCGCTGGCCGAGCGGGCGATTTCCGCCGTGCTGCCGAGCGCCGACGAGTCCCCTTACACGATCCGCATCGTTTCCGACATTCTGGAGTCGAATGGGTCGTCTTCGATGGCTTCGGTATGCGGCGCGAGTTTGGCGCTGTATGACTCGGGTATCGCGCTCAAGGGCGCGGTGGCCGGCGTGGCGATGGGCCTGGTTAAGGAAGGCGACAGTTACGCCATCCTGACCGACATTGCGGGCGCGGAAGACCACTACGGCGACATGGACTTCAAGGTCGCCGGAACACGCAAGGGCATTACCGCCTTGCAGATGGATATCAAGATCGGCGGGCTTACTCGCCAGATCCTCCAGGAGGCGATGGAGCAGGCTCGCGTGGGCCGTCTCTTCCTGCTGGACAAAATGGATGCTCATCTAGATGGGCCAAGGGTCGAGCGGTCGAAGTACGCTCCGCAGATCCGCACGGTTCACATTCCTACGGACAAGATTCGCGACCTGATCGGACCGGGAGGCAAGACGATTCGCGGGATAATCGAGCAGACCGGAGTCAAGATCGATGTGGACGACACCGGCCGCGTCAATGTCGCTTCGAGCGATGCCGAGGGACTGGCGCAGGCTCTGGCCATCATCAACAATCTGACCGCCGTGCCGGAAATCGGCAAGACTTACCTCGGTAAGGTCGTCCGGCTGGCGGAG
>Ga0302325_10007378_pt1 | contig 24413 bp, 19 predicted proteins | sample Palsa_T0_2_FD_201948 | JGI IMG/M metagenome (GOLD analysis project Ga0302325, IMG submission 201948) | Peat permafrost microbial communities from Stordalen Mire near Abisko, Sweden - Palsa_T0_2 | ecosystem: Environmental > Terrestrial > Soil > Palsa > Peat permafrost | place: Sweden: Abisko... | reverse complement strand
GCTTGAGATCTACCGCTTCGAGGGAGATAGCGAGGTTGGAATTCCCTGCGTGGCCTTCGATTATGGACTATGGCAGGACAATCCTCAAAATCTAGAGTTCATCGTGCAACCTGCGGACGGGGATGAGTTTATCTGGCGCGATGTCAATGGCGATGGCAAGATGACCAACGGGTCTGGCGGTTTGGACCCGGCCGAATTCTTCGAACCTAGCCCGGCGGATGGGCATCGCAATGCCGACAATTTCTACCTCGATGACAATGGCGACATGTGGCAACAGAATTACGGCGACAATGATCCAAACATTTACTGGCGCCGCTACTATTTCCAGGGATTCGATGCACACGGATCGCCCATCTATGATTTCCAGCACATGGCCATCTACACGGTGGGCGCTGGCCTGGATTTTCCCGATCTGACCGAAGTTGATATGGTCGTGTTCGACCCGCATGCAAGTAAGGGTGGAACTCTGTTTGCCTTTGGCAGCGTGGACACCCAGATTGTAAGGTATGACAACTGGGATTTAGGGAACCGGAAAGCCACGTGGTCTAAGAATCTCATCACGAGCGGAGACATTCAAAATTACTGGCACCCTGATAATTTCGATGTCGCCGGGGATTTCATTTTCGTAAGCTTCGATGGCAGCACTGGGTCCTCCAATGGCACCTGGAGTAATCATTACATCCAGGTTTATTCGGCGAAAACTGGGGTCTATGTCGGCCGGTTTGTGGCTGGCCACGATGTCGGTGGCATGGCGAATCTTGGCAATACCGACGAATCGCATGCGCTTTCCGCATACAAGCGGAGTAACGGCGAGTACGTCCTTATCCGCGAAGAGGATTTCCAGGCGAAACTGGTGATGTTCCGCTGGACTCCGCCCGACCCGCTTCCGGTGCCGAAGGCTCCAGCCCCGGTAGGTGTAACGGGTACTCCCGATGACGAGGCCTTCACGTTAAGCTGGCCGCCGCAGCCGAAAGCCTTGTCCTATACAATCAGTTCCGGCCCAAACAGCACTGGCCCGTTTGTCCCACAAAGTACTGGGCTATACGGTGTAGACTCCGCCTCCGTCGTTGGCCTAACCAATGGCACTACCGATGGTTACACCAAACTGACTGTGTTTTACCGGAATGGTGCAAGCGTGGACTCACAGCCATTTCAAGTAAGCGCAGTACAAAAAGGTATCTCTTATGGAGTCCAGGACCCAACGTTAGTGTTAGCAGGTCCTCAAATTGGAACGAACGCATGTTCCCTGTGCTATGACGGTCAACAAATCTCTGCCGTCGTTCAGGGTACGTCTATGACTTGGAGTGATGTTGTCGTTCCCACAACTGGAACATACAACTTGCGCCTCTACGAAGAGAATGGCCAATGTGGACCGTGTTGGGGGTTACCGCCTGGTTCCATCGGTCCCACCATCAACGTTACGGTCAATGGCGCGTTCATTGCTCCCTCGCCGCAGTTGCCGCAAACCGATCCGAATGGCGGCTGGGGTACGCCTGCATATGTAACCGTGCAGGTGCCTCTGATTACAGGACAGAACAATACCATCGAGCTGTGGGTCCCTGCGGATGCCCCCTCTGGCGATCCGAACTTCGACCGCATCTTGGTGCCGTTCGCGCCAGCGTCGTAGTTGTAGAGTTATAGAAACATTCGGGATTCTGCCGCCAAGTCTGGCGGCAGGATCCTTTTTTTTGCAGAAAATAAAGGTAGCGCGTGTATCATTTCGCAAGGCATTGGGCGCCGCTTTCCGGGTTGCGAACGGCGTATCGTGAACTTCAATCCACACTTCGAACCTTAATCGTTCCGCAAACGAATGCATATACCGGGCTCTGTTCTCGCCAAAACGCTCCGACAACATGTGTGCGCCCTGCTTGTATTCGCCGCTGTGGGCGCCGGTCAAGTGCCTTCGAAGGGCGTTCGCAATCCCGATCCCTCCCGTTCCTTGCAACGGGCAGTCGAGCTTGCAGCCAAGAAGCAATGGGCTGAGGCCGCGCGGGAGGTCGAAGTTTACCGGCGAGAGCGGCCGAACTCCGCTGACGGCGCCGTCCTGCAGGCCGAAATCATCATGCACCTCGGCCTTTTGACAGACGCGGTCGACGTCCTGGACCGGGTACTGGCGGTACACCCACGATCTTCCGCGGCGCTGAACGCTGCCGCGCATGTTGCGGAAGGTTTGAAGGAAACCGATGCAGCGGAGCACTACTTTACACAGGTTACAAAATACCATCCCCAAGAGATCTCAAGCTGGAATGAGTTGGGAGACTTCTATCTTCGTTGGGGACGGAAGCAGGCCAAGAACGCGTTCGAGCGTGCCTTGGCATTAACGCCTGACGACGCCCATGCCTTGTCTGGCCTGGCCGCAGCCAAGAGCGTTCTGGGAGACGATGCCGGGGCCGCGCGGGATTTCGAGCGCGCCTCCGTGCTCAATCGGAACTCGAAGCTTCCCGACGCCCTGGTGAATCTGCGTTTCGCCGACTTTCTGCAAGACCATGGGAAGAATGCCGAAAGCGTCGTTCAATATGATCGCGCTTTGCAACTCGACCTCGATTCCGTGGACGCACACATGGGGCGCGCCCGGAGCCTGACGCGCCTGAAGCTATGGGAAGGCGCCGAACGGGATCTTCTGATTTGTGTGAGGGATGAAGGCAAGCGGATCCCGGCCCTCAACCTGCTCGCCAAGGTTTCCCAAGCCCAGGGCAGGACTGAACAAGCTCAGCGTTACGCAGCGCAGGCCGAACGGCTATCGAGCGAAGCCATTACCCAGAAGGCCACCAACAATCAGATCGCTTCTCGGCTGCAAGATGCGCACGCATCGATAGCGAACAAACACTTTGCCGAAGCCGCAGCATCGTATCGGCACCTGCTGGACGACCATCCTGAAGTTTCCCAGGCCTGGCTCGAACTGGGCCGGTGCCATGTGGAAACCGGTCAGATCGACGAAGCTGAGTCGGACGTCCGGCACTTTCTGTCCCTGGAAAGTACATCCGCCTCCGGCCACGTTCTGCTGGGCCGTATCTTGTTGCGGCAAAAACAGGCCGCCGGCGCACGCAACGAGTTCCTGCGGGCGCAGCAGATTGATCCTCTGCTGGCGGATGCCCCACTCGGCGTCGCAGCCTCATACATTGTGGACAACAACTTTCCCGAGGCCATCACCACGCTCCGCAAGTTGGATGCTTTGTCCGGCGTGAATCCAGAGGCTCGACTGATGCTCACCGAAGCGCTCTACAAGAACCATCAACCAGAAGAAGCGCTGCGGGAGCTTGACCGCTTGCTGAAACAGGATCCCACGAACCAGGCGGCCCAGAAGATGAAAAACTCTCTCACCGTGGAAAGCACGCAACACTAACCCCCAAATCGGGGCGATAGTTTTGTCAGAAAAACTTTGTCCTTCCTTACAGAAGGTAGTGCGATTTGAAGATACGCTCTCACGTTGCCGTCGTTCGAGGGTCTCAATCGCGATGGCGGTCCTCCCCACAGGGGGGATGGTACCGTAATTGTGGCGAAGGAGCGAACGTGCCTCTACGAAAGATCAATGTGGCGATCGTGGGACTCGGATTCGGCAAAGAGTTCATTCCGATCTATCAGAACCATCCCCTTGCCAACATGTACGCCATCTGCCAGCGCACGCAAGCGCGGCGCGACGAAGTCGGCGACCGATTTGGCGTGCAGAAGCGCTATTCCGATTTCGAGGCTCTGCTTCGAGATCCTGAGGTGGATGCGGTCCATATCAACTCCCCCATTCATCTTCATGCCTCCCAGAGCATTGCTGCTCTGAACGCCGGCAAGCACGTAGCATGCACCGTCCCTTCTGCCACCACCATCGAAGAATGTGCCGGGATCGTGGAGGCGGCGCGGCGCAGCGGCAAGAACTTCATGATGATGGAAACCTCCATTTATACTCGCGAGTTTCTCTTCATTCGTGAACTGCGCGACTCCGGAAAACTGGGGCGCATTCAGTTCATGCGCGGCTGCCACCAGCAGGAAATGGCGGGCTGGCCGGGTTACTGGGAAGGGCTTCCCCCCATGCATTACGCCACCCACGCCGTGAGCCCTTGCCTGGCCCTGGTGAAGGGAGAAGCGGATTATGTCGCGTGCTTCGGCTCGGGCAGCATCGCCAAGAATCTGGTGGACAAATACGGCTCTCCCTTCGCGGTGGAGAGCGCTCTATTCAAGGTCCGCGGCCAGCAACTCTCGTTCGAAGTAACTCGTTCTCTGTTTGAAACCGCGCGCCAGTATATTGAGAGCTTCGATGTCTACGCCGAGAAGCAATCGTTTGAATGGACCAGAATCGAGAACGAGGCCTGCACAATTCACGTCGGCGAGCAGCCCCAGCGCATCACCGTTCCGGATTTTGCTCGCTTGCTGCCGGAACCGATCCAGCGTTTTACCACCAAGGGTGTCTACGACGAGCAGCACGCTCATCTTTCCTTCATTCAAGGAGGCGGGCACGGCGGCTCGCATCCCCATCTCGTGGATGAATTCGTGAACAGCATGGCGGAGAATCGGCCCTCGTTTCCCGATGTCATCCAGTCGGTAAACTGGACCTGCGCCGGAATCTGTGCTCACGACTCTGCGATGCGCGGCGGTGAAATCGTGAAGTTGCCCGTGTTCCACTGAAGCGCGAGAGAAAATCATGCCGAATGGCACAGTTCCCAGTCTTGACGCGACCCTTCCCAGATTTTCTGCCGGAAGCGAGCTTCTCATCACCAGCCTGCGCACCGGCAACACCGAAGTTTTCGCCGTCGATCTTGTCTTCGGCGATATGCGCAACCTTACTCGCAGTCCTCAGTCGGAGAATCGCTATCCGATCTGGTCGCCCGATGGCTCCAAAGTGGTTTTCACCTCCGACCGCGACGTACCCCTGACTTGGAATCTTTACCAAATGGACGCCGACGGTCAAAACATACGGCGCCTCACCGACGTGGCTGAGAAGGGGATCTGCTACTTCCCGACCTGTACTCGCGATCTAATTTATTTCGGTTACGCTCCGGCCGACGGCAAGGAAGCAGTCATTGCACGCGTGCGACCCGATGGATCGGACTTCTCCGTAGTTGGGACCGGACGCGATCCCGCAATATCACCGGATGGGCAAACTATTGCCTTCACCCAGCATACGGGCCGCGGCTATTGCGTCTTCGCCATGAATGCAGACGGAAGCCACATTCGCCAACTCACCACGCACGAAAACGAGATCGGCGCCGTTACTCCCGCCTGGTCGCACGACGGAGAAAAGCTGCTCTACAGCGACCAGGTCGGAAGCAAGCTTGAATTGTTCATTTGCGACGGCACGGGCGGCAATCCAAAACAACTCACTCACCTGAAACAGTTCGCCGCTTCCTCGGCCTGGTCTCCGGATATGCGCTTCATCACTTTCCGGCTCACTGATTACGACTATTGGAATTTTCCGGATTCCAAAGATCATGTGTACCGCGAAAAACAAGCTGACAAACGTCCAGTGTGGGTCATGCAGGCCGATGGCTCGTATCCAAGAATCATCGAAGCGCTGCACTACCACTGTGCGCTCGACGGTAGTCGCCCGGTTTGGAAGCCCTAAGTTGCAGTAGCGTGAGGACCAGACAATGAAGTTCGCCGTGAACGCTCTGATTTGGACAACTGAATTCGACCACCGCAGCTTCTCTCTTTTGCCCCGTCTCCGCGCCCACGGCTTCGACGGATTTGAAGTCCCTGTATTTGAGCCAGCAAAGTTTCATGCGGGCTCCATTCGTCGTGCCTTGGCCGAGAACGATCTCGAATGCACCGTCTGCGCGATCCTGCCCAAGGGAATGAACCCAACCAGCCAAGACGCGGGAGTCCGACGCCGGAGCCAGCAGCATCTGGCAGACACCATCAAGTTGGCCGCTGACTTCGGCAGCAAGCTCATGGCTGGCCCCGTATATTCTCCGGTCGGATATCTGCCCGGGCGCCGCCGCACCTCCGATGAATGGCAAAGGGCGGTCGAGTGCTTTCAGTCGTTGGGGGAAACCTTGAAGTCTCACCAGATTGACTTGGCGTTGGAACCGTTGAACCGCTTCGAAACTTATTTCCTGAATACCGCTGCCGACGCCGTTAAGCTCTGCGAGGCTATCAGCCATCCCAGCATCGGAGTTCTTCTAGACACGTTTCATACCAACATAGAAGAGAAAGATGTGGCGGCGACCTTTCGCATGACCGGGAAAAGATTGAAGCATGTGCACGCCTGCGAGAACGACCGAGGCGTCCCCGGAACCGGACATGTAAACTTTGCAGGCATCGCGGCGGCGTTAAGAGAAATCAGGTACGAAGGTTGGATCACGATCGAAAGCTTCGGCTACAGCCACGAGGAACTCGCCGCCGCCGCGGCGATCTGGCGCGATCTGGCCCCCACTCCTGAGGCCGTAGCGTTTGAAGGTCTCCCGTTTCTAAAGAGAATCATGCATTGAGTCCCTGCAAGCTCGTGGCGGAACCCACGTAAGAAGGAGAATCGATCTCGCGGCAAAATGATTGCAATGCAGCGGTTTCAACCTCATCAACTGTGATTTGACTGTTTCTCCGCTTTCCACAACATGTCAACCCTCATTTGGGAGCACACAAACTCACAGAAGTTCAAACAAAGGAACGATTATGAATAGCGAAACCGAGAAACTCCGCAGCAAACAGGAGCAGGGCACGCAAAAGCCAACCGGATCAGTGGATAACTCGGATTCGAAAGGTAACTCTTTGCCGAAGCGAGAGCCAGAACAAGCATCCGCAAAACAACCCTCCACAGGATATTTCCAAAAAGAACCCACCCCAGGGCACCGACTTTCGGCGCCAAGGTCAACAGAAAGCCGAAAATGAGAAGCGGCGTGCTTGCTGACCAAGACGAAAACCGAGCGCAGCAACTGCCGTTTCCCGCGCAACCCTAGCAAGTCGCCAATGACTACCTGCCCGACATTATCCCGCTCGAATTCCCAAGATCGCGATCAACAGCGATCGACGAGCCCTTTTTCGGCATTCACCCCTCAGGGAAAAACCACGTCCGGACAGTTGAATGCTGAAGACTGATAGCTACACGTCTCACTCCGGTTCGCGCTTTTCGTCCGGGGCCATTGTGACAAAGCCGAGATTTCCCCGTCTGCCCTGTTTTGCTCACTTCGAACCTTGCGCCCCATCTATCTTTTCTTCGCTGCTTTGATTCGCGTTAACGGCACGGAAATGGCACGGGAACGGACACGCAAAACCGAGCGCCTACGGAGCGCGGACGCTACTAGAGCTAAGCCTCACGCCGCAGTGTTCATGTTGGTTTGCCCGCTGTTCGCTGCCCCTAGCATCTCGGCTGACAGCGAAGGGCGGCGCCGCGATTTAACAGCTGCCCTTTTCTTCTGCGCCCGCTTGGCGGAATCTCTCTCATTCGCCGCTTTCCGGCCTGGCTTCTTCCGCCACTCCGGGGGTAGCTCATCGCCTTCCATAGGGGCATCGGGCAAGATCTGATACCTATTTATTAAATAGGTCTTGATGGTCAGGCTATGTATGCCGCGAAAAGACGAAAGCCCGCAGCTGTTGGGTTGGCTGCGCCCGTTCTTGGATCACGGAAAGAGGCAAGGTACATGCAGACGACAGTATGGCTCGGTTCGTTAGGGGGCGGAGCCACGTCTGTACCGGGTCGGGGGAGACGCTCGACATAAAGGGTGTATCGTCGGTGTTTGACCGCGCCAAGGAGATCGCTACAATGGGTCAGGGAGAAAAGGAAATCGGCCATGATGATTGAACTTCCAGAGAAGCTTGAAGCGGCCCTGAAAGTCCAGGCCAATGCGCATGGCGTTTCCCCCGCCGGTTATGTTTGCGAGGTTCTTGAACGTGATCTCGCGTCCTCGCTCGAAGGCCAATCATCGGGTGTTCCGTTCAAAACGGGACGCGGCATGTTCGCCAAATACGGACAGCCGACAAGTGGATTGCCGCTGCGACACTGGATCGGTATCTCCAGTCTTTAAATCAGCCGCAGGTGTTCGGGACACAGTACGCGGGCGACAAAGCTGCAGAAAGTGCGCCCAAACCGCAGGTCGATCCGCACGTGCTGAATATCCAGCGAACGCAGCAACCGTATAACCCCAACCTCTTGCCAGACGCAGTGCGTCAGGATTTCTGTGTTCCCGACGTAACCCAGCAACAAAAGAATCTCGCGATGTTCAACACTGGCCATCGTCCCGAAGGCAAGCTGATGCGGGCGACTGCGTGCACCCAGTAGCCAGTGACAACAGCGAAACTACGTGCTGCTTTCGTTGATTGATGTTAAATCCCCGATTACGCAAATTGACCCCGGAACGAGGAACGGCTAATTCTCAATTTACGCTATCGCCTGTTAGCGGAAGTTGACCGACGGCCCCAAGCAGCTAGACACGGCCTATACTGCTTTCCCACTACCGCAGCCTTTCGCGTGCTCGACTTCCTTCAGTATTCTGGCAATCAATGGCTTCAATCCTGCCGGGCACACCAAGAAAAAGCCGAGGGGGAACTCCCTCGGCTTTCACTCGTAGTCTATCGGTACCGCGCCATCGGTACAAAAAACATTCAGCTCAGCCCATTGATTCAGGGTGTCGCTTTTCCTCATTGAGTAGAGTGCGTTTGCTGACTCTAAAGGATTTATCCGTTTCGAAACCAGCTGAATTTCTCTTTATTGCGTATAGTTTTTCCTTCATTAATAGCTCAACCACAACCGATTGTGGCTTGCTGATAATCAGAAGACGGCTAATCATCGGTCTTCGGCGTGCCTGCAATCTCTTCCTGCTGATCTTCCGCCTCTTGCCAACTGGAATTGGGGTTGTATTCTTGCATGGTTCCGGCAACAGCGTTAGTCTTCGGGCCAAGATCCTTCTCGTAGACGACTCCATCCGGGCCAACCATAAATGTCTTTACCCCCGATGACCTGTATTTCGCTGGATAGGCCACAAATGCGAATCCCCCGGTTAGTTTGCCTTTGACCATGTAATTCTTGGAGCCGCCTGGGCCATTTTTCCCTTGGCGAGTCACAATACGGTAGTAGTAACCGAGGTAGGGAGTTGGAGCACCTTCTTGAGTCTTCGTGTAGCCCTCGGCAACGGCCGCGGCTACGAGCGGCCCTATGGGGCTCTCCGGTTCGCCGTCCGCAGCCTTCCAGTACAGGCCATTGTGCTGCCCTGGCTCACTGAAGATTTCGCGGGCGTACTGATCGCCTTGCGTGGAACGGAATTCCTTTTGTGCCGCCACTAGCTCCTGGCAAACGCGGATGGCCGACAACTCATTGCGGCCAATTCGCCGGTACAAAATTTCCTGTTTTCCCGCTTCGGTGTCGAAAAACCATGCGCCGCCTTTATCCATGAGCGGTATGGGAGTTGGCCAATTTCTCGCGCCGATATACAGAACCGTCGTTCCGTCCGGTTCTTTCACCAGACGGTGCATTTCCCCATACTTCTCCACGAAGTTGGCGCGGCTCTGTCCGTCCTCGGCGTCGTCACCCGACGAGACGATTTGCTTTCCGTCGGGGCCGAGAATATCGAGCATCGCTTTTTCGTCGTTGCTTTGAGCGGCCGCGACGAAGGCGCTGCTCGCATCTTCGGGCGAGGAGAAAGTTTTCTGGCCGGGCTGCTGGCCCAGGGATGTGGTGAGAAAACATCCGGTCAAGAGAATGGCAAGTGCGGCTAGTCTGGGAAAAGTCGCGCAATAAAGTTTATCGAAATTCAGGATGATTCGCGGCATATGGACTCTCCAATTCAGACACTTCCAAAACTCACGAACTTAATCAGAACTTTCAATTACCGGTGCCCGCCACCGCCATGACCACCACCGCCGGCGTGCGAACCTCCGCCACCGCCGCGAGATCCCCCATTGGCACGCGCGGCGCTCATACTGGTGCTGCCTCGCGAGGAGTAGCTCCGGGCCTGTCCGCCGTGATCGTAGCCGCTATATGCGCCGGATCGGACGCCGCTTTGGCCGTGCGGTGCCGCGTAGCCTCGTGCAGCCTTGCTGTTTCCTTCGAAAGTCCGGGCCGTTGCGCCGGGACGATTGCCAACTCCGCCGCGCGCTCCAACGTTCCCGTTCGCAGACCGGCTAGTAGCATAAGCACGGGATCCAGTTCCGCCCCGCAATCCGTTACCACTACGCGCGCTTCCTGCCCGGTAGAAATTGCTCCGGTTATAAAACGTGTTGCTGCGGGAGTAGTACCTGCCGCCGCCGTACATGGCGTATCCGCCGCCCCAATTGAATCCCCAGTGATTCCAACCCCAACCATAGCCACCGAACCAGCCGATTCCGAAGCCGCCACCCCACGACAGGTACGGACCGCCAAACCAAATTCCGGGATAGGGATACCATCCCGGCCAAGCATTGATGGGCTCTCCATAAGCCAGCCACGGATCGTACGCCGGGACGTAGACCAGCTGTGGATCGGAAGGTTGAACCGAAATCGTCGAGTCTTGCGTGGTGACGTTTTGCTGCGAAGTCGTCTTCAGGTCGCCGGCGGCTTGTGCGCGACGGCGCATCACCTGCACGGCAGCCATCACATCCGCTTGCTGATTGAAGTAGGCATCGCCGAGTGTTGACGCCCACGAGAGGTTCTTGTCCATGTTTCCCAGAACGGAGGGAAACGCTGTGAGCGCTTTCACGCTGGGGTCCCATGGCTGCTGGTCCACGGCCTTACCCAAGACGTCACCCTTCAAGTCGGGATTCGCTTGTACCCAGCGGTCCGCCTCGACGACTTGCTCGGGAAACGTGGCCGCCGCCAGAATCTGCGCCACCAACGAATCCGGGTACAGCGCAATCGGTGCGACGAGCCGTTGCAACTGCTCAGGACTCTGTTGTGCATAAGGCGGTGCCGACGCTTCCTGTGCCTGCGCTTGCTCGTCTTGAGGTTGCGGCTGTGTAGCCTGCTGGTCTTGCTGAGCAGACAGTGTCCGCGGCCAAACCGCGAGCAGCAGAACTGAACACAACATAGGAATTACACTCCGCCTACCTAAGCAGCGGCCTACTAATCCTGCGGCATGTCCAACGATGTTCATGACTTTAGAATCTCCTCCATACTTATGCAGATACTTAAATGCAACCCTGGAAGAGACACTCCGGGCGCGCTTACCTGACAACATGCGTGCATTAAGCCGCCAGGGCGAAATCATCCAGTTTGGACTGAGTTTGGGAGTAAGGCGCCTCTGCTGCAACGCGAACGTCCTTGCCCTCTTGGACCTCTCTTAGTTTCGATGAATCGCTGTTCAAATACTGTGCAGAATGGCTCACTTTGGGAACCGGGAAAGGTTGCGCATCGAGAGAAGACGAGAAGACGCCTTGCTGGCTTCCCCTTCTTGAGCAACGGTTTGGTGGACTCTTATACGACCGTCGTCATCGAATTGACGACCGCGTCATCTTCGTTCACTTGCCGAACCGCGCCAAATTTTCCGGTCGGCACCACCAAGTCGTGTAACGGATCATCGTTTTTCCTGTTGACTTCCAGACTTGCAGACTTGTGACCTTCTCTCTATTGAGCAGAACGTCCGCCTCTCCGCGGGCATCACTCCCGCTTTGTTCGGGGGACCCCAGAAGCGTCGGATAAGGCGCTGGCCATCTTCGGAAAACTCAATCGTTTCGATGATCTCGAACATGGTCCCACGATAAACGTACAGGTGATAGGTCGCGTCTTTTCCGTCCTCGAAAGCGATCATCGAACTGTGGTGGTTGCCGTCGGGGAAACTTTGCCCCACGCCGCTACCAATACCTGAAACGAAACCATGGCCAGTTCTTTCTGCGTGTTTTCGCAGGTGTCGCTCCGAGTTTTCCTTAGCCCGCTGTTTGGCATTCTCTATGTTCAAGCGGTGCTTTTCCGGATCGCCGCAGTAAACTAGCGCAGTCCTGGCATGCTCCAAGGTTTGGTCTGGCAGCTTATCTACGAGTTGATGCAATTGTTCTCGAAGTTCGTCCATAGCGTTTTCACGATAACCGAATTTGGTACATCGTGCACCAGTTGCTTGCCGCGCGTGGATACTTGGCGAAACTCTCTATAACGCTCACTGACTTGCTGTTTGAGTGAAATTCGGAGTCAGCGGGTCCTGATGGTGTCATGGTGGGCTGCGGCGCCGCGCGGGGAACTGTGCATCCAAGCCGCAAATAGAACTACCGCCCCGATTACTGCCAAGACTCCCACGGAGTCCAGCCGCGATCGCCTTCAAGCTGGACCCGAACAGGGCAGAACGTGCGTGAGTGTTGCCCATGCAAAAACGCCCGCCGACAGAATGGACATGATTCCACCGATCCAGAGCGGGAGGCGCGAGCCGCCTAGGACGACGAGTAACCAAAGTGAGGACGATACCATCGCTACCCCACCGAGGAGAAAAAGCACGCCAAAGCCGATCAAGGCTGCCGACTCCGCTGCCGATTCACGCACGGCTCGGAAGCCGAAGACGACAGGTACAAGTCCATACAGTAACGGCAGTGCGAGGCAGGTGCAGGCAATTCTTCGTTTCGGCATATCGTTGTCCACCGGTCGTCATTGTACGGCGTTGGTTGGCATCTGATGATAACTCGCGAAACATCCCGATAGCGCTCATCGTCACCTCAATGAGCGAAATCGCTGATAGTGACAGTTGACAATTCTTGTGCAGCAGGTCAGGCATGGTTGGAAGATCGCCACGCTGGCTATTGCAGCTTCGCGAACTCCGATTTGGCTTCCTTCAGCAGGGGGATGCCGGGGTCGGCGTCTTTCCAGAGCGCGAGGAAAGTTTTGTAAGCGGCAAGAGCGCGGGCGCGGGCGCCATCGGCATCCACGCCCTTCAGAGTTCTCGCCTGCAACGCATTCGCGCGCGCCACTCCCAGCTGCGCCAAGGCTCCGGTCCAGCAATTCCAGACAATGCCGTTGTGATCGAGAATCTTTTGAAACTCAGCGGCGGCAGCAGTGCTTTGTCCACCGGCCAGATAGGCCTGTCCGCGCTCGTATACGGGATATAGGCACGAGACGTTCTCAACGAATGCAATCATGCCGAACTCGATGGGGGTAGGTTGGGAAGCCTCCACGGCCGCAGCAGGATTCTTTCTGTCCAGCGCCAACTGCGCTCGAATTGCCGGCAGCCAAAGCGACTGCATTTGCGTATCCAGCGGAAAGCGTTCCGCTAAATCCTGTTCCAGGGAATCAGCTCGCGCCGTATCGCCTGCCAGGGCAAATGCGAGTGCGGCTTCGCTCTCTGCGCCTTGACTTGTTGGAGCCAGCTTCAACGCCTCCGCCGCCTCAATTCGGGCTGTAGCGGCATCGCCATAGGCAGCCTTCCTTTGAGCGTCAATCGCTTGCCATATTGCGCCCGTTTCCTTGCTGTCTGCGTGAATGGCCGAGTCTACCGCTCGCTTGGTCAATTCCCGCGCTTTGGCAAGGTGGCCACCATACGCCTCGGTATCGGATGCGAGCGCCAAGCCCCAGTTCTCGAAATCGGGCTGGTTCGCAAACCAGGTTTGCTGTTCGGCCATCGCGGCTGAATCCGAGTTGAAAAAAGCAAGCGCATACAGATCATTGTGAAATATGAAATGATCCATCTTTCGCGCCTGCGCCTCGCGAATAATCTGCTTCGCCTCCTCGAATCGCTGCAGGGCAAGGTCGAAGCTGGAGAGATTCGGATAGTTGATCACCCAATTCGGGGCCAGCCCGACACCCTCCCTCGTGACTTCGAGAGCCTTCTCGTACTGGCCTTGATTCGAATAGATGACCCCCAAAATGTTATAACTCCCTCTGTACCGTGGATAAATCTCAATATGTTTCCGGGTCGCTTCCGCCGCTTTATCCAGTTCCCCTGTCACATAAGAATAGTAGTCACCTTCGATTCCGAGCCTCTCTACTTCGCTGGTGTGTTCCCGCAATTGAAATGCTTTGGTTTGGTATTCGCTAGCGCGTTCGAGCTCGCCGAGAGTGGAATAGACAGCGCCCAATTGGTTATAGGCGGAAGCGAAGTTCGGATCGAGCTGGATCGCTCGTTGAGCGTAAGGTACAGCTTCGGCGGGCCCTTTTTCGTGCTCGATCCGCTCACCAACGCTATAGACCTTCAAGGCTTCCAGTGAAGCCGTGGTGGAGGCCTGAAGCGGAACATCAAATCTCTGCACCGTGGCCAGCGATTCGCCCAATTCGGCGCGCAGCTTCGACGCCGCCTCGCCCAGCGCATCCAGGACGCTCGGTTTGGACTCGGCCGTCGCCTGCTCGTCAGCCAGAGTGTCTCCACTCCGGCAGTTTACGGCCCTTATTTCCAGAACGTACTTGCTGCCTAAACTGCCAATGGCTCCCGCAATGTAGGCCTTGCTGTTGACGCGCTGGCAAACCTCGCCCGCCAGTTCGGGCGTGAGCTTCGCATCGGCTGGCCGCGCCATCGCTTTCAAGGTGTTTCTAACCTCGCTGTCGGAGAGCAGGTTCAAGAAAGGAGACTGCCGAAGGGAAACGGTCAGCGCAGTCTTCAGCGAATCGTCGAAGATGGCGTCGCCGGTGCTGTTGGCAAAATCGGTGATCACGATGGTGTCGTTATCGGTAAGGCGCTTGCTCTGTTGGCGAGCACGATAATAATGAAGTCCGCCTCCAATCAGACCCGCAAGCAACAGGACGAGCAAGACAGGAATCGCGATTTTCTTGAGCACCTTCCGTCGTGCCGCTCGCGAAGGCGTGGCAACTTCTGACAACACGACGGACCGGGAAATCTGCCCCGAAATATGTCCGCTCTCGGTATCGCGCTTCAGTCGCTGCAGGTCGGTGAGAATTTCGGCGGCGCGCTGATAGCGCAGAGACCGATCTTTCTCGAGAGCCTTGACGACGATCGCATCGAGTGGCGCAGATATCTGCGGATTCCACTTGCTCGGCGGATCGGCGGGTTCGTGAAGGATGGCGCCATAGGTCGATCCCTCGGTATCCCGATCAAAGGGCAGTCGGCCGGTTGCCATCTCATACAGCGTCACGCCGTAAGAAAACAGGTCGCTGCGTTCGTCGAGAGGCTTTCCAGCGATTTGCTCGGGCGACATATAGCCCACAGTCCCCAACGGCATATTACCGGTGGTCAGATCTTTCAAAGTGATGGTGGGATCCTCAGAGCCTGCACCCGATTCTCGCCGGGTGCCCGGAGCCGTCCTCTTCGCGAGCCCAAAGTCGAGCACTTTGGCATGACCACGTTTAGTAACGAAGATGTTTGAGGACTTGATGTCCCGATGAATGATGCCCGCCGCGTGCGCCGCGTCCAGCGCATCCGCAATCTCAATCGAGAGCGACAGCAGCACGTCGGTTTCGAGCGGACGGCCACCGATGCGGTACTTCAGCATGACGCCGTCCAGATATTCCATGGCGATGAAGGCACGCCCGTCCTGTTCGCCGATGTCGTAGATGGTGCAAATGTTTGGGTGGTTGAGAGCGGAAGCGGATCGCGCCTCGCGGCGAAAACGTTCAAGAACCTGGGGGTCCCGCGAGACCTCGTCGGGCAGAAATTTGAGCGCCACGAAGCGGCCCAGTTCGGTGTCCTCTGCCTTGTAAACGACACCCATTCCACCGACACCCAGCTTTTCGAGGATGCGGTAGCGTCCGATGGTCTGACCGATCATCGTGGCAAAATCTTACGTGGGCGAAACTGGCAAGTCAATGAAAGGCGCGGAGTCGGCTGTCCAGGATAGTTGTGCGTGCTCGGCGCACTGAAAGAAATGTTGTCGGCGTGCTTTCCCCGGTAACCAAGAGCCGCTGCTCCTGACCTCTGCTGCATTTGTGCCAAAACTATACGACGGCAACTCGCAGCGATAGCGCTACGTTCACCGTCCTAACTGTTGAAATATCGCCAATTACGCTTATCGTCGGGTCGATAAGCCGAATCACGCTTCAAATTGCACTCGATGAGGGTTAAGCGGCGGTCACTCGGAGCGCAACGCTTGCATCACATCGACGCGTGCAGCGCGTGCAGCGGGCTGCACCGACGCGACAACCGCGACGGTCATCAAAACGAAGGCAGAGACAAACACCGGCAATGCGCCCGGCATCTTCACTTCCAGAAAATATCTTCCCGCCACACGCGCCAGCGCGATCCCGAATGCTCCGCCTGCAAAGACGCCAGCCGCAGCCATGGCGGCACCCTCTGCCAGAACACCACTGAGAAGATTTTGCGGCCGCGACCCCAGGGCCAGCCGGATGCCAAACTCCCGCGTGCGCGCGCTGACTGAAAACGCCAGCACGCCGGCGACTCCAACCACCGCGATCGCCAACGCGACAGCGGCGAACACGCCGAACACAAGCGAGTTCAATCGGTCCGGCGTGAGCACTTCAGCGCGCACATCTGCGAGAGTGGCAGCATGCTCGACAGGCTGATCGGCGGACATCTCGCGAATAACGCGCGTGACTGACGGAACCAGTGCATAAGGATTTGCACTCGTGTGAATGAAAAGGCGTCCACCAAAGATTGGGCCTTCGTCAAAGGGACTGTACACGGTGACCGTAGGTTCGGGAACGACATGTCCATCGTCAATATCCGCCGTGACGCCAATAATGCGACGCGGCGCCATCATGCGCGCCTTTTCTGCTTCGCTCCCGGAAGCGAATTGCAACACAGGATCGGTCCAATAGACATGCCGATTGACGGCATCCTGATTGGGAAACATGCGCTGTGCGAGCGTCTGGCTGACGATAACGACAGGCTCTGCATTACTATTCTGATTATCGAGCGCTTTGAAATCGCGGCCGGCAATCATGGGAACACCCAGCGCCGCAAAAAAACCGGGAGAGATGCTACGCCACTGCGCCCGGGGATCTTCTACGTTGGCGGCATGGGCATGACCATCCCCTGAGAATTGAAAGCCATAGCCGGTATCGCGCCACGGAACCACATTGCCGAATGCTGTTTCGCTCACGCCCGGCAAAGCATCAATGTGGCGCATCGATTCTTTGTAGAAATCGACGACCTGCTGCGAGGTCTTACCGAAAGACATAGCCGGAACGTCGATGGCCAGGACGTGCTGCGTGTCCAAACCCGTCTGCGTTTTTTGCAATGCGATCAGCGTCGCGATCAAGGCACTTGCACCGGCCAGCAGCACGAATGACGCGGCGATCTGCGTCACTGCGAAAATTCGCTGGCGGCGGCTCGTGCTGCCAGTGACCCGTACGCTTCCGCTGGATGGGCTCAGTCCACTGGGCGTGCCGGAAGAGGGCAGGCGCGGGACAAATGCGAGAATCACCGCGGCGACAATCGCCAGCGCCGCACCGACCCAAAGCAAGCTCGAATCGACTCTGAAATCGAGAGCGCGGACGGAAAAGCGCGAGGCATAGCGAGCCAGGACGGCCACCATCGGCTGCGCGCTCAATACACCGAGTGCGGCGCCAGCCCCGCAAAGCAGAATACTTTCAGCCAACAGCATGCGGCGCAACGAGCCTTTGCTTGCGCCCAGCGCCACGCGCACCGCCAGCTCACCTTCGCGGCGAACCGCCCGTGCCAGAATCAGATTGGCAACATTGGAACACGCGATGATGAAGACCAGCCCCGATGCGGCGAGCAGCACGAGCAGTACGGTCCGGGCGCCCGACGTGATCTCGTCACGAAGCAATTTCACCCCGATCTGAAAGTCCGCCTCCTGCGCATAGGCTTCGGGATGGTCCTTCTCCATCGCGGAGTAGGCGGAACGCAACTCAGCACGAGCCTGATCGAGAGTAACTCCGGGAGCGAGACGGCCGAAAAGCTCAGTCATGCGATGGATGCGGCCGGTGATCATGGTCGCGGAAAGATGATGCGGGCTCGTGACCAGGTTGGCGATGATTTCGGTATCTTGGGGATAGGGGACGCAGGGCTCGAGGACGCCAATGACCGTGGCAGAGCGATCCCCGAGGCTGCCGAGGCGAACTGTTTTGCCTAGGACCGAAGGATCCTTGTGAAAAGCTGTCGCCCAGAAACGGTAGGTGAGAACGACGACACCGGCAGCTTTGGGACCGTCGTCTTCAGGCCCAATAAGGCGACCGAGCACGGGACGAAGGCCCATCACCTCGAAATAGTTGCCGCCGACGACGCCACCTCGAATGGAACGAGGCTCTCCGAGGCCGATCATGGTGAAGTCCATGGTTGAGAAGTCGCCGAACGCGCTCACGGTTTTCACACTCGAACGCAAGTCCTGGATCTCGGGTACGGAAAACGTAGAGTTTTCATTGCCGATGCCGGGAGCGCTTTGCCGGACGTAGATCAGCCGGTCCTCGTCGCGATTGACAAGGGGCTTGAGCAGGACCCCGCGCACCAGCGTGAAAATGGCAGCGTTCGCACCGATGCCGAGAGACAGGGTGAGAACCACGGCGATCGCCAGCCCTGGGGTGCGAATTAACGAGTTAAATGCAACTCTCAGATCGCGAACGAATGACATTTTCTTAGCCTCCCTGCCGAGCATCAGCATCACGCCTGCCAGAACTAAACGTATTGATCATTCTTTCCCTCGTGGTGCGGACCTCATCGCAAGGTATCCTTTCGCCGTCGCCGCTCGCTTGCCTTTATGATTTCGCTCAGATCCGCAACCGGCCGTATCTCGATCGATCCAAGTCGATACTTAAAGCCTGGTTGCTGTGAGATCAGCTGAACCGCCTGATTGAGGTCTCGCGCCTCAAGGATTTGAATGCCGCCAAGCTGTTCCTTGGTTTCGGCATAGGGGCCATCAGTCGTCGCGACTTTGCGGTTTTTCCAGTACAGGGTCAACGCGGTCTCCGGAGGCTGAAGAGGTATTTCGGCGACAAGATGTCCGTTGGCGCGCAGATGGTTGTTGTACTCAAAGCATTCGTCGAACGTTCGGTGTCGCTCGTCCTGGCTCATCCCTTCGATTTTCCTGGCTCGCGCATGACGATCATCAAAGCTTCAGCTCCTTATTTCGCCTGCGTCAGCCCCGCAACAACTGCAGCAAGTTTATCGAGTATCTGGTTCCAGCCCTCTAATTGACCGCTATTTTTCGCGCTCTCCATGGGTTCATTTCCAATGAAGGTGAGTTTCGTCTGGCCGTTTCCTAGATCCTCAAAGATGGTCACGTCGTACGCACCCTCTATGGCCTCATGTTCTATTCCTAGCTGCGCAGGATCAATCTTGTTTCCCTTCGAGTCCGAAAAGTACATCAAGGAAACGATCTTCTCGTGTGGAACAATCTCGTGGTATTCAACCGCATTCCAGAACTCCTGCCCATCCGGTGCTTTCATGCCGCAGAGAAATTTCCCCCCAACGCGAAAATCCATCTGGCAAACGGGCGCAGTAAAGCCCTTCGGCCCCCACCACTGCATCACGTACTTCGGGTCTGTCCACGCCTTCCAAACCAATTCGCGCGGGGCATCAAAAACTCTGGTGACAACCATCCGCTCCGTCTCATTCACCGTGCTTTTTGTCATCTCCGACCTCCGCTTTTTTCATTTGATTCACAACCACATCCAGCTTGTCGAAACTCTCTTCCCAGAATTGGCGATAGCTAATCGCCCAGTCGCTGACTGTCTTTATAGCCTCTGGCCTAAGCGTGCAGATACTCTCTCGTCCACGCTTCTTCTTGATCACAATCCGCGCCCGCACCAGGTAGGCAATATGTTTTGAAATCATCTGCTGCGAGAGTGCAAACGGTTCCGTCAGGCCGTGCACAGAGACAGGCCCACGGGAGAGCCGCTCGATCATCGCCCGCCGGGTTGGATCAGACAAAGCCGCAAACGTTGTACCCATCCGATCCACAACCGTATGGTAGTGGATTTCGGTTAAATGTCAATTGGTATTCTCGCGAGCCCATATTTCTGTTCCCTGGTCTCTGAACCCTGACACCTGCGCGTGATAAATCGCCATGCACTCACTGAACAGGATCGCTGCCCTGAAAGTGCTTAGTGCTGTATCGGAAGCGCCACGAGCGAAGAGCTGGGAGTTGAGACGCTGTGCAGGGGGGATTCAGATACAGCGACTTGAAGGAAGCCGCCCCGGGGACTATGGGATTTATATCCGGCTGAGCCAGTCTTGATGGTTTTTTAGTTTACCGTTGCCGTGAGAGGGCATGGGTTTCAGTAGCGGGTGGCAGAGAGAATGGTCGTGGGGCGGTGGATCGGAGAGTCTAGAGCGCACAACCATGCGACTACGCGTGTGCGTGGATTTTGTTTGCCGCCGGCGTGGTGGGGATTGTGGCAACCGAGGTACGCCATCCGCCACAGGCGGTTCTGGATATCCGCTGCTGTGGATTTTTGTCGCAATGTTCAATTTGCGCCGGTGGTCTCGAGCGATTTACTTCAACAGGTCGCGATAGCTTGGATCGGATCGCAACCGATCCGTGGCCGGGTCGATCTTCATTCGCGCCAAATCGGGGTCATGTTGCCGAACTGCCCTCTCGAAGTTGGCAACTGCCTGCTCTTTCTCGCCAGCCATCGCGTAGGCAAATCCCAGATCCGCTGGGGCGAGATAGCCAGGCTCGGCACTTGAGTTTCGTGGATTGCGTTCCAGTTCTTGCAGTATCTTTAACGCACCGGCGCGATCGCCGGAAACCGCCAGCACATTTGCTCTAAACATCCAGGGAGTCGGATCGCTCGCGTCACCGGGTGTAGGGATTGTCTTCAGCGCGTCCTGGTAGCGTCCCGTTGCGGTATACGCGCGAGTGAGCACGATCCAGGCGCGTCCCGGATCGGGCATCTTGAGAACAGTCGCGATCACGTCGTCGTAGCGGCGCGAATAGTAGAAATTCTCCGCCAATCCCTCGGTGATCATCAGCGATAGCGGATCGAGCACCTGCGCTTCTCTCAGCTCCGCTTCAGCCGCCCCGAACTGCCCCATCATGGTGTAGTTCAGGCCGGCCCAATGATGCGCCTCCGCATAATTCGGCTGCAGTTCAATGGCTCTGCGGAACTCCGCTTCACCGCCGTGCCAGTTCCACTCACACTGCGATTTCAACAATCCCAGCGTGGCATGTGCCTGCGCCAGGTTGGGATCAATCTCCAGCGCGCGCTGCAGTGCCGCCTTGGCGCGAGGTATCGCGACCGCAGGCGACATCTGCAGGTTGACTGCCATCACGGTATAAGCATCGGCCACACCCACATACGCCAGCGCATAATTCGGGTCATCCGCAACGGCACGCTCAAAAAGCTGTGCGCTCCGCTGCATGTCGGCCAAGTCGCGTTTACTCCACAGATATCTCCCCTGCAGGTAAAGGTCGTGCGCTTCGGGATTCCCAGTGTCACGTTTGATCGCGCTCATCTTGCCGCTCATCGGAACCCGCAGCGCACGCGCCGTTTCCTGCACAATGTCCTGCTCAGCGCTCAGCATATCGACGGCTGGCGATTCGTACACTTTCGACCACAAGTGGTAGCCATTTCGCGTGTTCACCAGCTGCGCGTTGATCCGCAAGTTGCTCCCCGACTCGCTGATGCTCCCTTCCAGCAGCGCCTGCGCGTTCAGGGACTGCCCGATTGTCCGTACGTCCCCTGACTTGTTTCGGAATTGAAACGCGGAAGTAGCAGCCACCACCCGCAGCCCCGTCAGCTGCGCCAGGCCGGTGGTCAGTTCTTCGGCGAAACCGTCGTTGCGGTATTGCGCCGCCGGATCGGTACTTAGATCCAGGAACGGCAATACCGCAATCGAAGTGGGCACGTCCGTCCGCCGCTCGCGGAGCCGAACATAATAGGCAAATGCAAGGGCGGCCGCTGCCGCGAAAACCAGCGCCGCCGCGCCGGCATAAAATGCCCGCGAACCTCTGGCAGACGCCCGTTCCCCGCTCTTTGGCAGTTCGTCAGGTTTGGCTTCGGCGGATTTAGATTCGGCCGCCTCTGCTTCCGGCCTGGGAGGCCGGGAATGGAAAGCCGGCACGTAGCCGCCTTTCGGCAGCTCGATGATCACCGAATCGCTTGAGCCCGGCCCGCCGTAGTATTCATCCAGTTTCTTCCGCAGCCGGCCAGCCTCAACCCGCACAATCGGATCATCCTTCGGATCGTAAGCCTCAGGCCGCCCGCACACCTCAACGCCAATCAGATATTCCTTGATCCGGCCTTCCTCATTGGCCAGCTTGCTTTCGACCACGAAGCTCAGAAACCGGCTGAGCCGCCTTGCGCTGCGAAAAGGATTGGAGGCAAGGATCCGATGCATCTGGCCGCGAACGCTGGCCGCCGACACTGCGGCGCCGGTCTCGACCTCGGAGCCAACGGCATACTCTGGCGTCTGAGCCATTCGAATCACCGAAGTACAGCGGAGGTTTCTGGGGAGGGGATGGATCGTCAAAGGCCCCATCCCCTGCGATCCGTGCAAGTACAAGATACCACAGCGTAATACCGTAACAAGTACCCCTTCGTACTTGTGGGACGGCCTCGTTCCGGTGCATGCTCGCCGAAATTACCTCCCAGTCCACTTTTCAATGGGGGGGAAAGACCACAATTCTCATTCTGATGGAGAGGGATTATGAATAGTATGAAGAATGCATTGCTGAAACTTCGTTTCCCAACCTTGCAAGGCCAGGCGGTCCTTTTTGTCTGTCTCACTGCTATCGTGTCGGCGCTAAGCCCGGTGCCATGCCGCGCACAGTCGCCCATACCCAAAATAACGTCGATCAGTAAGGTGACAACGGCACAAGATCAGACCATTATCATCAGCGGCACCGGCTTTGGTACCCAGGAGGCTTATAACGGCGACTCCGTCTACATTGCCTTGGACGATCAGACCGCCGACCCCAGTTGGCAAGCCGGTTATGCCGGGTGTTGCTATTTTGGCGAATATGTCGATGACACCGTCACTCTCGACGTGAGGTCGTGGTCTAACACCAAGATCGTGATAGGAGGATTTACCGGGGAGTGGGACGAGCCAGGATATGACTGGACTCTCAGTATCGGTGATACGGAACAGTTCATGGTCTGGAATGTCCAGACCGGGGACGGACCCGCAACCGCGACCGTCACGGTTGTTGGGCAAAAGACGACGACCACGATGACCTCTTCACCCAATCCGTCCGCTTTAGATCAGTCGGTGACCTTTACCGCAACCGTCACCTCCGCTTCCGGCGCGCCGGCAGATGGAGAAACGGTTTCGTTTATGCAAGGGAAAACCTTGGAAGGAACGGCGACGTTGAGCGGCGGTTCCGCGAGCTTTTCCACCTCCACGCTGAAGAAGGGATCCCACTCCATCACCGCGATTTACGGTGGTGACACGGTCTACGATAGCAGCAGGTCGCCAGCGCTAAAGCAGGTTGTGCAATAAAGAAGTGCAATCAAAGCTGGGTTCACTAAACACATCCAGATTACGCAGTTAGAGCGCGCGATCTTCGGATGGCGTGCCCGAGTTTTTCTGCAGTCTAGGGTACAGGACGCCCACGACAGGCATAGCCTCTGGCATCCGAGAAGCCCCGCAATTGCCTCAGGACGAATTTATAGTACCGTTGGGTGTTCGGGGCCGTGTGTGCCTCAAACTCGGCTGTAAACGCGCCTATTGCAAGAATTACGCTAATTCTTTCGGGTTCGGGGTTCGTGGCGGGAAGCGTCAAGGGCGTTTCAATCTTGTCCTGGCCGTCCCAAGAGCCGGACTGTTGCAGCGCAGCAACAATGGATTTGGCTTCCTCCCAATCGGCGGTGCCGGTTCGTCTGCGGTTGAACTTCCCGCCGAGCGTGCCGGACAGGTGGATCAGGCACGCGCATTTTTTCCAGCCTCGCCGTCCCTCTTCAAACTGGCCGGTGCGGGTGTCTTCGGGGTGGGAGTCTTCACATTCCTTGCGGTGGCGTCGATAGAGGTTGAGGGCAATGCAACATTCGAAGCACGTTGCACGCCATTGCACGCTGGAACAACGCGATACTCGTAAACTATTGAAAACAAACTGGCGGAGAGAGTGGGATTCGAAAACGCTCCCTAACGTAGTTCCATACACTTAGACCGGCAGATGGCATCTAACGCGGCTAGTTCGGTGCAATTTCGTGTTAACGGCACGGAAACGGCACGGGACGGACATGCAAAACTGAACGCACGCGGAGCGCCGACCCTCGCTTTGGGGGGTTGGACGCTGGAGAGCTACCTAACTCATATTGTGTTAACGACGAACCACCGGACGCCTGATGACGAGTCCTTTTGCGATCGCGGGCTGGAGTGGCGATTCGCCTGCAACTATTCGGTTTCCACGCGCACGTCGCCGAACTTTCGAAAGTCCTGATCGAAGGTCGAGACTGGTAGGTTCTGAGCCACCGCGGTGGCGGCGATCAGACAGTCGACAAAATGAGCCTTCGTTCCCTGATAGCGGTTCAGAGCGTCCAAGTGGACCGTTACCTCATCGATCTCGACGCCAGGACTAGAGATCAAGCCTCCGAGTGCGGAGGCGATGGCGGCGCGTGGGTGCCGGTAAAAAGACTCAAGCACAAACACACACTCTGCCAGAACGACCGGCAATACCACGATGACCACCTCGCCGCGATCGCAGGCATCGAACAGCTTGCCGGCTGCTCGTGCATGTTTGTCGTGGTCCTGTACCAGATAGCGGACAATCAGATTCGTGTCGACACGTCTTTGCTT
>Ga0302325_10007377_pt1 | contig 24415 bp, 23 predicted proteins | sample Palsa_T0_2_FD_201948 | JGI IMG/M metagenome (GOLD analysis project Ga0302325, IMG submission 201948) | Peat permafrost microbial communities from Stordalen Mire near Abisko, Sweden - Palsa_T0_2 | ecosystem: Environmental > Terrestrial > Soil > Palsa > Peat permafrost | place: Sweden: Abisko... | reverse complement strand
GGCGCTCTCCTTGAATTTGGTGGTCCCACCAACTATCCCAATGGATGTCGTTCATTTCTCCCTCTACTTGCCGCAGGCAAGTAGAGGTGCTCGGGATGAGAAATTTGTTTGAGGTAGAGGGTTGATTAGGATGAATACCGCGTTGCAACAGAATTGTCATCCCGGCCGGAGCTTAGCGTAGTGGGACCTGCGGTTTCCCCCGTCTTTAGTACGCACGCCCCAACCCGCCATGAGCACCAGCAGGATATAAACCACCTGCATCGCCAACCGGACCGGCACGCTGGGCATGTGCAAACCGCCCACCACCTCGCCGGCGGCATAAACGTTGGCGGGAAAAATAGCAATCATCAACCCGGCAAGGCAAGCCGAAGCCGCACGGGTAAACTGCGGCAGCAGCAGACCGAGGGAACCGGCCAGCTCCATCGCGCCGCTGACCAAAACCAACTGGGCACGGTAGGGGAAGAAAGGAGGAACGATGGTCGCAAACATCGCGGTCCTGGTAAAGTGCCCAATTCCTGAGATCACCAGGGGCAGCACCACCACCACGCGCAGGATCCACTGCATCCAGCCGAACGAAGACAGCCCCCGCCGCCCCCACATTGAGAAGGCCACAACCGTCATGATCAAGATCAACGTAGTGACCCAATAGACCATCCCGCTCTCCGTCTGCGATCATAACTGGCTTGGGGGCGCGGGCAGACAATGGCTTCTGAAGTTGCGCGCCTCAAACCGTTCCGCGTCCGCCGGATGCGGTTTCTTTCTGTCTCCTTCCTCCTCATCGCAGGCATCGTAAACTATCTCGACCGCACCTCCTTCTCTATCGCCAACACCAGCATCCGGGCCGACCTGGGACTCTCCGCCACCAGGATCGGAGCTCTGCTTTCCGCGTTTTCCCTGGCATATGGAGTCGCCCAGCTGCCGATCGGCCTGATGCTCGACCGCATCGGCCCGCGGGTGATTCTGGCCGTCGGCATGTTTCTCTGGTCCCTGGCGCAGATGGCCACCGGCCTGGTCAGCAGCTTTGGCGGCTTCATGGCCACGCGCATCAGCCTTGGCGTTGGGGAAGCCCCCCTCATGCCGTGCGCCGTAAAGGTGATGAACGACTGGTTCAGCGCCCGGGATCGCGGTCTGCCGACCGGGCTGATGACAGCTTCGAACACCCTGGGGGTAACCCTCTCCCCGCCGATACTGACGGTGATCATGCTCTCCTTTGGCTGGCGGGCCATGTTCGTCAGTGTTGGGCTCTTCGGCGTGCTTCTTTCCCTGGCGTGGTATCCGCTCTATCGCGATCGCGACCAGGTAACCTTGACCCGCGCCGAGGCAGACTCCATGGGCCTCGAAACCGAGCGTCAGAGGACAGAAATGTCTCTGCGCCAATGGAGGCGGTTGTTCCGGCTGCGCACGGTTTGGGGCATGATGCTGGGCTTCGGCGGCGTGAACTACACCACCTGGCTCTACCTTTCCTGGCTGCCCGGCTACCTGCAGGCGGAAAGGCACCTCACCATCGCCAGGACCGGTTGGGTGGCGGTCATTCCCTACCTCTGCGGCACCATCGGCTCGGTGGTGAGCGGTGGGGCGGCCAACCGGTTGATCCGCCGCGGAACCGCCCCCATCCGCGCGTGCAAAATTCTCATCGTCGGCGGCATGCTTTGTTCCGCGCTCGCTACCCTCGGCGTGGCCTTTGCTCCCACCGCCACAGGAGCCGTCGCCTGCGTCAGCCTGGCCATTTTCTTCATCTATTTTGGAGGTAACTCAGGCTGGGGGCTGGCCCAGGCTATGTCCCCGGTCCACATGGTCGCCTCGGTCAGCGCCATACAAAACTTTGGCAGCTTTGTCTGCGCCTCGCTGGCGCCGCTGATCACCGGGTTTCTGCTCGACTACACCCATTCCTTCCACATTGCGTTGATGATCTGCTCCCTGGCCACCACGCTCGGGGCGCTCTCTTACTGGTTCATCGTCAGGGATCGGATCGCCGCTGACCCGCCGGCGGTACATGTCTAACCAGCCAAGACATGCTAGTGTTTTGTGTGATGGGGACAATCAGGCACAGTGGGAGGCGCGAGCCCAGGTCTTCAAGGCCGGACTCTGCGGGGTCGTCGCGCCCGGCGCAAGGCAACGGAGGGCGGCCGGTTGCCGTGGCTACCTCTTCCTACGTGAACATTATCGAAGCGCTGCTCGAGAACGGCTCCATGTCGCGTTCCGAGCTGGCGACCTCAACCGGCCTAAGCCGATCGGCTCTGACGGAGATGAGCCGGGTCCTGATCGAGCATCAATTTGTCGAGGAATCCCCCTCGGTAAGCGACAAGCAGCGGAAGGGCCGGCCCTCCATCATGCTCTCCCTGAACGCCCGCTATGGGTACTTTGTGGGCGTCGGCCTGACCGAAGATCCTCCGCTGATGGCGCTGACCGATTGCCATGGCAACGTCCTGGCCGAGCACCAGATCGGCATGGCCATGGAACCGGAAGCCGTCGCCGCGGCGATCGCGCGAGGCATTCCCTATCTGACCCGGGCCTCGAACATCTCCCGGGAGAAGGTGCTGGGCATCGGGGTCGCGCTCTCGGGACACGTAAACCACGCGCAGGGGATGTGTCTCCATTCCAACCTGCTGGGGTGGCACGATGTGCCGATCGCCAGGATCGTCGAACGCGTAACCCAGATGCCCACCTATATCGATAACGATGCCCACGCCGTAGCCCTGGGGCAGAAGCTCTTCGGAGAGGCCCGGGAGCTCAAGAGCTTCATGGTGATCATGCTGGGCAAGAAGATCGGCGCCGGCAGCTACATGCAAGGGCGCCTGTTTCGCGGGAACACCGGGGCCGCGGGCGAGATTGGCCATTGCACGGTAGCCCCGGGCGGACCCCGCTGCGAATGCGGAAAAGAAGGCTGCCTGGAGGTTTTTGCCACCAGCTTAGCGCTCCTCCGACGGGCGGCGGAGCTGAATCTGCCGGCGACGGAGATCGGTCAGCTGGAGGCGCTCGCCGCAAAGGGTGTGATCAAGGCCATCGAACTGCTCCGTCACGCCGGATCCGCGCTGGGCATCGCGGTGGCAAATTCCATCCAGATCAACAACCCGGAGTTGGTGCTCTTTGCCGATCTGGTCGGCTTCGGTAATGGTGTTTTCACCACCAGTACCCGTCAGGCCATCGAGAACAACATCATGCCGCACCTGCTGTCGACCACGCGTCTGGAATTCCGCTCGGTGGAGAAGGACTTCATGGTGCGAGGAGCCGCCAGCATCGCCGCCCACCAGTTCCTGATCGAGCGGGCCGCCCCGTAGCGCCTGGTTGCTTTAGGAATATTCCTCTCTCTCTTCGGGTATATATTTGCTCTCGTGAGGGGAACCCGATGGACTATCACCATCGATATAACGGAGACGGCAGCTACGAGATCATCTGCACACGTTGCTTTCTCACGGTTGGCCTGGCGGCTGAGGAGGCGGCTGCGCGGAAACTGGAGGCGCAGCATAATTGTCCAAGAGCAAATTCCGCAAGCGCGGCTCCAGAATTCCCAGCCCATCCCTCCAGGTCGATTCGACAAGAGTTGTCTCGTCTGGCTACTCAAAGCTTAAGGTTTGTCGCTACGGCGAAGGAAACGCATCTCGCTGTTTTGTGCCTATCCGTAATATTCGTTTTCTACGTTCTCCCGACTGGGCTTGAGTTCGTGGCATCAACGTATCTTGGGCCCTGGGTTGGCATCATATTTTTGGGAGATTTTTGTGGATGCGTCTGTTTGGCAACCATCTTCAAGCTGCGTCGAACCAGCATAATCCTCTACGCTTTCTTAACCATCGCTGAAGGCGCTTTGTTTGCCAGCCACCTTCTGTCCGCTTGTGCGCTTCTCTGGATCACAGATTTGGTTCCGACCCTTGTTCTGGTCGCGACGATCGTATGCTTGCCGGCTCCAGGAATGCGGCACATGCGCAGCAGGAGCGTCGTCGAACAACGATAGCTCACAGGAGTTGGCAGCCGTGAATACGCGTCAGGGCAAGGTTGACACTCAACTCGGCCGAAGCGCAGTGCAGATCTTTGCCGCCAATGATCGCCTGAACCAGATGCTTATCGAGCATCTTGAGCCTGCCGCGTGGAGAGCCAAGCCGCCCGGCAACACCCGCAGCATTGCGGCGATCTTCACCCACCTCCACAATGTCCGCTGCAAGTGGGTCCGGCTTACGGCTCCGCACCTGAAGGTTCCGCCACAGCTCAACCGCGCGCGCTGCACGCCGCAGCAAGCCCGCGCCGGATTAGCCGAGAGCGCCGCTTGCTGCACCGAGATGCTCGCGGACGCGCTCGGCGGTGGGGGCCGGGTGCAGACGTTTCGCAGAGACGGCTGGGCGCAGCCCTGGCCGGTCGGCCTGGAAATGCTGTGCTACATGCTGGCTCACGAAGCCCACCATCGCGGGCAGGTGTGTATGCTCGCGCATCAGCTCGGATGCCGCTTGCCCAACCAGGTGATGTCCGGGCTTTGGAATTGGGAGAAGGTGTGGAAGGAGTGCGGCGCGGTTGGAGGTCCGGGCAATAATCTCGATCCAGGAGACCGGCAAGTTAGGCTTGGCCGGTCTCTCTCATGATCGTACTTCACTCTGCACTTGCTCGCTCCAGTTCGCGGATGTAGTCGATGACCGCCTCGCTCCAGCCATCGATGTGGGTCCACTTACCGTAGCCAACGCCGTTTCGATAGCTGGCCACATTGATCATGTAGCCCCTTCCACGCGGCGCAGCAACCCGGTCGTGCGACTGCTCATCGCTGATCACGACGATGCGGTCGTAGCGCTCGTCAATTCGATCGAGCGCCAGCCCAAGGTTCGTGCCCCCGTGTGCCTGGCTGGCATCGAGCGCGTCGCGCAGTGCGAAGCCGCGACGATTCGGGACCTGCTTCAGGTTGTCGGAAAAAGTGTAGATGCTCACCTTCTCCGCGATTTCACGCAACAGCACGGCCAAACCGTAAGCAGCGTCGGTGCGCAGCATTTCCGCCCGGCGGGATAACGGCGCGATCATGCTGCCGGAGACGTCGACCAACAGCACCGTTCGGCCGGCCAGCTTCTCCCGCCCGCCGACTGAACGGTACATGACCTGCTCCAGCGGTTCTTCCCACTGCGGAGCGTACCGTGCAGCGGCAAGGAAGCGGAACGGCAACACCCGCTCCGTCTTCATCGCCGCCAGCGCGCTGAGAACTGCATCCTCGCTCACGTTTGCATCCTTCATATTGCGAAGGTTGCGCAGCAGCGCGAGCGCGCCCAACTTGCGCTCGGCGAGCAACCGCTCCCAGTTCGCGCGCTTGTCTCCGCCCGCCGAGAGTGCCACTTCCCAGGTGTCGGGGGTGGAAAGCTCGCCGTCGATCAGCCGCTTCCACATCGCCTCCTGCGCCGCATCGTTCGGCTTGGCGTGGCAGAGGAACAGCACGTCGCGCAGGCGGACAACTCCGGCGCGGTCGTACTTGGCCAACGCGTACTCGTCGAACTTGCAGAACGCCGCAGCCAGGCCCTTCTTCACCTGCCCTGACAACGGAGCTCGCCCCTCGGCCCAGTAGATCGCCACGAATTCCGCGAGTTCGTCCGCGCGCTGGATGACGCGTGCCAGCGTCTGCGCCACCAGCCCGCGATGGCTGGGATGGCGCGCCATCTCGCGAACCACAAGCAGAGGCACGTGGCGAAGCTTCATCGCTTCGCGAGCTTCGACCGCGAGCGCGGCAACTTTGGCAGCGTCGACCTTGGGCACCAATTCCCGAATCCGCCCGGCAATTTCTACGCCGTCTTCGTAAAACTGGTCTTCCCACAGCAGAGACGCAAGCACACTGCGCCGCAACGCCAACTCAGCATCGATGCTCCGCGCCGGCCCACCCTCGTGCGTCTTCGCGGGCCTGAGATGACTCAGCTTCAAGATGTTCAACTTCGCCATAGGCAGCCTGCTTTCTTTAAAAACAATTCGCCGGGGAACAAGCGACAACAGTGCTTTAGGGGTGCTCTACCGTTGAGCTACGCAGCATACGGCTGTGGCAGGGGTCGAACCTGCGTCACCCGCTCCTTCGAAGTAACTGTTGTCTACGCCACCGGCTAAAGTCGATTCGTGGTGATACTACATCACCGGGGAATGGGCGAAGAGAATTCAGAGCGCGCACACTGCGGTACCTTGGACTTCGGGGCTACGCACGCAATGCCGCCGGCTCCGGCAGGGTTGACTCTCCCTGCTCGCGTTGGCAGTCGAAGTAATTCTCTTCTGTCGCCACCGGTGAAGACACTCGTATCCGGGCGCCACGCCACTGACAAATCATCAGCGAGTTATTTCACTGAGGGATCAACCGAGCACAGCTTTTTTTGATCGATTTACAGTCGAGGAAACTGTACTCTTCGCCACTCAGTGAAACTTAGTGATGGATGCGATGTGCGTAGGATGGCGCGAAAGCACTATTGGAAATAGAGAAAGCACGCCCGGCGACGATCGCAGCCATAACCTGGCAGCGATAGCCTACGCATCGAGATTTGCGTTATGTATTTCATCGGGCGACTCCTACGCTTAGAAAGCTTGCCACGGTTGCAAATCAAAAGCAAGCTGATTTTCAACTCGCGGGCGGAGCATGGCTGCGGCCACAACGAGCTAGCCAGGTAAGCGTAGCGTCAAACTAACTACACCGCTCAACTCCCACATACCGCCGGGGAACGGTGCCCAGCGAGTCAACGATCGCGGCATACATTACAGCTTTGCCGATGCATCTGCATGTTGTAGGCGATCCGAGCCCTGCCGGCGCGGTGCCATTTAGAAAACTCGCCACGTCCCGCGGACAACAACGCCATCGTGATGTGACTGAGTTCGTTGTATTTCCTGTTGCTGGCTTCAAGTTCGTGCATTTCTGTACAAGGCATAGGGGGTTCCTCCAGGACAGCAAATATTCATCTATGTCTACGATACGGTTCTCTTGTTCCACCTGGTTTCAGGCGCAGAACAAATGCGACGCCGACGTAACACGCCTCCGGTTACTGCCTGGGGACTTAGATGAGATACGGCCCAAAAGATGCTTCTTTCCAGTCACACAACCGTGCGCCGTTTGGGGGAGACGACGACCATTTCGTTGCGGACGTTCACGAAGATCCTGTGCGGCGCATAACCAGATGCCCTCAAAAGCGAAATATGCAGCGGCTTAAGATTATCCAATCGAGGGGGATGAAGGAGTCTACCGGCCCGATGACTGTATTGGTGTATCCTTATATTGATACAGTAGGTCTTCTATGTTCTTCAAAATAGAACCCACCTCGGGGCAACCTCTTTACCTGCAGTTGATGCAGCAGATCCGGCATGCCGTCGAGAGTGGGGCCCTACGGGAGGGGGAGCAGCTCCCCGGGATTCGGACATTGGCGCAGGAACTGGTCGTAAGCCCAAACACGATCGCAAAGGCCTACTCCGAACTCGAACATGAGGGTCTCCTGGAACTGCGTCAGGGTTCGGGAGCATTCATCTCCCTAAGTCGTCGTGCCCGGTCGCTCTCCAACCACATTCAAGCCGCAACCCGAAGCGTTTCCGATCTGGTCGAACAGCTCCGTGAAAGGGATTTTCGCGATGAAGAGATTCGCAGGATGTTCGAGGCTGTTTTGCTTCACCAGCCCGAGATGACGAGGAAGAGATGACCAACGGACGAGTCATTGAAACCGAGAGACTTGGCAAGTCGTACGGAAGGATCGAAGCAGTCAAGGAACTCAATCTATCGATCAGACCTCACTGCATCACGGCATTTCTTGGTCTGAACGGGGCGGGCAAGAGCACCACCATCAAGATGCTGCTGGGTATGATTCGGCCAAGCAGCGGGGACGGCACTGTCTTAGGCCAACGGATCAGCAACCCGATCGAGGGTGTTCGTCTGCGCACACAGATCGCTTACGTAAGCGAGAATAAACGGCTCTACGACTACATGACCGTAGACCAGATGATTCGTTTCACACGCGCATTCTACTCGGACTGGCGTCCCGACGAGGAGCAGAAACTTCTGCGCCAGTTTCGCCTACCCCTCGATCGGAAAGTTAAATCGCTTTCCAAGGGGATGCGAACCAAGCTTGGGCTGCTCATGGCGTTCGCACGGCGGCCAGAGTTGTTGATTCTGGACGAGCCAAGTGAGGGACTCGATCCGGTCGGGATTGAGGAACTCCTGGAGATTCTCATAGCCCGGTGCAGCGACGGTACCACGGTCTTCTTTTCCTCCCACCAGATAGCCGAGGTGGAGCGTATCGCCGACCAGATTTGCATCCTGCATGCGGGACGCCTGGTGCTCGATTCTTCGCTTGACGATCTGCGCCAGTCGTACCGGCGAATTAATCTCGTCTTCCCCTCGATTCCAGCAGAACATCACTTTCGGATCGCGGGTGTCCAGGACGTCAGAACCCGCGGCCATCAGATGAGTGTGCTGGCAAGCAGCAACGCGGAAGGCGTTGTAGCCCGGGCACAAGACTTTCACGCTGACTCGATCGACGTGGCCCCCGTGGAACTGCGAGACATCTTTCTGGAGAAGGTAAAGGAGGATTGAGCGATGCTCTGGTACAAGGCATGGCTGGAAACCAGATCGCGGTTCCTGCTCTCTCTCATCGGAATGGTGGTTCTCTGCTCGGTCTTTGTGCTTCATGGAGACCGGACAGTGATCTACGACGTAGCAGCCGATTATTACAATTATGTGTTCTTTTTCTGCCACCAGATACTGGCGATGATGTGGGTTCTCGCTGTCACTCTGTCAATGATGGGCGGCCTGCTGCGTGAGAGGGCGACCGGGTCGTCCGCGTTCACCCTGGCGCTTCCGGTCAACAGGACACGCCTCATGATGGTTCGCATATGCACGGGCCTCATTCAGGCCGTTGCGCTGGCCATTGTCCCGTGGATGGCGATGTTTTCCGTCGGTAGCATTTTTGGCAAGACGCATTCGATCTCCCAGGCCGCCTTCTACCTTGTCTTATTGCTCGGAGGGGGAGCGTTGTTTTTTGGGATCGCTGTCCTGGTCTCTTCTTTGATAAGTGGTGAGTACACAGCCCCGGTGGTTAGTTTTGGTGCAGTCATTGTCACCGCAGTCGCACTCAGTACCGTCCGCCTGCGTCCCTACAGCCCATGGGGGTTCATGACCGGCTCAGAATACTTAAACAGGCAGACGGGTCTTCTTACCTGGCCAATACCTTGGCTGCAGACAGCGATCTACATCCTGTTAGCGGGTCTTTTGCTTGCCATATCTTTCCAGCTCATTAAACGACAGGAATTTTGACCGTTGCCGTTTTTTCGTTGAGCAGGAAGAACCGCTCCCGCAATTTGATCTCCCCGAAAATCTGACACTGTCGGACCTCGAGGCATTAATAATGTTGTCTCCATGACCGAGAGACAAACGAGGCCATATCGGAAGATATGGCAGAAAGACAGCCGTCACAGCTCACAGTTCACGATGAATCGTCTAGCTTCAGGAAGGTGGCCTTGCGGGAGATCCTGACGCAAAAGCCAACAGCGCCATGGAGCGGTTGATCAGGTTTCCCAGCATTGAAGAGTGAGGATGTAAATGACAGCGTTCATGGTACTTGAGCTGAAAGACGGCAGGATTCAAGGACTCGGTCGACGAGATTTCAAAGAAGTACCGTCCAAGGGCGAGTTCATCAAATTTGCCCGGGCAGAAGGTGAGCAGGCCGTGTGGTACGAGGTCCTCGAAGTAGACTTCGCTACGGACGCTACCATCGCGGGCAACATTGTCCTGACGCTTAAGAATTGACGTTTTCGACTTCGACTGTGGCCTCGTCCACAAGCACTCCAACCGCAAGCACAATGGCAATCGTCAGGCGCCCCAGGCCGGGACGGTCCGAACGATGTCCCACATCATTTGGCTGATGGCGGAATCGATTTCGTTAGAGGGTTGGGTGCGGGTGTTGGTGAGAGCGGCCCAGCACATCCCCGTTGCCGTGCGCAGCATCGTCGTGGTCGTACCCGGCAGGCTGCCGTTGTGCCACCAGTTCCCGGCCCCGTTACCGCTCACCATCCAGCCGCGAGCGTAGCGTACCGGGCCTTGCGGGTACACTGCCACAGGAGTGGTCATCGCCTGGATGGTTGCAGGCTTGAGCAGGGCGGGGATGCCGGGCGCGCCGGCAACGTGATCGAGGAACTGCACCAGCTCGGTCGAAGAGGCGATCCATCCGCCGTCCGAGTCCATGCGACTGATGTTGATCTTGTACGGCTCTTCGCTGTACTGGCCGTAGTACACCACCTCGTTGGCGGCGCGCTGGCTCTCCTTGTTGGCCGCGATCTGCATGGTGGAGATGCCGCAGGGCGCGAGGATATTGGCTTGCACATACGCCGCGTAGGGCTGGCCGGCGACCTGCTCGATCACCCGGCCCAGCACACAGTAGCCGAAGTTGGAGTAGGCCCAGTGGCTGCCCGGTGGGTTGGTCAGGGGCATGTTGGCGATGGTCTCGGTGATGAGTTTGGTCTGGTCCCAGGAAAGGTTGTGCATCATGGGGTCGGTGGAATCGCCGGGCCAGCCGCCGGCGGTGTGGGTGAGCAGATGGTCGACGGTGATGTCGGTGACGTACTGCTTGTACGGTGGCTTGCCATATTTGGTGCCCAGAATGGCGGAAGGACCAAAGACTTTGTCGGTAAGGTTGAGCTTGCGTTGTTCCATGAGCGAGAAGATGGTGACTGAGGTGATCGGCTTGGTAACCGAGGCGATGCGGAACAGGCTGGATTGCTGGACCTGCGTCAGATGCTGGCGGTCACCCATCCCCACAGCCTGGTCGTAGACAAATCGGCCGTTGCGGGAGATGGCGATGGAACTGGCGGGCACGGCGAACTGTTGGCGAAAGGCTGCGGCAATGCGGCCCATCTCGCCTCGCTGCTGCCCCGTGGAACCGCCGTATTGGGATTGCGCGAGCGCTTCGAAGGTGGGGGTCGCGATACCGGCGGCAGCCGCACAGGTGAGCAGGTTTTCGAGCAGCGAACGGCGAGTGAGTGAGCGGATCGGCATACGCGGCGTATTTCCTTTGCTAAGTCCCGAAGACTTTGGCTGGAGCGTGTGGATTTTATCTTGTCACGAAGATTGCTGTAAATTTCTGCAATGGGAGCGGTTGGATCGGAGGATGCGTGAAGAGATATTGTGGCGCGATTTTTCTGCTTTGGTTTGGCTTGTTGCTCTCGGCGGGAACTGCGGCGTTTGCCCAACAGCCGCCTGCACAACAGCTGCCCGCGAATGTTGCCGGCAAATGGACTTTGTATTGCAAGGATCCGAACGGAACCACCTCTGCGAAGTATCTGGACCTGCAGCAGAAGGGTTCCGTGATTACAGGCCATTTCAAAGGGCCCAATCAGTCGGGCGGTGTGGAAGGCACCATCAATGAACAACACCTGGTGGTGCGAACCAAGACCCGTAACGTACTGACGTTTCGCGGGAGGGTCGAAGGACCCCGGGTGGAAGGCGTGGTTCAGGGCAACACCTACAACGGCACCTTCCACGATCGTGGTGGCACCGGATCATTCCAGGGGCAGCGATGACGCCGTCCCGCTGCACCAGCAGACCGAAGCGTCCGTAATCCCGCAGGGTGGCGCCTATGTCGCTGGCAGTACCCCCATAAGAAATTCTGGCTTCATGGCGCGAGTCTATGGGGCGACGCCGTTGTGGGCAAGAAAAACAGCAGCAAGCGTTCGACGTACGACGCTTAGGTCATTTCGGTGAAAGAAACCCACCAGCTAATATGGGGAGCATGGGTATAGCCACGAAAATAGACTCGCTGCGATCGCGGCTGAACTACGAACCGCAGGAACTGGGCTTCGGAACCAGCGGTCGCCGCGGCAAAGTCGTCGACCTGACGCAGCTGGAGGTCTATCTCAACGCGCTGGCGGAGCTCCAGTACCTCCAGTCCCTGGCGCCCTCCGAGGGCGGCATCCAGCCGGGGGACCCATTTTATTTCGCCTATGACCTGCGCCCCAGCTCCAGCGAGTTTGTCCCCGAAGAGCAGGGCCGAGGGCAGATCGCCCAGGCCATCGTCGCGGCCATCCGCAATACCGGCATGCAACCCATAAACCTGGGCCGCATACCCACGCCCACGCTGGCCAATTTCGCCTTGTCGCGCAACCGGGGCAGCATCATGGTCACCGGGAGTCACATCCCCTTCGACCGCAACGGCTACAAAACCAATAGCAGCCGCGGCGAGCTACTCAAGCAGGAGGAAGCGCCCATCAATGAGCACGTGAGCCAGGTGCGCAAGAATCTTTATGAGCAGCCCTGGGAGCAGTCGTTGTTTGATCAACGCGGCATGCTCAAGAGCGGCTCCCAGGCTCTTCCGCCGGAACACCCCGAAGCGCGCGCCGCGTATATCGAGAGGTTCACCGGTTTTTTTGCGGGCAGCAGCCTCAACGGCAAGCGGATCCTCGTCTACCAACACTCAGCCGTGGGGCGCGACTTGCTGGTGGAGATTCTCGAGCGCCTGGGCGCGCAGGTAGTGAAAGGCGGACGCAGCGACACCTTCGTCCCCATCGACACAGAAAATATCGACGCCGCGCAGCTCGCCGTCATCCAGCGTCTGGCCGATGAGGCCGGTGGACCACTTCACGCGGTCGTCTCCACCGATGGGGACAGCGATCGCCCCCTGGTTCTCGGCGTAGACCCGGCAACCGCACGCGTACATTTCTTCGGCGGCGACCTGGTAGGTATGGTCGTAGCGGAGTACCTGCAGGCCGACGCGGTCGTGGTGCCCATCAGTTCCAACGACGCCATCGACCGCGGTCCACTCGCAGCTGTGGTGGAACCGAAAACGCGCATCGGCTCACCCTTCGTGATCGCCGGCATGGAGGCAGCGCTGGCAAAGGGAAAACAGCGCGTCTGCGGATGGGAGCCCAACGGCGGCTTCCTGACCGGCTCACCCATTGCGCGCAACGGCGCCATCCTGCAACCGCTTCTGACCCGGGACGCGGGTTTGCCTATCCTGGGAGTGCTGTTTGCCGCGGAACGTCATGGGCTTTCGCTGATTGACCTCTTCGCCCGCCTGCCCAAACGCTTCAGCCGCGCCGCCCTGCTGAAGCATTTCCCTCGCGCGACCGCGTTGAAAATCGTGGCCCGCTTCTCGCCCCCCAAGGACGAGACAAGTATCCGAACCGATCTAGCCCTGTTCTTTACTCCAGCGCAGGGTTTCGCCGGCATCGCTCACCTGGACTACACCGACGGCGTACGCATTCTCTTTGCTAACGGCGAAGTGGCCCATGTGCGTCCCTCCGGAAACGCGGACGAATTGAGGATTTACGCCGTCGCCGATACCCAGGACCGCGCCGACGCAATCACCGCCATGGGAGTAGAGGAACCCGGGGGAATCCTGCGCCGGATGGAGAAAGCTGTCGATGCTTGAAGAGGGCCTACTGACCCTGCATGGAATCGTCCAGCACTACGACTGGGGCGGCCACAACTTCATTCCGGGGCTCTTAGGCATAAACAATCCGGATAACAAACCCTTCGCCGAGCTGTGGATCGGCGCCCACGCCAAGGCGCCCTCTTTGGTGGACGTTGCCGGTTATCAGGTACCTTTGGATCAATTGATTGCCGAGGCGCCCGGCGCCATCCTCGGGCAGGCGGCGAATGCACGTTTCGCCGGCCGGCTGCCCTACCTCTTCAAAATTCTTGATGTGCGCAAGATGCTTTCCATTCAGGCGCACCCTACGCTCGCCCAGGCCAAAGAAGGCTTCGCCCGGGAGAATGCCGAGGGCATCCCCGTTGAGGCGAGCTCCAGAAATTACAAGGACGACAACCACAAGCCGGAAATCGGCGTGGCGCTGACGGAGTTCTGGATGCTGCACGGATTTCGGCCGCTGGATCAGATAGCCGAAAGCTTTACCGGGACACCCGAGCTGAACTCGCTGATGCCGGGTTTTCCCCAAAGGCTCGCGGCTGCGGGGCACGATCACGCCGCACGCCGCGGCCTGCTTCGCGAGCTCTACAGCAGCGTGATGACCCTGCCCCAGGAGCAGGTGGACTTGTTGCTCAATTCCCTGCTCTCCCGGCTGCGCGCGAAGCCCATAACCGATAAGGACTGCGCGGATTACTGGGCAGTGCGCGCGGCCGAAAATTTTCCCCTGCCCGGAGGACATCTCGACCGCGGCATTTTCAGCGTCTACCTGCTCAACCTGGTGCATCTGCACCCGGGACAAGCCACCTTTCAGCCTGCAGGAGTTCTCCACGCCTATCTTGAAGGAGTGAATGTCGAGTTGATGGCCAACTCCGACAATGTGCTGCGAGGGGGCTTGACGACCAAACACGTCGACGTGCCCGAACTGCTGAAGATCCTCACCTTCGAAGGCGGCACTCCCGAAGTCTTCGAGGGAGTGACCGGCGGTCAGGAGCGGGTCTATCGAACCCCGGCCGAGGAGTTTGAGTTGACCCGCATCTCGCTCACGCCGCGCAGCCGCTATGCAGGCGAAGCGGCCTATGGCCCAAAGGCGCTGCTGGTGCTGCAGGGCTCGGCCACGCTCACGGCGGCCGGCAAGCAGACATTGCTCAACTGCGGATCGATTGCCTTCGCCCCCTGCGGCACGCAGTTTGTGGCCGAGGCCGGGGCGGACGATCTGGTGGTCTTCCAGGCGGGCCTTCCACGACACGCCCGCGGCGCTCCCTGACTGATCAAAAAGGAGTAGATCAGGAGGCCTTGGTGAGAAACGCCTCAACCTCTGCCGCAGTGGGCAGCGAGGGCTGAGCGCCGGCGCGGGTAACCGAGATCGCCGCGGCCGCCGCTGCATAACGGGCCGCGAGTGCAGGCGCCTTTCCGCGGGTGAGCGCAACCGCGAAGGCCGCGTTGAAGCAGTCCCCGGCGGCGGTGGTATCCACAGCCTGCACCTTGAACGCAGGAATCTGTTCCGCGGGGCAATCCCGGCCGGCGAGGAAGACTCCCTGGGACCCGAGCTTGAGCGCCACGTTCCGCACCCCCATGGCCAGCAGTTTTTCCGCAGCGGCGGCGGGATCGATGTTGACCCGGCCCAGCAGGACTTGCGCCTCCGTTTCGTTGGGCGTGAGCCAGGTAGTGCGGCGCAACAGATTCTCAGGCAGGGGCATAGCAGGAGCCGGATCGAGCATCAAGGGCGTCTTCGCCTCGGCGGCGTGTTCGGCCAACCGGATTACCGCCTCCAGAGGCGTCTCCAGCTGCACCAGGACCATGGCGGCACGCCGAAGCGCGTCGAGGTGCGAATCGATGTAGCCTGCGGTGACCTCGCGATTGGCCCCCGAGATCACGATGATGGAGTTTTCACCGTTGTCGGCTCTCGAGATCTGCGCCACGCCGCACGGGCCGGCTACCATCTGCACTGCGTGCGTATCCACGCCCGCGGCCTGCAGTCCGGAGAGCAGCCGCTCGGTGAAGAGGTCGGTGCCCAGCGCCGCAATCATGTCGACGTGCGCGCCCAGCTTGGCGACGGCCACTGCCTGGTTGGCGCCTTTGCCGCCGTTGAACACATCGAAGCTGCGCCCGAGGATGGTTTCCCCCGGAGCCGGAAGACGATTGGCGGACGCCACCAGGTCTATGTTGATGCTGCCGACGACTAACAACCTCTTCTCCACGTTTCTTCCCCCAAAATTTGGCTGCCGCCGGAAAGAATACAGTACAGGAGAAAAAGATTCTTAGAAGGATGGAGGCGCGGGCTGGAATCGAACCAGCTTAAAAAGGCTTTGCAGACCTTCCCCTAGCCGCTTGGGTTCCGCGCCGTTTTGCGGCGACCAACTGCTGTCTTGAAAGAGATTCTAGATCGAATGAAATGGAGAACACCACATCGTTTAGGGGGTGCTTGGTCTTTCGTAATCCCAATAGGGTACGGAGGCATCACAGCGATCGACGGAAGAACTTTGCGTGCCCATTCACCGGACAAGCGATACTCTTATCCAGATTCGACATTGCCGGAGGAACGAATGTTTGAGGAAACAGAGAACAGGCGCAGAGATTTTCTTAAGCTTGCGGCGCTTGGCGTTGCCGGCTTGGCCACCGCTCCCGCTCGAGGGATGTACCAGGCGCAGCGCGAAGCAATCCAACGGCCCGACACGCCGCAGCAGGCCATTGATCTTCTGGTCCAGGGCAACCAGCGCTTCCTAGCTCAGAACCTGGTCTCATTCAAGGAGGATCTCGACATTCTCAAAGCACATTCAGAGGAACATCAGGAACCATTCGCTGCTGTCCTTTCCTGCGCCGACTCCCGGGTGCCCGTCGAGCTGGTCTTCGATCAGAGCATCGGTCATCTCTTCGTGGTTCGTGTGGCCGGCAACATTGCCACGCCCGACACCATCGGCAGCCTGGAATATGGAGCGGCGGTGCTGGGCGTGAAGGCCCTTCTCGTGCTGGGGCACACCAATTGCGGCGCGGTGAAGGCCACGATTGCGGCCAAGGCGGTACCCGGGCAGATCAGCACGTTGTATCAATACATCCATCCGGCGATCGCCGGAGCGGGCGGGGACCTGACCAAGGCCATCCGGCAAAATGCCAGTCTGCAAGCGTCGGTGTTACGTGATGCCTCACCTGTTTTGGCCGACCTGGTAAAGCAGAAGAAGCTGGCGATCGGTGCTGCGCTCTACGATGTCGGCAGCGGGAAAATCACCATGCTGTAGGGCTCTGTAAAAATACCTGCTCCGGCGGGTAGCAACGTCTGTCTATCCCTCGGTATCCGCGATACAGGGCACGACTTTAGTCGGGCCGCACAGGCCCCGCGCAGATCTGGGCTTTTAGCCCCTGGGCTTTCGCTTTGCCCGGTAAGAGTAGGCAGGGGCTGAAGAGTCTGCGTGAGAACCAGGCTTTGCAACTTCAGCCCCGTAAGGGGCAACCTGCATATAGCCCAAGGACGGAGTCCTGGGTTGTGTTCAGGGAGAGATATCGGTCCCGCAGGGACGGCTGAAGCCAGTCTCACCCGTTTCAGCCGTCCCTCCGGGACTGACCATGGTTGCGTTCTGTTCCCAGGACTAGCGTCCTGGGCTACTTTCAGGTCGCCCCCTACGGGGCTGGAGTTGCAAAGCCTAGTTCTCACGCAGACTCTAAAGCCCAATTCCTTTTCACTCCTTTACGGCCCGACTAAAGTCGTGCCCTGATACAAAGCCAAAACACATAAACCGGGATGACGCCACCGCTGTAAGCGCGACACCAACCCCTTATCACACTAAAAGTTGAACACAGCCGTTAGAAATACACTGCGGTTGCCCGCAGTAGAGGCGCCAAAGAATCCCCCGCCGGCCAGCGTTTGCGATTCCCCGAAGAACGGTGAGTTCAGTGTGCCGTTCGGGCTTCCCAGGTTCTCATGGTTGAAAACGTTGGTCGCGTAGGCGTTAAGGTTCAGGTTGTATCGACGAGAAGTACTCTGATCCAGGCGTCCAGGACCCCCGCGGCTTCCGCTCAGCCCACCCATACCGATGCCGCCGCCACCGCCGTGACCTCCACCACCACCGCCGCCGCCAGCAGCCGCAGCACGGCCGCCTTCCACCTTCGGACCAATCCCAATCACTTTGCCCACGCGCATGTTCAAGCTGACACTCGAGGGGCCGGTGCCAATGCCATAGGGGATGATCTTTTCGTTGGTGCCGAACGGATTGGTGTCAAGGCAGCCAAACCTGGTATTGACAACGTTTGCCTGGCTGCAGCTCGCGGCAAAGGTGGGTCGTGCATTGAACTGGTTGTTCCGAGTCAGATCGCTGCCGATAGTCACGTTATAAGGCGTGCCCGAGTTGTAGGCGAAAAAAGGCGTCAGCGAGATAGCGTACGGCGCAGAAAAGTTCCCCAGGATCAGGAATTTGTTGTGCACATCAAAGCTCGATCGTCCATAGTCGAGCCCTGGGTCCTGAGCAACGGAGGGATTGTACGTAACCCCATTGGTGTCGGCTTTGGCTGCATTGTAGGTGTAGAAGCTGAAGAAGCTGAACTTGGGATAACTCGCCCTGCCAGAGACGATGATCTGATTTTGCCGGTAAACGCCTCCCGCCTGGTACTGCAGATCATTCACCGGCGCGGGTGGAAGGGGAGCGTCGGGGTAGATGGCCAGATCCGCGGTAGCAAAATCCGGAGCTCCGATATTGTTGGTCAAATATTGATGAACACCGCGGCCATACAGATAGGTTACGTTTCCGGTAATCCTCTTGGCCAACTGACGATCGACGCCCACAGCCGCTTGCATGTCGGTGGCCGCACGGAAATGCGGGTCGATGGTGTACAGAGTTTGTGCCGTATTCGACGCCGCTACGGCAGCCGGGGTGACCGGAAATGTGGGATCGGTGATGGTGGAAACCATCTGGTTGATACCGTTCTGGTGGATGGCCTGGATCACGTAGGGCGTGCCCGCGTTGGAGCCGAAACTATTCGGCACAGTAAACCGCTGGTAGAACCAGCCATACCCGGCACGAATCACTGTCTTCGCCGGCTTCTTGGCATCGCCGTGGCCGAGCGCATAGGCGAACGAGATCCGCGGCGCCCAGTCGCTCTTGTCGTGGATGCGGTTCTGCGTCTCCCAACGCAATCCGTAGCTAAATGTGAAACGCTGGTTCACCTTCCAGTCGTCCTGGTAGAACAGCGCGGCGTCGAACAGAATGGCACGCGCCGTGTACTGATTGACTTGCGTTACCTGATAAGTCTGCGGCATGTTATTCAGATAGGCGGTCAACGACTGAAACGTGTATTGGCCGTTCGTCCCCCCATTGGTGAAGTCCGCGTCGCGATAGGCACGCAGGCGCGCGCCAAAGTTCAACGAATGGTTGCCCTCCGCGGCCGCGAAATAGTTCTGAAATTCATAAATATCCTGGTTATCGCGTACGATTCCGCCGTTGTTGCCGCCATCGGTAAAAGAACCCTGCACCGCGATCGTCGGCGAATCGTTTTGTGCGATGTCCTGGTAGCGGAAGCGGCGGTATTGGAATCGGATATCGTCGACGACGTTCTTGCTCAGCACCAGGCTGTCACTTGCCTGCAGCTCGTTCTCCATGCTTTGTGTGTTGGTAGCCTGCGTGGGTAGAGCCAGGGGACCAACTCCCCCGTTGGTCGCCACCGCGCGGAAGAAGTCGTAACGAAGCGTCAAGGTATTCGCATTTCCGAGCTGCAGGTCAAGCCGTGGACTTATGTCGATGCGCGAGCTCGGGTTGGGGTAGGCTTCATTCAGGCGAACCCCTGCCGGATCGTCCGGCGTAACGCTGGTGGGATCGACCGCATCGATCACACTCACATTCTGGTTGCTCCGTCCAAAGGCGCTGACAAAATAGGAGGCCCTCTTTGAAATGGGACCGCCTAAATTGCCTTGCACGTTGTACGAGTAGTAAGGCGGTTCCGCCGTCTGCAGGATCGGGTTTCGCGAGTTGAAAGAGGAGTCGTTACCCCTGGCCTGGATCTGTCCATGCACCTTATCCGTGCCCGGCTTGGTGAGGATTTCGATCCGTCCATAACCCAGGCGATCGAACTCCGCGGAAAATGGATTCTGGTTGATCCGAATCTCACGAATGGAAGACTTGGGCGGCATCTGCCCCCCGGTAAATCCATCAATGTAGATCTCGCCCCCGTTCGGCCCGGCTGCCGGGCCGGCAAGCGCCTGCAGCTGGCTTTCTAGTTCATCAGGATCGTCCGAAAGTGCATCGAGATCTTTGCCTTTGAGCACCACCGCATTGGCATTTTGATCGGGGCTGGTATCAACGGTCGGCGTATCTGCCTCCACCTGTACCTGCTGCTGCTGTATCTGGATTTGCATCGCGATGTTCAGTGACTTTGTCTGCCCTGGTGCAAGCGAGACCGTCGAGCTGAAGGGAGCAAACCCGGTCGAAGCGGCATTGACGGTGTAAGCGCCGGCGGCCAGCCCGCGTACCTGGTAGGAGCCTGCGGCATCGGAAACCGCGTTGGCGCTCTTTCCCGAGGCCGAAGTGACGGTGACCTGCGCCTGGGGAATGACCGCGCCGGAGGGATCCAATACCCTGCCCTGCAGCGTGCCGGTCGCCCCCTGCGCGAGAACCATGGTAGGCGATGTGAGGGCGCCCAGCACCACGGTTATCAGCATCAACAGGTACGTTAAATGTTTCATTATGTGTGCTGTAAAATGGCGTTTCTTTCGGCTGAGACTACCGGCGCCGCGCTCAACAAGCTGGTTAGGTTGACGCTCTATGGCAGTCGTAAGTTTCCCGGGTTGAACACCCCCGGCGATCAGTTCGATGAGGTTGGCAAAGACTTCGGTTTTCTTGAAGCCGGAATATAGACACACAATCCTGGTCCCTATCCGGACCCCTATCCTGGTCTTAGATGACTCCGGCTGATGTGTTCACCGCGCAAGGAAGAGTAACAGACCCAAGGGTAACCATCACTTTTTGCGTAGTTAACGTGCTTTCGCGGAGTGTAATTAACCCACCATAAGTAGTGCATTTTTACCCGTTGCGCGCACAATCTTCTCCCTCGGGCGGGACCTGCTTTTTCCCTTGAAATAATTGAGAACAATGGCTTTATTGTTTCGAAAACTGTGTATCATCCGGCTTGTAAAGCAACCAGCGTCCGGCCGATAAACCAGCCCCAGGAAGTCGACTGCCCCCTGCAAGCGCATCGATGTAGGAGAAGTTTCATGTTGTTGGTATTGAGAGATTGGGGACAGGCGTTGAGGCTCCGCCTGGCTTTGATTTTGGTGGCGTCGACTACGCTGCTGCCTTCAGCGGCTCGGGCTGCGAACATTACCGTCGCCAGCCCAGTGAGCGGGACCAACGTTGCATCGCCCATTTGGGTGCGCGCTCACAACATCGGCTGCAACGGTCTCTCACCCACCGCTTTCGGCTTCTCCATCGACGACAGCAGCACGCTCACCCTGGGGATCACAGCCTACGACATCGACGTGATCAACCTGGCCATTGCCACGGGAAGCCACACCGTGCATTTCAAATCGTGGACCAGCAGCGGCGTTTGCCCGGTCGTCGCCACCACCTTTACCGTAAGCGGCGGCACCCCACCGGGCAGCCCGCCAACCGGCACGATCCCCTCCTATGCGGTTGCGTCGGGGGATCTGGATGGTGCGGCCGGCTGGGAATACGAACACGATTCGGGCACGCCAGGCGAATCTCGGGGATCAACCGTTTATCCGGCCACCACCCCATCCTATGACGATGCCCGCAAGTTTTACCTGACATACTCGGCTCACGGCGGCGAGCGCTTTCACCTCTCGTTTGGCATCAATCCCACCGCCACCCATTTTGCCTACGACACGTACATCTACCTGGTAGATCCATCGCAGGTGGAGAACATTGAAATGGACTTAAACCAGGTGATGGCGAACGGCGAGACGGTGATCTATGGCACCCAGTGTTCGAGTGTCTCAAATACCTGGGAGTACGTAACCGTCAAGGGCCGCGACGATCACTGGAACTCCTCGAATATCCATTGTGATCCGAGGGCGTGGACCGCCAACACCTGGCACCACGTGCAGATCGCTTTTCATCGCGACAGCAACGGGGTGGTCACTCACGACTGGGTGACGCTGGATGGAGCGCAAAGCACCTTCATCAATGCGACCGGCGCTGCGGCCCAAAAACTCGGCTGGGCCCTTGGCGATCTTCTCGTGAACTTCCAGCTTGATGGAGAAAATGCAGGCAGCGGCTCGATTACCTCCTACATTCACAAAATGACTATTTATTCCTGGCAATAAAACAATGCGGCTTTCTATCAAGCTAGAAAGCCTCCACACGCGGCAGCTGGAATGGACAACGATGGCCGCCCATTCGATGCCCTCCGTCGGTCAGGGCGACCGGCTCGACGACACCATTCGTCAGGCCAGGCCTATTGCGTGACCGGTTCCCGGCCCAAGGAGTTTTGCTTGCGTTTTATCGGGATTGATTTAGGCACGTCGTTTATCAAGGGTGCAGTGTTAGACCTTGATAGCTGCCTCGTGGAACATGTTCGCCGCATTCCCTTCCCTGAGGCACTCTCCGGCCTCGATCCCCGGTACTGCGAGTTTGCTCCTGGGCAGGTACTCGCAGCCACCCGGACGCTGATCGACGAACTTGCCACGCTGGCAGTGAAGTGTGACGGCCTAGTTATGTGCACGCAGTTGGGTTCCGTGGTGCTGATGGATAAACAGGGCCACGCCGTCTCCAACTGTTTCGGATGGCAGGACCAGCGCGTCCTGGAGCCGCATCCCTCCGGCGCGGGCACCTATTACAAGATTCTTCAGGAAAGAATCTCCGCTCAGCACCGCGGCGAACTCGGCAACGAACTGCCAGCCGGTTCTCCCCTCTCTTTTCTCTTTTGGCTTGCAGAACAGGGAAAACTGGAGCCCGGACTCATCCCTGTATCGCTGGGCGATTTCGTGTTGAGCTCGCTAAGTCACCAACCACCGTCGGTAGACACCACGACCGCGATGACTTATGAATTACTCAATCTGTCCACCTTGCAATGGCACTACGAGGTGATCGAGCGATTGGGTCTTTCCAGCGTCCGCTGGCCAACCTTGCGTAAGCAAGGGGAACTCGCCGGAACCATTGAGATAAGCGGGGCAAGCGTTCCATGTTTCGCAGCCGTCGGCGACTATCACTGTTCCTTGTTGGGAGCTCTCCTTCTCGAGGACGAGTTATCGCTCAACATCTCCACAGGCTCGCAAGTCAGCCGCATTGTCGCCGGGTTTGCACCAGGCGACTACCAAAGCCGCCCATTCTTCGATGGGAAGTTCGCCAATACCATCTCCCATTTGCCCGCGGGCCGCTCGCTTAACGTGCTGGTCGATCTCCTCACAGAGATCTCCACGGCCCAGGGCGCGAGTCCGGTTGAGCCCTGGCCGTACATCGCGGCAGCCGCAGCGGCCGTCCCTGACACCGATTTGGGGGTGAACCTGAGCTTTTATCCGGGACCATGCGGAGAGCGCGGCGCCATCACAAACATCAGCGAGAAGACCCTGAACGTGGGCACGCTGTTCCGCGCGGCTTTTGAGAACATGGCAGAAAACTACTACGCGGCTGCATCGCGCATATGGCCCGACCGTTCGTGGAGAGGGATTGTATTCTCCGGCGGCCTCGCGTTTAAGCTACCGCAGCTGCGGCAAATTATCCAGGACCGCTTCCAAGCGGATTCGCGGCTCTGCCCGGTAGAAGAGGACGCCCTGTGCGGCCTGCTTCTGCTGGCCAGGGCATTTAGCGGAAAGACGCCGGTTGAGAAGGCTGCCACTGCGCTCAGGGAACGCTGCAATCTCGCCGGAGGCGGATCACTCTAGGCCTTGCCGCGCACCTCGTAGCCTAGCCCTTTTAAAATCCTGATCAGCTCATCCAGCTTGTCCGGTTGCAGCGGCTGCAGCGGCATTTGGGGATCGCCCACGGGCGGCCCAATCAGGTTCAATGTCGTCTTCATCACGCTGAACCAGTGCGGGCCCTGGCCATGATGGGAAAACGCCGAAAACTCCAGGCGCATCAGCTGCGAAAGTAATCGCCACTGTTTCCGGGCCGCGCCAAGATCTCCGCGAACTGCAATCGCTTCGTAGAGTGCCCGGGCCGCGCGCGGCACAATACTGGGAATGCCCGAGATCCATCCGTGCGCGCCGTGACAAAGCCCTTCGAAGGCAACCGTGTCGATGCCGCAGTACACGATCAAACCGCCGTCAGATTCCTGCAAAATCCGGCAGATGCGATCTGGCTCAGGGTTCGACATCTTGACCGCGGCAATCACGCCTTCGCGGTAGAGCGCCAACAGCTGATCGGTCTTGAGGTCGACGCAGGTCAGCGGGATGTTGTGGTACAGAATGATCGGCAGATCGACCGCGCTCGCGATGTGCCGATAGTGATCCATGGTCTGCTCCGGCGTAGGCGCCATGTAGTAGGGCGGCACAATCAACAGGGCATCCGCCCCGGCAGCCGCCGCGTGTTTTGACAATTCAATGGTCGACCGCGTGCTGTAGTGGTGGGTTCCTGCCCACAAAGCTAGCCGGCCGTCATTCAGCTCGATGACTTTTTCCAGAACCCGCTTGCGCTCCTCGATCTCCAGGGCGCAAAACTCGCCCGAACTGCCCAGCGGGGAAAGGCCATTGGCGCCTTCAGCAATCAACCAGTCGATGTGCGGTTTCAGTAACTGAAGATCAATCTCTCCGTCAGCCGCAAATGGAGTGACGGACGAAGCAACGATGCCTGCGGGCAGCGGATTGAGAGAGCCTTGTTTTCCTGGCATGACCGTTGGAACATAGCACCGCAAAAAGGTGCTCGTCAAATCGCGCACAGGCTGTTGCGGCCCGACAGCGTCACATGCCGGCCACAATTCCCCAACAGGCAAACGCGCTGTTCAGCGTAGTGCAGTACTGATAGATCCCATAGATGGTTCCCGCGATGCTTTTCAGCGTATTGACGATCTCCTGCTCTGAAGTGCCTGGAGGAAAGGGTTTCGCAACAATCTGCGGCTCAGAGGCGTTGCGGACAGAAAGCCAAGCGGGCTTGGTGCCGCTTAGATTGTCAATCGCATAGAACACGAATGCATCGTCTGTATCATTCATG
>Ga0302325_10007376_pt1 | contig 24416 bp, 21 predicted proteins | sample Palsa_T0_2_FD_201948 | JGI IMG/M metagenome (GOLD analysis project Ga0302325, IMG submission 201948) | Peat permafrost microbial communities from Stordalen Mire near Abisko, Sweden - Palsa_T0_2 | ecosystem: Environmental > Terrestrial > Soil > Palsa > Peat permafrost | place: Sweden: Abisko... | reverse complement strand
ACGCCGCCAGTCTGCCAGTGCCGCCCGGCGTACCGGTGGTCACTCTCGGCGAGGGCGGCACGCCGCTGCTGCCGGCACCGGTGCTGTCCGAGCTGACTGGCTGCTCGGTCTACCTCAAGGTCGAGGGCGTCAACCCGACCGGCTCTTTCAAGGACCGCGGCATGACGGTCGCCGTTACGCTCGCCGCTGCCCGCGGAGCGCAGACGGTCATCTGTGCCTCGACCGGCAACACCAGCGCTAGCGCTGCTGCCTATGCAGCCAGGGCCGGCCTGGCCTGCGCGGTGCTCGTGCCGCGGGGGAACGTGGCAGTCGGCAAGCTGGCCCAGGCGCTCGCGCACGGCGCCCGGCTCCTGCAGATCGACGGCAACTTTGACGACTGCCTCGAGCTGGTGCGCAAGCTTGCGGCCGACTACCCGGTGGCGCTCGTCAACTCCGTCAACCCCGAGCGCCTGCAAGGCCAGAAGACGGCGTCCTTCGAGATCGTCGACGCGCTCGGAGACGCCCCCGACGTGCACTGCCTGCCGGTCGGCAACGCCGGCAACATCTCGGCCTACTGGCTCGGCTACCAGGAGTACCGGGCCGGCGGCCGGGCGACGAAGACGCCCCGGATGCTCGGTTACCAGGCCGCAGGCGCCGCGCCGCTGGTGCTCGGCCAGCCGGTGCTGAATCCGGTGACTGTCGCCACCGCGATCCGCATCGGCAACCCGGCATCCTGGCATCTGGCCGAGGACGCCAGTGCCGCGTCAGGCGGCCTCATCGGCTCGGTGACCGACGAGGCCATCCTGGACGCCTACCGGCTGCTGGCCGCACGCGAGGGGGTCTTCGGCGAGCCGGCCTCGGCGGCTGGTGTCGCCGGCCTGCTGCAGGCCAGCGCAGCCGGCCAGATCGCGCCAGGCTCAGTCGTCGTCTGCACGATCACCGGTCACGGGCTGAAGGATCCCGAGACCGCGGTGGCGGGTGCGCCGCCGCCGGTCACCATCGCTGTCGACGTCGGTGCCGCGGCCGCCGCGCTGAACCTGCGATGACGGGACGCTGATGGCTTGCTGGGCTGACCAGCCGGTGACCGTTCAGGCTCCGGCGACCAGCGCGAATCTGGGCCCTGGCTTCGATTCACTGGGACTGGCGCTGAGCCTGTACGACACGGTCCGGGCGAGCATCCTGCCGTCCGGGCTCGAGGTGACGGTGACGGGGGCCGGCGCTGATGCGGCTGGCCGCGGTGATGAGCACCTCGTCATCCGCGCAATGCGCGCTGCCTTCTCCGTCATCGGCGCGCACCCGCCGGGTATTGCCGTGAACTGCGGGAACGACGTGCCACAAGGCTTCGGCCTTGGCTCGTCCGCGGCCGCTATCGTCTGCGGACTGCTGGCAGCCAGGGCACTCGCCGGCGATGACGGGGCCGCGGCGCTGCCCGCCGGTGCGCTGCTGCGCCTCGCCACCGAGCTCGAGGGCCATCCGGACAACGTGGCCGCCTGCCTGAGCGGGGGTCTGACGATCTCGTGGACCACGCCCGGCGGCCCGGCCGTTGCCCGGCTGGCGCCGCTGGCGGAGCTGGCCCCGGTGCTGTGCGTGCCCGCCGTGCCCCTCGCCACGGTCACCGCGCGCAAGGCGCTGCCCGACCTGGTACCGCACGCTGAGGCGGCGGCGAACTCGGCCAGGGCGGCCCTGCTGATCGCGGCACTCACCAGCCGGCCGGACCTGTTGCTCGCGGGGACCGAGGACTTCCTGCACCAGCCGTACCGGGTCGCGGCGATGCCCGCCACCGCGGCACTGGTTTCCCGGCTCCGGGATGCTGGCATCGCCGCGGTGGTCTCCGGTGCCGGCCCGTCAGCCCTGGCCCTGACAGTTGACGGGCGGGGCCCGGACAGCGCCGACGTGGCCCGGATCGCCGCCGACGCGGCGGATCCGTGGCAGGTGCTGCCGCTCCAGGTCGACACTGCGGGCGCGCGGCTGCTTCCTGGCTAAATCGCGCTCGGATGCCTGCAGCCCGCCAGACTCTGTGGCTGTCCGGTCATCGGCGCGGCGCCGGCTGCCGCGGGAGCAGCCTGGTCGCTACCGTGGTGGCCATGTTGCCGGAGGCATCACGTGGCTGCTAGTCAGGCAGTCCCGTCCGGACCTGCGGAGCGTCCTGGCTTGCTGCTGATCGCCCGCGAGTGGGGCCGGATCGGCATCACCGGATTCGGCGGGCCGCCTGCGCACATCGCCCTGCTGCGCCGGCTGTGTGTCGATCGGACTGCCTGGCTCTCAGCGGCTGAGTTCGAGGACGGTATCGCGGCGACGTCACTGCTGCCCGGCCCGGCTTCCACCCAGCTGGCTATCTTCTGCGCCTGGCGGCTGGGCGGTCCGCTCGGGGCGCTGATCGGCGGCGTCTGCTTCATCGTGCCCGGGCTGATCATCATCCTGGCGCTATCGGTACTGTTCCTGGCGCACTCGCCGCCAGCGTGGGTAACCGGTGCGGCGGCCGGAGCCGGCGCGGCGGTTCCGGCCGTCGCGGTCAGCGCAGCCATTGGCCTGGCGCCGGCGAGCTGGCGCCGCGCCAGGTCTGCTCGTCCGCCTGCGGCAGGCCCGGCTCCAACAGGGACGGCTGTAACGGCTCAGGCTGTAACAGGTCCGGCTGTAACAGCTCCGGCTGCGGGAGGGACGGCCGCGGCGGGCCCGGATCAGGCTCAGCCGGAGCCGGCTGGCGAGAGCAGGACAGGTATCCGCATCCCGCCAGTACGGGCCGCCAGCGCGCGCTGGCTTGCCTACCTGGTGGCCGGCGGGGTCGCGGCGAACCTTGCCGGTCAGTATCTGGTTGCCGTGCTGCTCGGCTGCGGCCTGGCTGAGTGGCTGGCCAGCCGGCCCGCATCGCCGGGACAGCGAAGCGCGCTGCTCGCCCCGCTGGCCGCGAAAGCGATCACTGCCGGCGTGCTCGGCTCGCTGGCCTGGGAGGCGCTGAAGGTCGGCGCGCTGTCATTCGGCGGCGGATTCGTCATCATCCCGCTGATGCAGCACGACGCGGTGCACACCTATCACTGGATGACGAGCGCGCAGTTCCTGAGCGCGGTCGCGCTCGGCCAGGTGACGCCCGGACCGGTGGTGCAGACGGTGGCCGTCGTCGGCTACGCGGCCGCGGGCATACCGGGCGGCCTGCTAGCAGCGGTGATCGCATTCGCGCCGTCGTTCGCCTTTGTGCTGGCGGGGGGGCGGCACTTCGACCGGTTCCGGCGCAGCGCGACCGCGCAGGCCTTCCTGTCCGGCTCTGGACCTGCCGCGATCGGCGCCATCGCTGGCGCGGCCGTCACGCTCGGCCTCGGGCTGACGCAGCTGTGGCAGGTCGCCGTGCTGGCTGCGGCAGCCGTCTGGCTAGTGGCGTTCCGCCACGGTGTGGTTAGCGCCATATTGGCCGCGGCCGCTGTCGGCGTCATCGTCACGCTCGCCGGGGCCGCGCCCTGACCAGCCGGTCAGTGCCGTCAGCCGGGCAGCGCAGCCAGGCGGGCGCCGTCAGCGGGCGGTGCCGTCAGCCGGTCCGTCAGCCAGACAGCGCAGCCAGCCAAGCCGGGCCGCCGCCGTGACCCGGTCAGGCCGCCACGGGAGCCGGTCAGGCCGCCGCTGTCAGCCGGGCCTTCGTGTCGGCACGAAGCGCAGGAATGTCGGTGCCCGTGGCCGTCAGGATGGCCAGCGCGCCGTTGCTCTTCTGGTCCAGGATGCCGAGGAGAAGGTGGCCGGAGGAGATCTCCCGCTGGCCCTGAGCGTGGGCCTGGCGAACGGCCCCGGACAGTGCCTGCCGCGTGTCGTCTGCGGCACGGACGCTGCTCCGGCCCGGAACGGGCGTTAGGTCCAGCGCGCCCGGACCAAAGGCCGCGTCGGTTGCCCGGCGAACGGCGTCCAGGTCGATGCCCAGCGTGGACAGCGCGTCGGCGTCGAGTCCGGCGGGCACGTCGTGGTGGCCGCGCGGCAGCCGCGAGCGCAGCGAGTCCGGATCGAGGCCGACCGCAATCAGCAGCTCCGCGGCGAGACCCGGCTCGCGCAGTAGCCCGAGCAGCAGATGCTCGCTGCGGACCTTGTCCTGCCCGGCCAGTTGTGCTTCCTGGCGGGCGTCGAAGAAAGCCTGCCGGGCGGCGGGCTCGAACCTCTCAAACATTGCCACCTCCCGAGCGGCGCCGTCCCCGGCGGGGAGCTGCGTCAGGGCCTTCGTCTGGCAGGCCGGCCAGCAGCCTGCTGTGTTTCTTGTGTACGGCCTGCTTGCTGACGCCGAGGAACAGCGCGATCTCCTGCCAGGACCAGCCGCGAGCGCGGGCGTTGCGCACCTGGAGCGCCTCAAGCCGTTCAGCCAGGTCGCGCAGCGCTCTCGCGGCCCGCAGTCCCTCCGCGGGGTCCTGACCGCTGGCGGCCTCGGCCAGCGCGGTCTCATTTGTCATGTCGTCAATCTATGTTGACGTCCGCCACTTGTCAACCAAGGTTGACTTTGCATCCAGTCCAGCGGAACGAATCCCCCGCTATGCTCTATAACGCCGACCTAGCGCGCTGGAACCGGTGAAAAGTCAACCATAGTTGACGGATGATTCCGGCTGCGGCGCAGCGCGGCGTCGGCGGGTAACCGCGGGGCGTCGAGCGGTAACCGCGCGCCGCGTCGCCCGGCCGCGCGCCGCCGGTCTAGTACTCGTCGTGCAGCCGGATCCAGCTCATGGTCGGGTCCTGCGGCCAGCCGGCGGGCGAGACTTCCCAGGCTTCCTGCCGCCCGTAGGGGGTCAGGTCGAGCAGGTTGAAGTCGGTCCGGAGCCGGTCCACCCCGCGGGCCGTGGTGAAGTAGGTCCGGAACACCTCGTCCTCGTCCCGCAGCAGGACGCTCAGTCCGAAATTCTGCAGGCCGAGATCGTCATTGAAGGTGCTGTCCCCGGACGAGTAGTACGGGAGCGTCCAGCCGAACCGCCGCCGCAGCGCCTCGAACTCGTCCTGCGGCGCGCGGGCCATGAGGATCAGCCGGGTGTCCCTGGCGTTCAGGTGCCACTGCCCCTGCGCCAGGTTGTCGGTGAGCGAGCAGCACCCGCCGCACAGCCAGTCCTGCCCCGGCTGCAGCATGAAGTGATAGATGACCAGCTGCCGGTGGTCGTCGAAGAGCCCGGTGAGCCCGACCTCGCTCCCGTCCGGCCCGGTGAAGCGGTACTTGCTCGTGTCGAGCGGCGTCATCGGCAGCCTGCGCCGCTCGGCGGCCAGCGCGTCCAGCGCCCTGGTCTGCTCCTTCTCCCTGACCAGGAGTGCCTCTCGCGCCGCCTGCCACTCCCGTGCTGATACGACCGCTGGCCTGTTCACTGATGACTCCTTCGGGTATCGAGTTCCTTCAGGAAACTCACGCTAACACAATAAGTTCCTTGAGGGAACGCGCTCACGATAGACTCGGTCTCATGCAGCGCACGGACTTCGGGGAGATGGCCTGTTCCATCGCGCGGACGATGGACGTGATCGGCGAGCCCTGGTCGCCGCTGGTGCTGCGGAATGTCTTCATCGGCATCACCAGGTTCGATCAGCTGCAGCGCAGCCTTGGCATCTCCCGCAAGGTGCTGGCCGAGCGGCTGAAGTGGCTCACCGACAACGACGTGCTCGAGCGGCGGCAGTACAGCGACAGGCCGCCGCGCTATGAATACGTCCTCACCGCCAGGGGCCAGGAGCTGGTCGAGGTGCTCATGGTCATGGTCCGCTGGGGAGACCGCTGGCTCGCGGGCGAGGCAGGGCCGCCCGTGCTCTACCGGCACCAGGCCTGCGGCCAGATCAGCCACGTCGAGCTGACCTGCTCGCAGTGCGGCGAGCCGATGCACGCGACCGGAATCGACGTGCTTCCGGGTCCTGGATCGGAGCCCGTCGCCTCAGCGTGACCGGCCGGCCTGCACCCCGGTCAGCGTGGCGAGTACGTACTCGCCGAGCGAGGCCAGATCGTAGCCGCCCTCCTGGATAGCCGCGACCGGCCCGAGCCGTCCGATGAGCTCGCCCGCCGACCGGTACGCGGCTGCGGTCACCTGCAGCGGGCTTTCCGGGTCGGCGGCCGCGGCATCGACGCCGAGCGACAGCACGATGGCGTCGGCTGCGAAGTCCCGCACCAGCGCGCACAGGTCACCGACCGCCGCTAGCCAGACGCCATCGCCACTGCCGGGCGCCAGCGGGAGGTTGCAGGTGAAACCCCGTCCTGCGCCGTTCCCGTCCTCGTTGGCGAAGCCCAGGTAATGCGGGAACCAGCCGGCCCCGGGATCGACGTGCACGCTCGCGTACAGCACGTCCGCCCGGTCGTAGAAGATCGACTGCGTGCCGTTACCGTGATGCGCGTCGATGTCGAGGATGGCGACCCGCGCCGCGCCGGCCTGGCGGAGCGACTGGGCCGCGACGGCCGCGTTGTTGAGGTAGCACGAGCCTCCGTAACCGGCCGGGCCGGCGTGGTGGCCGGGCGGCCGGCACAGCGCGTACGCGGCCGGGAGGCCGGCCGCGATCAGTCCGGCCGCCGCGGCGGCGGAGTCGGCGGCGGCGCGGATCGCGGCCCAGCTGCCCGGCCCGAGCAGGGTCATCGTGTCGTAGCAGAACAGCCCCGTCTGCGCGTGCACTGCTGCGGGCAAGCGCGCGGGCATCTCGCCGAGCATTGCCGCGGTCGGGAAGACGTACGGCACGACCCGGTGCCGGCCGTACTCAGCCGGGTAGCCAGCCGCCTCCCAGTCAGCCCAGATCGTCGACAGGTGCCTGATCAGCGCGCCGTCGTGGACCGCCAGCAGGGCGTCAGGGTCGTGCGGTGCGGCCGGCCGCACCGTCGCCCCGGCGGCGGTCAGGGCGGCGAGGATCACCCTGGCCCGGTCCGGCACCTCGGTGCCTTCGTCGCGCTGGCCGAGCCAGACCTCGCCGCCAGGATCGTGCAGCAGGCAGTCCTCGTGCCACACAACGGGAAACCCGCTCAGGCCACCCTCGATGGTCATCAGCCCCGCCCTTTCGTGGCATGCTCGCGGGGTGAGGCTAGCGAATGGACAGGCCACCCGCGCGCGTGACCTGGGCATCAGGATAGGAGTCCTGCCAGCCGGGCCGACCGCCTCGATCGCGGACGTGCCGGGTGTCGGCGTCGGGCACGTGACGGTCTGGCGAGACGAGCCCGCTCCGCCCGCTGGCCGCGGCGTGGCCAGGACTGGTGTGACGGTTATTGACCCGGGCGGCAGTACCTTCGCCAGTCCGGTGCCGGCCGGCGGCGCGGTGCTCAATGGCGCCGGGGAGTGCACCGGGTTCGTGGCCCTGTCCGAGTGGGGTCTGGTCGAGACGCCGGTGTTCCTGACCTCGACCATGCAGGTCGGCCGGGTCTATGACGCCGCCTGCGAGCTGCTGATGGCGGAGGAGCCGCTGATCGGGACGCAGGACGTGATCATTCCGGTCGTGGCTGAGTGCGACGACAGCTTCCTGTCCGATCCGCGCCGGATGCAGGTCAGCGCCGCCGACGTCAGCGTCGCGTGGCAGGCGGCAAAGGCCGCTGGGGCCGCGGCCGCGCGGGAGGCACCCGCCGAGGGCGCAGTCGGCGCGGGCACCGGGATGACCTGCCTCGGCTTCAAGGGCGGCATCGGCACAGCGTCCCGCGTGGTCCCGTCCGGGCACACGGTCGGCGTGCTGCTGCTGTCGAACTTCGGTGACCAGGAGCGGCTGACGGTTGACGGCGTTCCGGTCGGCAGGCTGCTGCCGCTGGCACGCGAGACGTCGGAGCGCCGCAGCCGGCGGCCGCCGGCCGGATCGTGCATCACGGTCGTCGTGACCGACGCGCCGCTGGACGCGGCCGCCTGCACGCGGCTCGCCCGGCGCACGGGCCTGGGCCTGGCCAGGACGGGATCGACCGGACATCATGGCAGCGGCGAGATCTTCCTCGCTCTCGCTACCGGGCTGCGCGCTCCGCGCGGCGAGGCCGCCGCCGCGGTCGGTGCGCAGATCGCCGGCCGCGGCCTTGACCCGTTCTTCGCCGCGGTCGTGGAGGCAACCGAGGAGGCCGTGCTCAACAGCATGCTGACGGCGCCGACGGTCACGGGGCGGGACGGCAACATCTCGCCCGCGCTGCCCGCCGGGCGGGTCAGGGAACTGCTCACCACGGCCGGGCGGATCAGCCCGGCCACTGTTCGCACCGGGCCCGGCGCCGGTCCGGCTGCCCCGGCCGGCGGCGTCGGCAGTTCGCTGTAGCAGGGCCTGATGGACGTACCGCGCGCACCGCGCAGGCCAGTGGTCAGGGAACTGCACGGCCGCCGCGACACCGACAACTACGCCTGGATGCGGGATCACGACAGCGCTGACTTCCGGGACTACCTGGCCGCCGAGCGCGCCTACTACGACGCGCAGACCGGTGAGCTGGCCGAGCTGACCGCCAGGCTCTGCGAGGAGGCCGCCCGCCGGGAGTCGAGGGCGGCCGAGGACTCAGTGAGCTGGACGCTCCGCGGCTACCAGTACTGGCACCGCACGCCCGCCGGTGCCGAGGGCAGGCAGCTACTCCGTGCGCCGGTGCTGGCCCGGGGCGGCCGACCTGCGGGTCCGGGCGGTCCGGGCGGCTCGGACGGTCCGGGCGGCTCGGGCGGTGGCGAGGACCCGCAGCAGGCCGGGCAGCTGCTGCTGGACGAGAACGCGCTCGGCGCGGCGAGCGGCTACGTCGAGATCGGCGTGGCCGAGCCAAGCCCGGATAACCGGCTGCTGGCCTGGTCGGCTGATACCTCGGGCGCGGAGATCTACGAGCTCAGGTTCACCGAGATCGAGACCGGCTCGCAGCTGCCAGAGATGATCGCCCGCAGCTACCCGGGCGGTGCCTGGTCAGCTGACTCGGCCCAGTTCTTCTACCTGGTGCCAGACGAGCTGAACCGCCCGTGGCAGGTCTGGCGGCATGCGGTCGGTTCCGCTGCGGTTAGCGATGCGCTGGTCTACCAGGAATCCGATGCGCGGTTCGAGCTCACTCTCGCGGCGTCGCGCAGCGGCGAGCTGATCATCATCACCGCGGCGTCCCGCGACACGGCCGAGGTCTGGCTGATCCCGGCAAGCCGGCCGCTGTCCGCTCCCGTCGTGGTCGAGCCGCGGCGGCGCGGTGTCGAGTACCGGGTCGATCACGCGGCGGTTCCCGGCGGCAGCGGCGACCTGCTGATCGTGACCGACGACGGGCATGCAGAGTTCACGCTGATGCGGGCGCCGGTCGCGGCACCGGGCCGGGCCGGCTGGACGCTGGTCGGCTGCCCGTCGGTCGCGCCGGCCCGGCCGGATACCCGGCTCGTGCGCTGCGATGTGCTCGCCGGGCACCTCCTGCTGACGCTGCGCCGGGACGGCGCTCCGCTGCTGGCCATCACGGGGCCGGACGGAGCGCAGGCCACCGAGGTCCGTCCCGAACTGGCGGCCGGGGCCATCGCCGTCCAGTACGCGACGGACTACGAGGCGACTGCGGTGGTCGTCGTCGAGGAGTCGCTCATCGAGCCGCCGCGCTGGTCCGAGCTGGACCTGGCTGCCGGCGTCCGGCGGGAGCTGAAGCGGGCGCCGGTTCCGCACTACGACGCCCGGCGTTATCGCACCACGCAGCTGTCTGCCACGGTGGCCGACGGCACGCGGGTGCCGGTCTCGCTGGCCTTCCGGGCCGGAACCCCGCTGGACGGGACCGCGCCGTGCGTGCTCTACGGCTATGGCGCCTATGAGGCATGCCTGGACGCCGAATTCGACCGCGGCCTGCCGTCGCTGCTCGATCGCGGCGTCGTGTACGCGGTCGCTCACGTCCGCGGCGGCGGCGAGCTCGGCAGGCACTGGTGGCAGCGGGGCAGGCTGCGGGCCAAGCCTGCTACGTTCAGCGACTTCACCGGTGTCGCGGACTGGCTGGCCGGCGATGCGGCCGGGTCAGCGCCGGTGGTGGACGGCACCAGGATCGTCTCCCGCGGGCTATCAGCCGGCGGCCTGCTGCAGGGTGCCGTGTACTCGCGCGCGCCCGGGCGGTGGCGCGCCGTCGTCGCCGAGGTCCCGTTCGTCGACTGCGTGACCACCATGCTGGACCCGGATATCCCGCTGACGATCAACGAGTGGGACGAGTGGGGCGACCCGCGGGACCCTGAGGATTTCGCCTGCCTGCGCGGCTACTCGCCGTACGACAACCCGCCCGCTGGCCCGCGGCCGGACCTGCTGGTCACCGGCGCCGTGCACGACCCGCGCGTGCTGGTCCACGAGCCGGCCAAGTGGGTGGCGCGCCTGCGCGAGACGGATACCGCGGGCAGCGCGGTGCTGTTCCGGGTCGAGCTCGGCGCGGGCGCGCACACCGGCCCGTCCGGCCGGTTCGGCCACCTGCGCTACGAGGCCGAGGTGCAGGCGTTCATCCTGGCGGCCCTGGGGCTGGCCGGCTAGCTGGCCTCCCGCCAGCCTCGGCTAGCCGAGGCAGAAGTAGACGGCGACCGGAAGCACCCCGCGCTGGCTACCGGCCCGCTGCGGGATGTGCAGGCAGTGCCGGGAGATCCAGACCAGCCGCGGGTCTGTCGTGTCGGGTGACTGCAGGAAGGTTCGGACGTAGTTCGTCCTGATCAGCCGCTGCAGCGTGGCGAGCGTCGGGGCCGGAATGGTGCCGGTGAATCCGCCGATCGGCACGACCTCGTCGCCGCTGGCGTAGATGAACGGCGCCGCGAGCACGGCCGTCTGCGTGGCCATCAGGTACGGCTCGGCCGCGTTGGCCTGCTCCAGCGCGGCCAGGGCGGCCCCGACATCGAAGCCGGCCGCCAGGAACCTGGTGGTAGCGGCCGTCTCGCGGGCGGTCTGGAAGGGAGTCTCGAAGGGGCCGAGCCCGCTCGTCACCACCGCGGTCGCCGCGATGGCCGGCGTGATCAGCGCAGCAGTGGCTGTCAGCAGCACGGCGACCGCCGCCACGGTCCCGGTGCGCCGCCACGCAGCCGCGACTAGGCCGCACAGTGCGGCAGCGGCGAGGACGATCAGCGCCGGCCTTAGCCAGCCGGGCAGTCCGGTCCCGCTGCCCGGCAGCAGCCAGGCGGCATACGCGGCGGTCGCCAGCAGGGCGCCCGCGAGTGCGAGCCAGGACCACACCTGGTCGCGATGCCGCCAGGCCAGCACGAGGCCGATGCCGAGCAGTGCGGCGACCGCCGGTGACAGCGCCGCGGTGTAGTAGGTGTTGATCGTCGTGGCGGCTGAGAACGCGGCGAACAGCACCAGCAGCCAGCCGCCCCAGAGCAGCAGCCCGGCGCGGATGAGGTCGGTTCGCGGCTCACGACGCCGCGCGATGAGGCCGGCCAGCAGCGCGATCAGCGCGGCGGCCAGGAGCCAGCCGGTGTCGCGGCCCCATTCGCCGGTGAGCAGGCGGTGCCAGGAGGCAGGCGGCGAGATCTGCAGGCCGAGCCTGATGGTCTTGTTGACCAGCTGGTCCGGCGACGCCTGGTCCAGCCGGCCGAGCCCGTTGTAGACGAAGACCTGCTGGAAGGCGGAGTTGTCGGTGCTGCCGTCGATGTAGGGGCGAGAGCCGGACGGCCAGATAGTCACCAGGCTCATCCAGCTCAGCGAGACGGCGACCGCGACTAGCAGCATCGCGCCGCAGCGCCTGGCCCGGTCTGCCCAGCCGCCGGGCGCGGCGGTCAGGTAGCAGACGGCGAGGGCTGGCAGCACCAGCCAGGCCTCCAGCATCTTGGCCTGGAACGCCAGTCCGGCCCACAGGCCGGCCAGCAGGAGCGGCCGCCAGCGGCCAGTGCGGACGGCCGTGACGACCGAGTCGGCGGCCAGGACCGCAAGCAGGATCATCAGGGTGTCGGAGACGTTCCCGCGGTTCAGGGCAGTGGTGGCAGGCGAGACGGCGAGGATGGCCGCCGCGATCAGGCCGGCCGGCGGCCCGGCAAGTCGGCGCACCACGCGGTACAGCACCAGCACGGTGAGCGTTCCCTCGACGACCTGGGGCAGCACGAGCGCCCAGTTGTGCACGCCGAACACTCCGGCCGAGATGGCCTGCAGCCAGAACGCGCCGGGCAGCTTGTCAGTCGTCATTGTCCCGGCCGGATCGAACGCCCCGAAGAAGAAGTTCGACAGGCTCATCGACATGCTGCGCACGGCCGCCGCGTAATAGATCTCGATGTTCACGGGCCGGGTCGCGCGCCATGCGTACGACCAGGCTGACACGGCCGCGACCGCCAGCAGGACCGGCCGCGCCCAGGCCGGCTGCCGCTCCGCCGCAGCCTTGCGGGACCGGGCCCGCCGCGTCAGGCGCTCGCTGAGCTCGCGCCAGAAATCCAGCCAGGTCTCCGGCGGCGGCTGCTCGGTCACGACGGGCTGCATGACACCGCACCATACCGTCCCGGTTATTGACGGTCAACGTAATTGACTAAGCGCCCGGATGGCGGTGCGGGAGCGGGACCTAGCCGACCATCGCCATCAGGCAGCCATCCCAGTAGCCGGCCACCGCGGGATGACGCCGCCCGCGGATCCCGACCTCCAGCACGTCTGGCCGCAGGCCCCCGACGGGCCGGAAGAAGACAGTGATCCCGGCTGGCAGCGAGGAGGCCGGGATCTCAGCGAATCCTGCCTGGTCATCCGGAGGATCTGTCGCAGCGTGCATCCAGGCGGGCGCTCCGGAGCAGCACAGCCGCGGCCGGGCGGCCCACACCCAGAGCCTGCCGCCGCGGCTGGCAACATGCTGCACCGCACTGGCGCTGATCTCCACCCGCATGTCCTGACCCTAAGCCGCCCCGGCGCTGCGGGCCAGGGGCCGCGAGCCCGCAGCTCAGACTGCAGGCAGCTGCCGCCGAAAACAGTCATCTATGCTTGGCCCCAGCCTGGCCCCAGCCTGGCCCCAGCCTGGTTCCCGGACCGCCGGCGAAAGGTGACCGTCGTGGCAGTGAGGCAGCCGGTCCCGGAGCAGCTGCCGGTCCGGATCGGGAACGCCTCCGGGTTTTACGGCGACCGGTTCTCCGCCATGCGGGAGATGCTGGAGGGCGGCGAGCTCGACGTCCTCACTGGTGACTACCTGGCCGAGCTGACCATGCTCATTCTCGGCCGGGACCGGATGCGGGACAGCAGCCTCGGCTACGCGCGGACGTTCCTGCGCCAGCTGGAGGACTGTCTCGGGCTGGCGCTCGATCGCGGTGTGGCGATCGTCGCGAACGCTGGCGGCCTCAACCCCGCCGGCCTGGCCAGTGCCATCCGCGAGCTCGCGCGGCGGCTCGGCCTCGACCCGAAGATCGGCTACGTCCACGGCGACGATCTGCTGGCGCGCTCGGCTGAGCTCGGCTACGGCGAGCCGGTAGCGGCCAGTGCCTACCTCGGCGGCTGGGGGATCGCGGCCTGCCTGCGCGCGGGCGCCGACGTGGTGGTGACCGGCAGGGTCACGGACGCATCCCTGGTCGTCGGCCCGGCGGCCGCGCGCTTCGGCTGGTCCATCGATGACTTTGACGCGATCGCCGGGGCGATGGCGGCCGGCCACGTCATCGAGTGCGGCCCGCAGGCGACGGGCGGCAACTACGCGTTCTTCGGCGAGATCCCCGACCTGCGGCATCCAGGCTTCCCGCTCGCGGAAGTATTCGCGGACGGCTCCAGTGTGATCACCAAGCATCCCGGCACGGGCGGCGCCGTGACGGTGGGGACGGTGACCGCTCAGCTGCTGTACGAGGTGGCCGGTCCGCGATATGCCGGTCCGGACGCGACTCTCCGGCTGGACTCCGTGCGGCTGAGCCAGGACGGCCAGGACCGGGTCGCGATCAACGGCGTCCGCGGTGAGCCGCCGCCTGCCGAGCTTAAGGTGTCGCTCAATACGCTCGCCGGCTTCCGCAACCAGGTCGAGTTCGTGCTCACCGGCCTGGACATCGAGGCCAAGGCCGGGCTGGTGCACGATCAGCTGGCGGCCGCCCTGCCTCCCGGCGTGCAGTGGGAGCTGGCCCGCACTGACCGCCCGGACGCCGCGACGGAGGAGCAGGCCAGCGCCACGCTGCGGTGCGTGGCCCGCGGCAGCGACCCGAAGGCGATTGGCCGGGTGTTCTCCGGCGCGGCCGTCGAGCTCGCGCTCGCCAGCTATCCCGGCTTCCATCTCACCGCACCGCCGGGAGATGCTCAGCCCTACGGTGTCTTCACGGCCGCCTACCTCAACCGGAGCCAGGTGGGGCAGATCGCGGTCCTGCCTGACGGCCGCTCGGTCGAGGTCGGCGATCCCGGTGTGACGATGGCACTGGAACCCGCCGCGCCCCCGGTCGTGCCGGTCTGGGCAGGCAGCGGGCCGGCGCGCCGTGCGCCGCTCGGCGCCGTGGCGGGCGCCCGCAGCGGCGACAAGGGCGGCGACGCGAACGTTGGCGTCTGGGCCAGGGACGCGGCTGCCTGGCCGTGGCTGGCCGCGACGCTGACCGAGGACAAGCTCCGCGAGCTGCTGCCGGAGGCGGCCGGGCTCCCGGTGACCAGGTACCTGCTGCCGAATCTGCTCGCGGTCAACTTCGTGATCACCGGTCTTCTCGGCGAGGGCGTCGCGGCCGCCGCCCGGTTCGATCCGCAGGCCAAGGCAGTCGGCGAGTGGCTGCGGTCCCGCCTGATCGATGTCCCCGAGGCACTGCTGTGACGGAGCTGCGGGCCGCGCCGGAGCAGGCCCCGGCTGATCCGGAGGAGCACCAGGAGTGAACTTCACCGAGAGCGAGGAGCAGAGTGCGCTGCGGGCGGCGGTCGCCGAGCTTGGCGCCGCCTACGGGTACTCGTACTACACGCGGCAGGCACGCAGCGGCGGCCGGCTGACCGAGCTCTGGCAGCAGGCGGCCGGGCTCGGCTTCCTCGGTGTCAACCTGCCCGAGGAATTTGGCGGCGGCGGTGCCGGGATGTATGAGCTGTCCATCGTGCTGGAGGAACTCGCGGCGGCCGGCTCCGGCCTGCTGATGATGGTGGTCTCGCCGGCGATCTGCGGCACGATCATCGCCCGGTTCGGCACGCAGGAGCAGAAGCAGGAGTGGCTGCCGAAGCTGGCCAGCGGATCGTCGATCATGGCATTCGGCATCACCGAGCCCGACGCTGGCTCTAACTCGCACAAGCTCAGCACGGTGGCGACCAGGGATGGCGACACCTGGGTACTGAACGGCCGCAAGATCTACATCTCCGGTGTTGACGAGGCCGAGGCGGTGCTGATCGTCGGCCGCACCGCGGATGCCAGGACGGGCAGGCTGCGCCCGGCGCTGTTCGTGGTGCCCGTCGGCACGCCCGGCTTCGCCTTCGAGCCGCTCGAGATGGACATCGTCATGCCGGAACGGCAGTACCTGCTGTACCTGGACGACGTGCGGCTGCCCGCTACGGCGCTCATCGGCGATGAGGGCGCTGCCCTGCAGCAGCTGTTCGCCGGCCTCAACCCGGAGCGCATCATGGCGTCGGCGATGGCGGTCGGCTCGGCTCGCTACGCGCTGAACCGGGCCGTCGGGTATGCGCGGGAGCGAACGGTGTGGAGCGTGCCGATCGGCGCGCACCAGGGCCTGGCGCACCCGCTGGCCCAGGTGAAGATCGAGCTGGAGCTGGCCAGGCTGATGATGCAGAAGGCGGCCACGCTGTACGACGCCGGCGACGACATGGGAGCGGGCGAGGCGGCGAACATGGCCAAGTACGCCGCCGCCGAGGCCAGCGTCCGGACCGTCGACCAGGCGATCCAGGTGCTAGGCGGCAGCTCGATGACGGCGGACTTCGGGCTGGCGGCGATGCTGGCGAACGTGCGGACCACCCGGATCGCGCCCGTCAGCCGGGAGATGATCCTCAACTTCGTGGCCCAGTACTCGCTCGGCCTGCCGAAGTCCTACTAGCAACCGGGAGCGATGACGATGGCGGACCAGCTTGTGCAGTACTCAGTCGACCGCGGCATCGCCAGGATCGCGCTGGACTCGCCGCGCAACCGCAATGCGCTGTCGGCCGCGCTGGTGGAGCAGCTCACCGGAGCCCTGACCGCGGCGGCCGGCGACGACGGCGTGCGAGCGGTCGAGCTGACCCACACGGGCTCCACGTTCTGCGCGGGCGCGGACCTGAGCGAGGCCAGCCAGGGCGGCATGAAGGCGGGCGCCACCCGGGTGCTGGGGCTGCTGAAGCTCATCGTCGCGCTGCCCAAGCCGGTCGTCGGCAGCATCGACGGCCACGTCCGGGCCGGAGGTCTTGGACTTGTCGGCGCCTGCGACATTGTGGTCGCGGGTCCGTCGTCCACGTTTGCCTTCACCGAGGTGAAGCTCGGGCTGGCGGCCGCGATGATCTCACTGACCACCCTGCCCAGGATGGAGCCGCGAGCAGCGAGCCGCTACTACCTGACCGGGGAGACCTTCGACGCCGCGACAGCGGCGCGGATCGGGCTGATCACCGAGGCGGCTGACGACATCGACGCCGGCACGGTGGCGGTGCTCGACGCGCTGCGCGCCGCCTCGCCGCAGGGCCTGCGGGAGACGAAGCGGCTGCTGATCCCGGCCGTCCTGGACGGCTTCGGCGCCCGGGCAGGGGAGCTTGCCGAGCTGTCCGCCCGGCTGTTCGGCTCGGCGGAAGCCGCAGAGGGGATGGCCGCGTTCCTGGAGAAGCGGCCGCCGTCCTGGGCCGCCGGCGGCTAGCCGGCCAGCAGGCTCGCGATCGACGGCAGGCCGGGCACCAGCTCCGCCTGCATCGGGACCTGCAGGACCGGGAGCTGCGCCAGGTTAAACGGCGCCGGCCTGGCGCTTGACGTGCCGTGGTTGTCCGACACGTCGATGCCAGAGCTCCGGCTCGCCAGGTGCGTCGAGTTGCCGGCGTAGGCCGCGTAGGTCACCGCCACGAAGCTCCCCTTGCCGCCCTCGGCCTTGATCGTGACATAGCCGCCGGCGCTGGTGCGGGCGCTGCCGAGGCTGCCCCAGAAGGTCGTGCCCTTGTCGTTGTAGATGATGGTCACCTTCTGGTGCGCCCACGGCTTCCAGGACTTGCCGAGGATCTCCAGCCTGGCCTTGATCGTGACGATCTGCCCGGTGGCTACCGCGTGCGGGCTGACACTGAAACCGACGATCCTGGTCTGGTACTTCCAGGCGTGGACCGCGGAGCTGACCGTGCCCTGGAAGCTGTCGGTGGCCGCGAAGTTCGCCCGGTAGTACGCGTTCGCCAGCTTGGCCTGAACGGCTCCGCTGAAGTACGACTCGTCAGCGCTCGGGCAGGTCTTGTAGGCACCGGCCTGGTTATGCAGCGGCAGCCGGCTGAAGTACTTCCAGGCGCCCTTCGTGCCGGCCCGGTACTGGATCTCCACCGTGGTCTGCGGCCCGTAGCCGACCGGTGCGGTGACCTGCAGGCAGCCGGTGACGTTCACCTTGTCGTTGACGTCCAGGCTGGCGGCGAACGACTTGACCTTCATCGGCACAGCGAAGGTCAGGTTGCCGGTCGCGGTCGTCTGCTGGGTCAGCGCTGCCTGATCGACGGTGGCACTCCAGCCCGGCCCGTGCGTGGTGGGCAGGGTCGCGGTGAAGGCGCCGGTACTGCTCGCGGTGACCGAGCCCAGGCTGGTGCTGGTCTCGGCGAGGTAGACCACCGAGTCCGGCAGCGGCGTCCAGGTCGTGCCGCTGAGGTACTGGACCGTACCGGTGAGCGTCGCGCTCTGGCCGTACTTCAGGTGCGCGGGGCTGATCGTGACGCCGCTGATCCTGGTCTGCGCCTGGGTGACGCCGATGGGCACGCTCGCGGTGGCCCCGGTGTAGCTGGAGGTCTCGGCAACGCTGAAGGCGTAGACGCTGGTCGCCGAGATGCCCTTGACGGTGTAGCTGAAGTCGCCGTTCGCGCCCGTTGTGCCGACGGCTGCGGCCGGCCCGCCGCCGACGCTGACCAGGACTGGCGCGTTCTGGATGTCGTTGACGGTGGACGTGCCCGGCGGAGTGCCGGTCAGGTGGCCTGCGAACGTGACCGTCTGCGATCCCTCGGTGACGCTGGTGAGCGTCGGGGTGACGGTCAGGGACGACGCCTGGCCGGGACCAAGCGGGACGGAGCTCGACGCGGCCGTGTACAAGGTGCCGGGCTCGATCTCGAAGTCATAGACGGCGGGCTGGCTGGGGCCGGTGATGGCGTAGCTGAAGTCGCCGCTGGCGTCGGTGGTGGTCGTGACCTGCTCGGCCGTGCCGCCGTTGATGCTCAGGAACACCGGGACGCCGCTGCCGATCCCGCCCGCGGTCGTGGAGCCGGCCGGCGTCACGCTGGCCGTGCCTGAGAAGGTAACGCTGGACGCGGACAGGTCGCCGTCGGGCGGGCTGGCCGAGACGGCCAGCGCTGTCGTGCCCTGCACGAGCGGAACGTTGACATTGTCGGACGCGCCGCCGTACAGCGGCGTGGAGGCGACCGAGAAGTCGTAGCTCGTGCCGGCGGTGATGCCGGTCACGGTGTAGCTGAAGTCCCCGCTGCCGTCAGTGGTGCTGGTCACCTGGGCGGCGGCCCCGGTCCCGACGCTCAGGTAGACCGGGATCCCGCTGCCGATGCCCACCGCGCTGCCGCCCTGCGGATCCGCGGTCACGGTGCCGGTGAACGTGACGCTCTGCGAGCCGAACGTGACGTCCGGCTGGCTGGCCTGCACGGTCATCGTGGTCGGCGCCATCTGGCTGCCGACCGTGACCTGGTAGGAGGTGCCGGTGTACAGGCTCGTCGGATCGATGCTGAACGTGTAGGTGCCGGGATCGGTGCCGGTGCTGGTGTAAGTGAAGTCACCCTGCTCGTCGTCGGTCGTCGTCACCGGGGTGCTCGAGCCGTTCAGGTAGACCGGCACGCCGCTGCCGATATCAACCTGCGTTGGCGTCGCGGGCGCAGGCGGCGTAACGGTCGCGGACACGTTGCCGGTAAAGGTGACGTTCTGGATGCCCTCGGTCACGGTGGCCGGGTCCGCCGACACGGTCATTGACGTCGTAGCCTGCTGGGCGGCAACCGTGACGTCATCGCTGGCAGCCGGGTAACTCGCGGTTGCGGCGACAGTGAAGTTGTAGTCGGCGGTCTGGCTGATGCCGGTGACGGGGTAGCTGAAATTGCCGTTCGCGTCCGTCGTCGCCACCTGGCTCGCGGCGCCGCCGGAGGTGCTGAGGTCGACCGGGGCGTTGGCGATCCCCACCGGAGTGCCGCCGGTCGCGGTCCCGGTCAGCGTGCCGGAGAAGGTCACGGCCTGGGACCCCTGCGTGACGTCAGGCGGCGACGGCGTCACCGACAGGCTGCTGCTGTTGTAGCTGAAGGTGAACGAGCCCGGCGCGGTAAGCCCCAGGTCAGACTCGGCGCCATCGCTCGCGTCGACGGTCACGGTGTAGGTGCCGGCCGGCAGCGCGGTCTCGGCGATCGGCGTCGTGGCTGCCCACGTCTGATTGGTCGGGTCCGCCGCTGACTGCAGGGTCATCGGCACGTCGGCGACGTCCTGGTTGCTCGCGCTGAAAACGTGCGCCGTCATGTTCTGGATCGGGACGCCGTTGCCGTCATTGGCCACGACAGTCAGGTCGTAGGGGTCACCGCTGCCGTCCGGGCCTGCCGAGGTGATGGTGATGTTCTGCGCGTCGGCGCTGGCCGCAGCCGGCACGCAGACCATCGCGACCAGGATGCCGGCGGCGCTGAGTGCGGCACCAGCGGAGAGGCGGAGACCTGGCACTAAGAACCCCTGCGTATAGCGTCATGAGCCGGGCTGTCCGGACCCTGTCGAAAGTCCTTGTAAACAGGCTGAAGCCAGGCTTTTGACTTTTAAGTCTGTCTAAGGGCGGTTCATCATAGCGGGCTCGGGATCACCCCGTGGGTATTTCCGGCTACGAGCGGTAGCCCGGCGCGCCGGCCCGGAGACCGGCGTGATTTCCCGGATACTAGGGGGGCAAAGCGGACCTCGGTGAGCAGATGACGGAGAGCTGGTGCGCAGCAGGCAGTACAGCCAGGACGTGCTCGCGGCGCCATCACGGCGGCCGGCCGAGCCGCCCCGGATCGAGGCCGAGAACGGGCTCGTAGTCGAGGACAGCGCCGCCGAGTTCTGCGGAGCCGTGGTCGGCTGCGAGAAGGACGCGGTCACGCTCGAGGACCGGTTCGGCAGGCGCCGGGTGTTCCCGCTGGCCGGCACGTTCCTGCTGGAGGGCAGGCGGGTAGTGCTCGTCCGGCCCGTCCCCGCGCAGCGGCGCGGCCCGGCCAGGACCGCGTCGGGCTCGATCGCCGCTCCGGTCGCCAGGGCAAAGATGGCCAGGGCCAGCCGCATTTATGTCGAGGGCAGGCACGACGCTGAGCTGGTCGAGCGAGTCTGGGGTGACGACCTGCGCGACGCCGGGGTCGTCGTCGAGTTCCTGAACGGCATCGACGATCTGCCCGCGATCGTCGCCGACTTCGCGCCGGCCGGCGCCCGCCGGCTGGGCGTGCTCGTGGATCACCTGGTCGGCGGCTCCAAGGAAAGCCGGATCGCAGCGCAGGTCAGCTCTCCCGGCGTGCTCATCGTCGGCCACCCGTTCATCGACGTGTGGGCGGCGGTCAAGCCGGCCGCGGTCGGCATTGACAGCTGGCCTGAGGTGCCGCGCGGGCAGCCCTGGAAGGAGGGCGTGCTGGCCGCGATCGGCTGGCCTGCCGACTCGGCCGCCGGCTGGCGGCGCATTCTGGCCAGCGTCTGGTCCTATGCCGATCTTGAGCCGGCCTTCCTCGGCCGGGTGGAGGAACTGATCGACTTCGTCACCGCGCCCGGCAGCCAGTAATCTCCGCTGCGGGCGGGCTGGCGAACACCAATAGCGACGGGAACGCACATGACAGACCACGCGGATCTCGCCGCGTTGCGGGACAGGTGCACGCGATCCTTCCACGGCCACGGGCGGGTGACGGCCGCGGCGATGCTGGCGACAATCCCGGCGGACACCGCGACGGACACCTACGGCCAGGGCGGCGTGGTGGCGGACCTGGAGGCCGAGATTGGCCGGCTGCTGGGGAAGCCGGCCGCCGCGTTCCTCCCGTCCGGGGTCATGGCGCAGCAGGCGGTCCTCCGGGTGCACGCCGACGCCCGCCAGCGCCGGATGGTGATCTTCCATCCGATGTGTCACCTGGAGCAGCACGAGGACCAGGCCTACCAGCGACTGCACGGACTGACCGGTCGGCCCGCCGGCGACCGGGAGCGGCTGATCACGCTGGCTGACCTGACGGCGATCGCCGAGCCGCCGGCCGTGCTGCTGCTTGAGCTTCCGCAGCGGGACATCGGCGGCCAGCAGCCGCCCTTTGACGACCTGGCCGCTCAGGCGGGCTGGGCCAGGGAGCGGGGCGCGGCCGTTCACCTGGACGGCGCCAGGCTGTGGGAGTCCGCTGCCGGATACGGACGGCCGCCAGCCGAGATCGCGGAGCTCTTCGACTCCGTGTACGTGTCGTTCTACAAGGGCATCGGCGCGCTGGCCGGCTGCTGCGTCGCCGGTCAGCCGGACGTGATCGAGCAGGTCAGGGAATGGCGGCGGCGGATGGGCGGCACGCTGTACGGGCTCTGGCCGAGCGCGGCATCAGCGCTCAGCTGCCTGGCGGAGCGGCTGCCGAGGTTCCCGGCCTACCTGGACCACGCGCGAGCGGTCGCCGCCGCGCTGGGAGACGTGCCCGGCATCCGGGTGATCCCGGATCCGCCGCAGGTGCCGATGATGCACCTGCTGCTGCGGACGGGTCAGGACGAGTACGCCAGTGCCGCCACGCGGCTGGCGGAGGAGCGCGGCATCTGGACGCCGCCCACGGTGATGGCGACGGCTGATCCCGGTATGCAGCGGCTCGAGCTCTCCGTCGGCGACGCCACGCTCGGGTTCGAGCCCGCTGAGCTGGCTGCGATTTTCGCCGGGCTCACTGGCTCCTGACCGACTCCTGCGCCCTAACAGGCTGGCGGCCGCGCAGCCTGGCCGCGACGATCGTCAGGACCACCATCAGGGGCCACAGCGCCTGGTCGACGGTGACGGCTCGCTCGGCCAGGCCCAGCTGCGGGCCGTTGAACAGCTCGGCGGTGAACCAGAGCAGCAGCGCCAGGTTGACCGCCGCTGCTGTGTAGGCGACCCGCGGGCGGAGCGCGGCAGGGGTGCCGGGAACACGGCGGACCGCCGCGACGGGCCAGCTAGTCATGATCACCAAGCCGAGAAAGGAGAAGGTCTCGTGCGCGAGTGAGCCGCCGTGGTGGGGCTGCGGATTCGCGGCGATGAGCATGCCGCACACGCCGCCGAAGATCAGCAGAATCCGGCCCCGGTCAGCGGCGGGCCGCAGGGCGAGCCCGGTCACGATGTCGCAGGCGCCGACACCGAGAATGGCCAGCGTGACCACCCAGCGGTAGGGCATGCCGACTGAGGCAAGGGTGGAGATGGACCGCTGCACCGCGTCGAACGGAACGGGCTGCAGATCCGCGCCCGCGGTAAAGCCACCGATCAGGAGCAGCGGCGCCAGTACCGACGACGCGATTCCCCACCACGGCACCCGCACTAGTCCACGGTAAGCCGTGCGGGTTCTGATATCGGAGGCGACCCTCCGTTTTTGCGTCAGATAGTGGTCCCTGCCCGCTGCCCGCCGGCCAGCAGGCAGGTTATCGGTGACATGATCGTGACATGACGGTTGTGAAGATCAACGCGATCACGGTGCCGCCGGACAGCGGCGACGAGCTGGCACGCCGGTTCGCCGCCCGCGCGGGCGCTGTCGACAATCAGGATGGCTTCGAGGGATTCGAGCTTCTCCAGCCGACCGACGGCCGCTCGACCTGGCTGGTCGTTACCCGGTGGCGGGACGAGGAGTCCTTCGAGGCGTGGCGGACCTCGCCGGCTTTCGGGCAGGGCCACGGCCACGGCGGAGGTCATCCCCATGGCGGGGGTCATCCGCATGGCGAGGGCCATCCGCACGGCGAGGGCCATCCGCACGCCGAGGGCCACGACGGTGCCGCGAGCGGCGGCCAGCCAAGGCCGGTCGCCGTCAGCAGCGAGCTGTGGTCGTACCGGATCTCCGGCGGCTCGCCCTGTTAGTGAGTGCGCCTGTTCGTCAGTGCCGCTAGTCCGGCACGGGCACGTTGACGTCGTCCGCGGCGACGGCGTGCACGTGCGGCAGCTCGGCGAGGGCGGCCGCCAGGTCGTTCACCGAGCCCTTGCCGTGCACCTGCAGCGAAACCTCGACGGCGGCGCCGCCTGGCGATCCGTCCAGCTCAGCCCGGACGCCGCCGACCGCGTCCGCGGACATCTGGTCGATCGCGAATCCGCGGGACGTGGTCAGGCTCAGCACGTCCCGCAGGATGCCGTGCCCGTCCGGGTAGCGCACCCGGAGCGTCGAAATCGCCGTGCTGGAGCTGGGCAGCCGCCGGCTGAGAACCGGGAACGCCAGGGCGACGACCAGATAGGCGCCGGTGGCCAGCAGCGCGAGCAGAGGCAGGCCGGCTCCGGCCGCTGACCCGATGGCGGCCGCGACCCAGATCGATGCGGCGGTGGTCAGGCCGCGCACGCCGTCATGCCGGACGAAAATCAGCCCGGCGCCAAGGAAGCCGACGCCCGTCACGATCTGGGCAGCGACCCGCGAGGGGTCGACCACGATCCGGCCGGGCTCGAGTACGTCGCTGAATCCGTATTTGCTGATCAGCATGAACAGGGCGGCACCGGCTCCGACCAGGGTATGAGTCCGCAGCCCGGCGCTCTTCTGCCGGAGCTCCCGTTCCAGGCCGATGACGGCCGACAGCAGCAGCGCGAGGCCGAATTCGGCGCACTGCAGCCAGCCCTCGATGTTGGGACTGCCTGCGGCGAGCAGGCGGCCGGAGACAGACATCACACCACCACGGTCTCGCGCGGTAGCCGGGCGGGCCGGTACCGCCTCGTTCAGTGACGGTGTGCTGCTGCCCAGAAAGACCTGGTTAAACCACTGTTACCGCTATGCGCGGCGAGTGGCGAGGAAGACCGGGATCTGCCGGTCCGTCTTTTCCTGGTACTCCGCGTACGGCGGGAACGCCGCAACGGCCCAGTCCCACCACTGCTCGCGCTCGGGCCCGGACAGCTCGCGGACCTGCGCGTCGAACGGCTCAGGCCCGTCCTGGATCCGGACCGCGGCGGGATCCGCCTTCAGGTTGTAGTACCAGACGGGATGCTCCGGAGCGCCGCCCTTAGATGCGACGAGCGCGTACTCGCCGTCGTGCTCGACGCGCATGAGCGCGAACTTGCGGATCTTCCCGGTCTTGTTGCCGCGGGTGGTGACGATGATGACCGGCAGCCCGGTGTCAGCCAGCGTGCCGGCGCGCTGACCGCCGGACGCCTCATATTCCGCGACCTGATCGCGGACCCACTGGGCCGGGCTTGGCTCGTATTCGCCTTCGAGACTCATGCGACCGACTCTATGCCCGCTCGAAGAGCGCCATCATGGCGGCTCCGAGCGACGGCACGACCCCGTGGCGGCGGCGGATCATGTCGGCCACCAGCCGGTCCAGCCGGTCTGGTGCGAGGCGCCGAGGCCTGCGCCGGTGTCGCCGTGGAAGTACTCGCTGAAGATCACGTTGTCGCGCCAGGCCGCGTCATCGCGCAGGAGACCGGCATCCCCGAAGCACG
>Ga0302325_10007375_pt1 | contig 24416 bp, 8 predicted proteins | sample Palsa_T0_2_FD_201948 | JGI IMG/M metagenome (GOLD analysis project Ga0302325, IMG submission 201948) | Peat permafrost microbial communities from Stordalen Mire near Abisko, Sweden - Palsa_T0_2 | ecosystem: Environmental > Terrestrial > Soil > Palsa > Peat permafrost | place: Sweden: Abisko... | reverse complement strand
CGGCTTCGTCGCGGACGTGGCGGGTTTCGATGCCGGGTTCTTCGGGATCGCCTCGGGGGAGGCATTGGCGATGGATCCTGAGCAACGGTTGTTGATGGAGTGCTCCTGGGAGGCACTGGAGCACGCGGGAATCGAACCGACATCGTTGCGGGGTTCGGCGACCGGCGTGTTCACCGGGATCTTCGGCCAAAGCTATGCCAGCGAGGCGACCGACCTGGAGGGGTATCGGCTGACAGGTTCGGCGTCGAGCGTGGCCTCGGGGCGGGTGGCGTACTTCTTGGGGCTGGAAGGCCCGGCGGTGTCGGTGGATACCGCGTGTTCGTCGTCATTGGTCGCCATGCATTGGGCGGTGCAGTCGTTGCGGTCGGGGGAGTGCGATTTGGCGTTGGCCGGAGGGGCGACGGTGATCTCGTCTCCCGCGGTGTTCGTGGGGTTCAGTCGGCAGCGGGGATTGGCCTCCGACGGGCGGTGTAAGTCTTTTGCCGGCGCGGCTGATGGGACCGCGTGGGGTGAGGGCGCCGGGGTCGTGGTGCTCGAGCGGTTGTCGGATGCGCGACGGTTGGGGCATCCGGTATTGGCTGTGGTGCGCGGTAGCGCAGTCAACCAAGATGGCGCCTCTAACGGTCTGACCGCACCGAACGGTCCTTCTCAACAGCGCGTGATTCGGGCGGCGCTGGCCAGCGGAGGACTGACCGCCGCCGACGTGGATGTCGTGGAGGCCCACGGCACGGGCACCAAACTGGGTGATCCAATCGAGGCGCAAGCGTTGCTGGCCACTTACGGAAAAGACCGTCCTCAAGGACGGCCGCTCTGGTTGGGCTCGATCAAATCGAATATGGCTCACACTCAGGCCGCGGCCGGGGTGGCCGGCGTGATCAAGATGGTGCAGGCGATGCGGCACGGAGTGATGCCGGCGACACTGCACGTCGACGTCCCTTCGCCATACGTGGATTGGTCGAGCGGAGCGGTTTCGGTCTTGACCGAGGCTCGGGGCTGGCCGGCCGACGGGCGTCCGCGCCGTGCAGGCGTGTCCTCGTTCGGGATCAGTGGCACCAACGCGCATGTGATCTTGGAGGAAAGCTCAGCCGAGCTGATCGAGAGCCCCGGCGGCGCAACGAATTCAGATGGACCCGGTCGGATGGGATTGTCGACCTTGCCGTGGGTGATCTCGGCACGATCGGCGGAGGCGTTGGCCGCGCAGGCGGACCGATTGTTGACCTGCGTGCAGTCCGACGAACAGCTGAACCCCGTCGATGTGGGGTGGTCGTTGGCACGGCGGTCGGTGTTCGAGCATCGAGCTGTGGTGGTCGGCGCAGATCGCCAGCAGTTGCTGGCGGGTCTGGCCGGCGTTGCCGATGGCCAGCCGGATGCGGGCGTGGTGATGGGCCGGGCGGGGCATGTCGGCAAGACGGTGATCGTGTTCCCCGGGCAGGGTTCGCAGCGGATCGGGATGGGCCGCGAACTCTACTGTCACTTACCGTTATTCGCTCAGGCCTTTGATGCGGTGACAGATGAGTTGGACCGGCACCTGCGACTGCCGCTGCGCGACGTCGTCTGGGGTGACGATCAGGGTCTGCTCGACACCACCGAGTTCGCCCAACCGGCGTTGTTCGCGGTGGAGACGTCGTTGTTCGCAGTCTTGCGGTCATGGGGATTGAGCCCGGATTTCGTGATGGGCCATTCGGTGGGGGAGTTGTCAGCGGCGTATGCGGCCGGGGTGTTGAAGCTGGCGGACGCGGCCATGTTGGTCGCTGCGCGGGGGCGGTTGATGCAGGGGTTGGCGGCGGGCGGCGCCATGGTCTCCGTGGTCGCAGCCGAACACGAGGTGGCGAAGCTGTTGCGCGGTGGAGTGGCGATCGCGGCGATCAACGGCCCTCAATCGGTGGTGATCTCAGGAGCACAGCCCGCGGTGAACGCGATTGCGCAACAGTTGGCTCAGCAGGGCCGGCGGGTCCGCCCGTTGTCGGTCTCCCACGCGTTTCATTCGCCGTTGATGGAGCCGATGCTCGAAGAGTTCGGGTGTCTCGCCGCGCGAGTTGAGGTGCGAAAGCCCCAGATCGGGGTCGTCTCGAATGTGACGGCCGAGCTCGCCGGGTCCAATTCCGGCTTCGGGTCGGCGCAGTACTGGGTGGATCACATCCGCCGGCCGGTGCGGTTCGCCGATAGCGCGCGCCGCCTGCGAGCCCGCGGTGCGACCCACTTCATCGAGGCAGGTCCCGCCAGCGGTCTGACGGCATCGATCGAACAGTCGCTGTCGTCCCCCGAGGCCGTGGTGGTCCCGGCGTTGGCAAAAGGCCGCCCTGAGGTGGCCGCACTGATCGGTGCTGTCGGCCATGCGTTCACCACAGGGGTGGGAGTGGACTGGCCTGCGGTGTTTGCCGGCTCGGGTGGCCGGCGGGTGGAGTTGCCCACCTACGCATTTCAGGGCCGGCGGTTTTGGGCGCAAGGCTCGGTGGGCGCCGCCGACGCGACCGGCTTGGGCGTCGACGGGACCGGGCACCCGCTGCTGGGTGCGATCGTGGAGCGACCCGATTCTGGCGGCATCGTGCTGACCGGTCGGTTGTCGCTGGCAGCTCAACCGTGGTTGGCCGATCACGTGGTGGGCGGTGTGGTGCTGTTTCCCGGAGCCGGCTTTATTGAGTTGGTGATCCGCGCCGCTGACGAGGTCGGGTGCGCAGTCATCGACGAGCTGGTGCTGGCCACGCCGCTGGTGGTGCCGCAGGGCGCCGGATTGCAGGTCCAGGTCGTCGTCGGAGCCGCCGACGAGTCGGCCGGCCGGCCGGTGTCGGTGTACTCCCGGCGCGATCAACCCGATGCGGAGTGGTCGCTACATGCCGAGGGCACGCTCGGGGTGTCGGCCGCCGAGGCGTCGGTCGATCTGTCGGTGTGGCCGCCGGATGGCGCGGAAAGCGTGGACATATCGGACGGCTACGCGCGTCTTGCGGTGCGCGGCTACGAATACGGCCCGGCGTTTCACGGCTTGGTCGCGCTGTGGCGGCGTGGACCGGAACTCTTCGCAGAGGCCGCTGCTCCCGCGGACGCCGGTGTTCGGGTCGACGGGATGGGAATTCACCCCGCACTGTTGGATGCGGTTTTGCATGCCTTCGGGCTTGGCGCCGACACCGCCGAGACCGTGTTGCCGTTTTGCTGGCGGGGAGTGTCGCTACACGCGGGCGGCGCCAGTCGGGTGCGGGCTCGCTTCTCCGCGCTGGATGCGGGCGCGATGTCGATTGACGTGGCCGACGCGTCGGGCCTGCCGGTGTTGACGGTGCGCTCGCTGATGACCCGCCCGATGACCGGCGAGCAGTTGCACGCCGCGGTGACCGCGGCAGCGGCGCGCCCCGATTGCGAACCGCTAGAAGTGGTGTGGTCTCCGCTGCCGCTGAAGTCCCGACTGATCGACGGGTTGGCCCAGCTCCCGGTAGTGACCTGGGATGACTACTGGGCTGCCGACGCTGACGGTGAGACGGCTACCGCCGACAGTGTGGTGGTGTGGCGGTGCGGGTTTGCCGGTGACGACGTGGTGAGCTCGGTGCGCACTGCGACCTACGCCGCCCTGGACGTGCTACAGCGTTGGCTGGCGGGTAGTAATCCGGGCAGATTGGTTGTGCTGACCGGTGGCGCGATGGGGCTATGCGGGGAGGCGGTCAGCGACCTGGCCGGCGCAGCGGTGTGGGGTTTGGTGCGCTCTGCGCAAGCCGAACATCCGGGCCGCATCGTGCTGATCGACGCTGACACGGCGATCGATGCGGCGCAGCTGGTCGCAACCGGCGAGCCCCAACTGCTGGTGCGCGCCGGTGGTGTGCACACCGCCCGGTTGGCCCCGGCCCCTGCGCTGCTAGAACTACCCGCGGAAGACCCCGCGTGGCGGTTGACGGCCGGTGCGGGCGGGACGTTGGAGAGTCTGATGATCCGGCCCTGCCCGGAGCCGCAAGCGCCTCTGCAAGCAGGGCAGGTGCGGGTGGCGGTGGCGGCATCCGGGGTCAACTTCCGCGATGTGATGGCGGCGTTGGGGATGTATCCCGGTCAGGCCCCGGTGCTGGGTGCAGAAGGCGCCGGGGTGGTGGTCGAGACCGGTCCCGAGGTCGCTGATGTCGCCGTCGGTGACTCAGTGATGGGGCTGATCGACGGGACAGGTCCGTCGGCGGTGGCTGACCAGCACCTGCTGGTCACGATGCCGAAGGAGTGGTCGTTCGCGCAGGCGGCTGGGGTGCCGGTGGCGTTTCTGACGGCCTTGTACGGGCTGGCGGATCTGGCCGCGACTCGTGCCGGGGAAGCAGTGCTGATACATGCCGGCACGGGCGGAGTCGGGATGGCCGCAGTGCAGTTGGCCCGGCACTGGGGCGCGGAAGTCTTCGTCACCGCCAGCCGCGGTAAATGGGACACGTTGCGCGCCATGGGTTTCGATGAGGACCACATCGGCGACTCTCGCACGCTGGGATTCGAAGAAAAGTTCTTGTCGGTCACTGAAGGCCGCGGCATCGATGTGGTGCTCAACTCGCTGGCCGGCGAGTTCGTGGATGCCTCGTTGCGGCTACTGGTTCGCGGCGGACGTTTCATCGAGATGGGCAAGACCGATATCCGTGACGCGCAGCTGATCGCCGACCAATATCCCGCCGTGGGCTATCAGACATTCGACTTGATCGAGGCCGGCCCGCAGCGCATGAAGGCGATGCTGAACGAGTTGACGGAGCTGTTCGACGCCCGAGTGTTGGACCTGTTGCCGGTGACCACCTGGGATGTGCGCTGCGCGGTGGAGGCGTACCGATTCATCAGCCAGGCCCGCCACACCGGCAAAGTGGTCCTGACTATGCCGTCGGCGCTTGCCGACGACCTTGCCCGAGGCACGGTGTTGATTACCGGAGGCACCGGCATGGCTGGCGGGGAGTTGGCCCGCCACGTAGTCAACGCATACGGAGTGCGTCACGTCGTGTTGGTCAGTCGGCGGGGGAGTCGCTCGAAGTCGACCGCAGAGCTGACCCTCGATTTGGCTCGTGCGGGCGCTCAGGTGCAGGTCTTGGCCTGCGATGTGGCGGATCGACGTTCCGTTGTGGAGATGTTGGCTCAGCTGCAGCGACGCTGCCCGCCGCTGCGCGGAGTGATTCATGCCGCCGGGGTGCTCGATGACGCGGTGATCACGTCGCTGACGCCGGATCGGGTAGATACGGTGCTGCGAGCCAAGGTGGACGCGGCGTGGAACCTGCACGAGCTGACTCGTGATCTGGGGCTGTCGATGTTTGTGCTGTGTTCCTCGATCGCGGGCACGGTGGGTGCAGCCGGGCAGAGTAACTACGCAGCGGCCAACGCGTTCTTGGACGGACTGGCCGCGCGTCGCCAGGCCGCGGGGCTGCCGGGGGTGTCCCTGGCGTGGGGAATGTGGGCACGTTCCAGCGCAATGACCGCTCACTTGAGCAGCCGCGATCTAGCCCGGCTCAACCGTGGCGGGGTGGCCGCGATGAGCACTGAGCAGGCGCTCGAGTTGTTCGACGCAGCGCTGGCGGTTGATCACCCTGTTGTCGTCGCCGCCCGCCTGGACCGGGCCGCACTGGACGCCCGGGCTCAAGGCGGCGAGCTGCCGGCATTGTTCAGCGGCCTTACCCGTCGCCCACGACGGCGTCTGGTGGAAGGAGCCGTTGATGCCACCCAGTCGAGGTCGGCGTTGGTCGGACGTCTGGACGCGCTGGCGCCCGACGACCAACGCAACCTGCTGGTAGAGATGGTGTGTTCGCAGGCGGCAGCAGTGTTGGGCCGCCCCGCCCCTGAGGAAATCGATCCCGACACGACTTTCCAGGCTCTGGGCTTTGACTCGCTGACCGGTGTCGAGCTGCGCAACCACTTCAAGACCGCCACGGGGCTGGCCTTGTCACCGACCTTGATCTTCGACCACCCCACCCCGACGGCAGTCGCCGACTATATCGGCCGCCAGCTCGCTGAAAACCGCGATCTACAGTCCGAAATGAGCTTGGAACTGACCGACTAGCCCTGCGCCGTCACGACTTCTGTACGGCCAGCGGCGCGGTGTTGGCTTCCTCGGCGACTGCCGGCGGGGCCTTCGGCTTCGCGTGGTCGCCGCGGGGATGGACTACCAAGGGCCACCAGAACCAGCGGCCCAGCATGGTTGCCAGCGACGGCATGAACAGCGTCCGCACCACCAGGGTGTCGAGCAGCAGGCCGATACAGACCGTCGAGCCGAATTGGCCCAACACGGTCAGGTCGCTGCCCAGCATCGACGCCATCGTGAACGCGAACACCAGACCCGCCGACGTCACCACCGCACCGGTGCCGGCCATCGACCGGATGTATCCGGTCTTGAGCCCTGCGTGTATTTCTTCTTTGAACCTCGAAACCAGCAGCAGGTTGTAGTCGGAGCCCACCGCCAACAGGATGATCACCGACAGTGCCACGACGATCCAGTGCAGGTGCATGCCGAACAGGTCCTGCCAGATCAGTACAGACAGCCCGACGGATGCGGCGATCGAGCTGCTCGCGGTTCCGACGATCACCAACGCCGCCACCACACTTCGGGTAAGCAGCAGCATGATCATGAAGATCAGCGTCAAGGCCGACACCACCGCGATCATCAGGTCGTACTTCTCGCCGTCGGCCATGTCGCGGAAGGTCGCGGCGGTGCCGCCGAGATACACCTTGGCGTCCGACAGCGAGGACTGCTTGAGCGCTTCCTGGGCCGCGGTGCGCTCGGCGTCCACGCGATCGATTCCTTCGGGCGACATCGGATCACCCTGGTGAGTGATGAAGAAGCGCACCGACTTTCCGTCGGGGGAGAAGAACAACTTCACGCCGCGAATGAACTCCGGGTTGGTGAACGCCTCGGGCGGCAGATAGAAGAAGTCGTCGTTCTGCGACTTGTCGAAGCTCTGCCCCATCACGATGGAGGTGTTGCTCATCGCCTCCATCTGGTTGATCATCGCCTGGAACGTCTGATACATGGTCAGCGTCAGACCGTGCGTCGTTTTCAACGTCTCGAGCATGATCGGGATCAGCAGCTCTAACTCGTGCGAAGCCTGTGCGGTGCGGGTGATATCGCCGGAGAGATCGTGGAACTTCTCGGCTAGTTGATCGAAACCGTCGATCGAGTCGAACAATGACCGGAGCGAAATACAGATCGGAATGTCGTAGCAGTGCTTTTCCCAGTAGAAGTAGGTGCGGATCGGCCGGTAGAAGTCATCGAAGTCCGCGATGTGGTCACGCAGCGTGTCGGTGATTTCCGAGGTTTCCTGTGTGGTTTTCGCGCTGTCGAGGGCGGCGCTGGCCAGATCATGGGTGACCTTCGCCTGGCGTTCCGTCACGTTGATCATGATCTGCATCTCGTCGGCCATTTTCAGAATGTCTTTCATTCTGTCTTTGAGGAAGTCCATGTTCTGCATGGTCGTCTGGCTCTGGATGCTGTTCTGGAACGGAATTGAGCTGTGCTGGATGGGAATTCCCAGCGGCCGGGTGATGTCCTGGATCATCGCGATGCCGAGGGTCCGGATCTCGTTCTTGGCGACCTTGTCCAACACCAGCATGTCGGCCGGATTGCGCATGTCGTGGTCGGCCTCGATCATCAGCAGGTCCGGATTCATCCGGGCTTCGGAGAAGTGCCGATCGGCCGCGGCGTAGCCGATGTTGGACCGGGCTGATTCGGGTAGATAATGACGGTCGTTATAACTTGGTTTGTATCCGGGTAAGGCGACCATACCGACCAGGACAACAGCCCCGCTCACCGCGAAAACCGGTGCGGGCCAACGCACGACCGCGGTACCGACCCGCCGCCAGAGCCGGCCGCGGGCCTGCCCCTTCTTTTCGAACAGCCCGAATCTGCTGCCCACGAAAACCACGGCTGGGCCCAGCGTCAAGCCCGCCGCCACCACGACGATCATGCCGATGGCCACCGGGTCGCCCATGGTGTGGAACCAGGGCAACCGGCAGAAGCTGAGGCAATACGTCGCGCCGGCAATGGTCAGCCCGGACCCAAGCACGACCGGGGCCACACCCTTGAAGGTTGTGTAGTAAGCGCTTTCGCGGTCTTCTCCGGCGCGACGCGCCTCCTGATAGCGGCCGACGAGGAAGATGCCGTAGTCGGTGCCGGCCGCGATCGCAAGCATCGTCAGGATGTTCGCTGCGAACGTGGTGAGCCCAAAGGCGTTGTTGTAACCGAGAACCGCGACGATTCCGCGTGCGCAGGCCAGCGCCACGAACGTCATGAACAGCTGGATCAGCGTCGTGACGATCGAGCGGTAGACCAGCAGCAGCATGATCGCGATGGCGCCCATGGTGAACAGCGTGATCTTCGCCAGGCTGTCGTTGCCGATGACGTGCATGTCGTCCGACAGCGCCGCCGAGCCGGTGACGTGAGCCTTGACCCCGGGCGGCGCCGGCTCGTCGTCAACGACCTTGCGGACGGCCTCCACGGACTTGTTGGCCTGTGTGGTGCCCTGATTACCGGCGATGTTGACCTGGACGTAGGAAGCCTTGGCATCGGCGCTCTGCGCGCCCGCCGCGGTGAACCGGTCACCCCAGAAGTCCTGGATGTGCTGCACGTGCTCAGGATCGGCTCGCAGCTTACGGACGATGTCGTCGTAGTAGCGGTGCGCGGCGTCGCCGAGCGGCTGCTGACTTTCCACCACCACCATGACCGTGCTGTTGGAACTGAACTCGTGGAAGTTGTGCCCCATCCGCATCATCGCTTGATTCGACGGCGCTTCCAGGGGCGCCATTGGCGCGGAATGGTTTTCGCCGACGATTTCCAGGCTCGGAACGGCGACGTTGACCCCGACGGTCAGCGCGACCCAGCCCAGGATGATCGGAATCGCGAAGATGCGAATGAGATGCGGGATAAAAGGGCGGTGCGGTTTGGCTGCTGTGCTCTGAGTGTCGGTGTCGGTCATGCGGACTTCACCAGGCAGAACGTTTGGGCGTTGTGGCCGTCCGAGCTGCGGTGCTCGCGTAGCTCTCCGTCAACGGTGATACGGCAGCCGATGTAGCCGGCATCCGTCTGCGCCATGATGTTGGCGCTCACCGCGGGCAGAGTGGTGGAAATGGTGTACGACCATGGCAGCGGCGCGTTGTTGACCTGGTGGGTGTTGGCGTCGGCGTCCCAGTAGTTGATGTTCGCGACGCTGCCGGGCGGCCCGTCGATCTCGTACTTCACCACTTTGGGGTTGAACTGCACGATCTTGATTCCGGCTCCTGAGTTCGCGTTGAGGTCCTGCGAGGCGAACACCTTGTGCAGGCGCGTCACGGCCAGGGTGGAAACTGACAGGACCACCGCGAGCAGCAGCGGTATCCAGGCACGTTTGAGCAGACCGCTAATCGACATCGCCCTCACTCGGTCTCCTCCCGCCGCCCGTCCGCAATGTTGTCCGCGAACGCGTCAAGCCACGGATCCTTTCCGCAGTCGAGAACGGACGCGTCCGGGGCAGCTTTGCCGAAAGAGCTGGCCTTTGTCGGTCATCGTCGCCGATGCCGCTTAGAACCTTTGCTCGGCTAACGATGCTAGACGATAGGGCACGCCCGCGTTCTGTTAGGTCCCTACGACGTATCGCTCCTCGCACGGTTACTGAGCGGCGCGGCCCGTGACCGGCGGGAGGTCGGCCAGCGTGACGATTCCCGGCTTGGCGGCCACGACTGCGGGCATCGCGTTGGTCACCGGCATCGCGGTGTAGATCATGCCCAGGCCCATGAATCCCGGCTCGGTCCACCCCTTAGGTGGCAGACAGTGCACCACGGTGCGCATATTGGGCACCCCAAACACCTGAATGACGTGGCCGTGCTCGAGTGGCTTGGGCGGCACCACGTGACTGCCCATCGTCCAGTTGAAGCCGACGCTGACCACGTTGTGGTCGCCGACCCAGCCGCGGTGGTAGCCGAAGACGCTGCCGACCGTGCCGGCCGGGATCTTCATGAAGCCCAAGTCTGAATCACCGGTGGCTGCGGTGAAGGTGACGTCGAAGGTCATCTTGTCGAGCTGCGCGCCGATCGCATCGGCCATCATCGCGGCGGATTCGGCGAAGACCTCACTTTCGCGTCGCACGTTCTCGGCCAGCCCGGGCGTGTCAGGGTCTTGCGAGAAACCCATCGCCGTCTGGGTTTCCGCCGATTCGTAGGTAGAGCAGTCCACTGATTCGGTGATGCGGATCTCGTCGACCCGTTCGCAAGACCCGCTGAGCGCCATGCCGACCAGGTTCGTCATCCCGGGGTGCGCGCCGCTGCCAAAAATCGTCGAGCCGCCCCGCTCGCACGCGTCGAGGATCCGCTGCCGGTCCTGCGGTGTCTGCTTACCGCCGGTGATCCAGGCCGCGCTGGAGCACACGTTGATGCCTGACTCGAGCAGCCGAACCAACTCGTCGACGCTGGGCCACAACGGGTTATAGCAACAAGCGTCGGGCCGAAGTGCCAACAGCGCATCAATGTCGTTGGTGGCCTTGACCCCGGTGGGCTCCGGCCAACCGGACAGCTCGGCGGCGTCCACCCCGACCTTGTGCTGCCCGTGCGCGTACACACCGACCAGTTGCATATCCGGTCGGCCGATGATGGCGTGCAGCGATCGTCGTCCGATGTTGCCGGTAGTCCACTGGATTACTCGAAGCGGATGGTCTTTGGTCGCGCTCATCTGGGGCTCCTTTGCCGGTGTGCTTGACTCATTATGTTCAACCGGCCAACGCCCACCCGTTCCGTGCATCTCTTACGCATCGCCGAGATAGCGAGAAAGAATGCTCGGGCTGCAGGAAATCGCGGAGAAGTTTGATGCCTGACGAACCGGGCCCGCACCTGACTGGATCGAGAAATGGTCATAGCCCGGAGGCGCCGACCGCGAGGAAGGCGCAGCCGATCGCGCTCAGCAGGATTGCGACGTCGCGGCGGCGACGCGACCGGATCCAGTCGTGCAGTACAGCCACCGACCTGGCGGTGGCCTTGGGTGCCAACAGATAGGCCAGCAGCGGTATCTCAACGAGTGCGAATGCCACGACGTTGAACATCACCAGCACGGCGACTTGGGTCAGCGCTGCCGCGCCAGAGGCCAGGATGACGGCCAGCGCTGCGAGATAGTCGACCGACGGCAACGCGATACTGAGGCCGGCGATTCCCGCGACGGATAGCGAATCGCCCTTCAGCAAGTTCCGGGCCGGCGTCGCCAATTTGGCCGATCGCGGACCCAGCCGGCTGGGGAGGTCGACGGCCCCCACCGCGGCGAAGAACAGAAGCAGCAGGCCGATCAGGATCTGAACCCTGGGCACGGTGACGAAGGACGTTCCGAGCAATATGCGCCGAAACACAAACAGCACAACCAGTCCCACCGTCGTTCCCATGGCGAAACCGCCACACAAGAACGCGAACAGCTGCAGCGCCGGTTTGGGTCTGTTCAGCATGAGCGCGGTCATGCCGATCCGGAACGGTTCGATGCTGACGGCAAGGGCCATCACCAGGACTGTCGCCAGCATGAGCTGATTCTGGGTGTGCGAACTCGGCCGGGCTACGCGTCCAACCGGGCGAATTGGTGTTGGCGGTACTGCTCCACGCAGGCGGCGCGCCTGATCTTTCCGCTCGTCGTGGTCGGTATCGATCCCGCCGGGACCAGAACCACGTCCCCGACATTCAGGCCGTGCGCATTGGAGATCGCCGAGGTGACATCGCTTTTGACCGCGCTGAGCCGCTGTAACGCATCCTCGCTGGGCTCGCCGCGGTTCTTCTTCACTTCGATGACGGTGACCAGCTGCTCGGTGCTGTCGACCGGGACCGATATCGCCGCGACCCGACCCTGGGTGACCTCTTGGACCGTCGCCTCGATGTCCTCGGGGTAGTGGTTACGCCCGCGGATGATCAGGAGATCCTTGATGCGGCCGACGATGAACAGCTCACCCTCGTAAATGAAGCCCAGGTCGCCGGTGCGTAGCCACGGCCCGTCAGGGGTGCTGGGCGAGGGGTTGACGAGCGTGGCACCGAAGCAGGCCTGCTCTTCCGGCGGTTTGTGCCAGTAGCCCTCGGCGACGTTCTCGCCGTGCACCCAGATCTCGCCGACCAAGTCGGACGAGCATTCGCGATGCGTCTCGCTGTCGACGATTCGCAGCTTGGGCGATTGCGGCACTTGGTAACCGACAAGCGCCGTGCCGCCCCCGGCCGCGCACGGCTCCACGCGGCCGGTGCCCAGCTCGCCGACATCAAAGTGCACGGCGGGCGCCGACTCACTCCAAGTGCCAGCCGTCACGAAGACGGTTGCCTCCGCCAAACCGTAGGACGGACGCATCATGTGGTCGCGGAAATTGAAATGCGAAAACCGATCGACGAAGCGGTGCAGCGTCGCCGGCTCGACACGCTCGGCGCCGCTGATGATGCCCAGCACGCCGCCGAGGTCGAGCCCGGCCAGATCGGCGTCGGTCGTATTGCGGGCGGCCAGGTCGAAGGCGAAGTTAGGCGCCGACGACCACGCAGAGGGATTCTCGGCCAGTGCCCGCACCCACCGTGCCGGCCGTTCCAGGAACCCCACCGGGCTGGTCAGCTGGGCGTGATAGCCACCCAGGATTGGTGCACAGACCCCCAGCACCAGACCCATGTCGTGGTAGAAGGGCAGCCACGACACAAGCGTGGTATCAGACGGAACTTTGAAGTTTGCGAAGAAGCTGCGCATCAGCTGCTCGAAATTCACCGTCAGATTGCGGTGCGACATCATCACCCCGGTGGGCAGTCGCGTCGAACCCGAGCTGTATTGCAAATACGCGATACTCGGCAGATCGGCTGTTTGAAGGCTTGGCCCGCACTCGGCGTCCAGCTTCAACGCATCGATCGCGACGATCTTCGGCGCGGTGTCCATGCGTGACTGATCGACATAATCGCCGACGTCTTCGGCTGCCGCGGACGTCGTGAGGACAACTGAGGGCGAGGTGTCGGCGAAGACCGCGCCCACCCGCTCGTAACTCGAGCCGCGGTGAGGCAGCGGTAGCGGAACCGCGATGAGTCCCGCCTGCATGGATCCCAGGAAAGCCAGGATGTACTCGAGGCCCTGCGGGGCCAGAATTACTGCGCGATCTCCGACCGACCCGTGCGCGCGGATCTCGCGCGCCACATTCATCGTTCGGCGCGATAGCTGCGACCACGTCAGAGTTTCGGGAACGCCGGCGTAGTCCTTCTCGTAATCGGTGAAAGTAAACGCGATGTCATTGGGCCGCAGGCTGGCACGCCCGTGCAGCATCGAAAGGATGGATGACTGGTGCATGGGCGTCACTTCGTATCCGTAGGAATCGTCGATTTCGAGGGTTCGAAATCAGTGGTCAGTTAGGCGTTTCACTCGCACCGTGCGACAGCACGGACATGGCACCGCTGAGAATCTGCGAGAACGGGTCGGCACCGCCACCGAACGTCGCCTGGTTGGCCGGCGCAGTGACTTCAGCTGGGTCGAAGCCGTGCACCGGGTCGACCTGAACCGGCGCCGTTGCCGGGTCATCGTTTCGAACGTAACCCGCATTCACCCGGGGGATGAGGATTGCGTCGAGTTTGTTCAGCGTGTCTTCCGGGATCCCGATGTATTTCAGCGGCATCACCAGCGGAAGGTGCTTTTCCGGGACCATGATCGTGGTGTCTTTCGCGCCCCTGGAATTGATCGTGGTTCTGATGTTCTGCGGTGGCACCATGCTCGCGTTCGTGAATGCCACCGCGGTGTGACCCGTCGCGAGGCCGAGCAGCGTGTTGGCGAAAGCGAACATGTTGTCCGGCCGGTCGGGGAAGTCCGCGATCGAGTCGTAGGCAGCCACGAATCTGTTGGTGTCGTACTGGCTCTCGTACGGCGGTGGCATCCGGTAGTCGAGTGCAGGAACGACGCTACCGACCGGGAACGTGGCGGTCAGGAAGCTCTGGCCGAAGGCATGATGCCCGATCGGGTCGCCGAATGTGGCGAAGTTCAACGCGTTCGGCGGGGGAGCATTCGGGTCAGTCGCCAGCCGGGCCTGCTCGCCATCGACGACGAACCCGCCCTCGGACAAGCCGATCGCCGTACCGGGGCGACCAGTGGCGCGGATCGCCGCATCCAGGTTGTCGACTCCTACGTCGACCGACTCGCCGACGCTGGGGCCGTCCAGACCCAGGCCGGGAAAGTTCTCACCGAGCTTGCCGATGCCGGGGAAGAGCCGCTCCAGCACGTGGCCCTGAACCTGCCCCGCCGGGTAGCGAACGATTTGTCGCTGCTGGCCGGGGAACCAGTCCGCGCCCTCCATACGGATGTATTGGTCGTAGGGGACGCCCAGAACGTGAGCGCCGCCGAGGGCGTAGGCGGTCTGATCGCCCGGCGCCCCGGGACTCGGCGGCCCGCTGATGGGTGTGTCATCGGCCGTCGCGGCTCCGATACCGAAACATCCTGCGGCGCCGACTGTTACCAGCGCCGAAACTCCCGCGAGTAGTTTCTTCATCCCTACTCCTGACCACGTGGGTTCGTCTCGTAGTTTCACATACATAACGGGTGCGCGCTAACTGGCTTGCGGCTGTGCGCGCCCGGCTGCCGACCGCCGCGCGCCACCTCGTGACGGCCACCAGTTTGCCTGCCCGACCAGCGCAGCGATGGCCGGAACCGTGATGGTGCGGACCAAGAAGGTGTCCAGCAAAATTCCCACACCGATCACGAAACCACCCTGGACCACGGTGCCGATGCTGGAGAACAACAGACCGGCCATCGAGGCGGCGAAGATCAGACCTGCCGCAGTGATCACGCCGCCGGTCGAACTCAGGGTACGGATGATGCCGTACCGCATGCTGTGCGGAGACTCATCACGCATCCGGGAGACCAGCAACATGTTGTAGTCGGCTCCCACCGCGACCAGCACCACGAACGCCAGTGGGGGCACGCTCCAATGCAATTGCTGGCCGAGGATGAATTGGAATACCAGCGCGCCAATACCCACCGCCGATAAATACGAGACGACCACGGAAGCAACCAGGTACAGCGGCGCGACAATCGCCCGCAGCAGCACGATCAAGGTCAGCAGCACGACAAGCAGTGTCACCGCGATGATGAACCGAATGTCGTGCTGGTAATAGTCGCGGGTGTCCTTCAGCCCGACGGTGTATCCCGCCATCGAGATCTTGGCGTCCGACAACGCCGTATTCGGCTGGGCTCCCTTGGCGGTCGCAAGGATCGAGGTGACCTGATCCATGGCCTGGGTGCTGAACGGATTGAGCTTGGTCTGCACCAGGTACCGCACCGAGTGACCGTCGGCCGAGATGAATACCTTGGCGGCCTTCTGGAACTCATCCAGATGTAGCAGCTGCGCGGGGATATTGAATCCGGCCATCGCCGGTTGCGCCGCGTCGTGCTTCAGCGACAACAGGAACGTCGCCGACTCACTGAGCCCTTCGCCCAACTGCTTGACCTGGTCGACGAGCAGGTTGACCGCGTCTGCGATCTGCCGGCTTCCACCGGCGAACTGGTTGGCGCCGCTTTGCAGCTGGTCCAGGTTCGCCTGCAGGCCGCCGGGCTGGTCCATCCCCATCGACTGCAGCACGCCGGTGAGCTTCGCGACCGCCGCACGCAGCCGGTCAGTCGTGGCTTTCATGGCCTTTTTGTCCGGATAGTCCTGCAACTGGTGGGCCAGGTCATTGATCGCGTCGAGATCTTCCTGATCGCGCCCACCGGTCAGCCGCTCGAACGCCCCGCGGGTGGCGCTGCAGGACTCATCGACATCGCAGACTGGATTGCCCTGCAGCGCGGTCAGCACCGGGCCGATCCACTCGAACATGTTCTTGGCCGCGCTGTAGTTCCAGCCCATGGTGTTGGCGAGCGAGTTGACGTGGTCGACGAGTTGGGCCGCGATGTCGACCTCGTGGACCAACGTGTCGCCGCTGTACTGGTCCTTTGACGATTTGAAGGTGTTCTCCAGCTCCTGCACGCTGGCAGCCAGCTCGCCGACCTGGCCGCGCACCTCGTCGAGTTTGTCGGCCAATGTGCTGGACCCTGCGGACAGCTGGTTGAGGTCGCTGGTGTGGTCGTTGATCAAGGTGGAACCGCCGGCCAGGAAGCTGCCGATAGCACCCGCCTGATAGGTGGCCCGGAATTGTTCCGGCACGTTTCCGGTGGGACGGGTGATGCCGCTGATGGCAGCGACATTCGGCAGCTGACTGACTCGGTCCGCCATCTGCTCCAAGTCCGCGAGGGCCTGCGGGTTGCGCAGGTCGCGTGGGGACTGGATGAAGAGGTATTCCGGAATGGACTGATTCACCGGGAAGTGACGATCCAGCGCGGTGTACCCGATCGAGCTGGGCGCGGCAGCCGGCAGGGCCTTGCGATCGTCGTAGTTGTAGCGCACCAACGTGGCGCAGCTGGCCAGGGCGGCGAGCACCAACAGACTGGCGACCAGATGTATCCGCGGGCGGCGCACGATACGGATGCCAGAACGCCGCCAGAACCGGGCAGTGAGTTCGCGCCGCGGCTTGACCCACCCGCGCGGACCGGCGAGCACCACAATCGCCGGCAGCAACGTCACCGCGGCGAGGAATGCCACGCCGATCCCAATCGCCGACGCGATTCCGACCGTTTTGAATACGCCCATTCGGGCGAAGCTGATGACCAGGAACGTGATGCCGACGGTGCTGGCGGATGCGGTGATCACTTTGCCGATCGAGATCAATGCCCGCTTGATCGCCGCCTCGGAGTCCGCGCCTGACCGCAGGTAATCGTGGTAGCGGCTGATCAGGAAGACCGCGTAATCCGTTCCGGCGCCGGCCATGATCGCGCTTAGAAAGACGATGGACTGATTCGAGACGCCGGAGCCGGTCAAGGCGGAGTAGGCGGCCACTATCGCCTGCGCGATCACCAAAGACAACCCGATGCCGATCAGTGGCAGCAGCATGGTGATCGCGCTGCGGTAGACGATCAGCAAAACGATCAGCACCAGGACGCCGATGGCCAGCTCAATCGGCATTCGGTCCTGTTGGCCGGCGACCGTGAGGTCGGCAACGGTGCCGGCCGGGCCGGTGAGGTTGGCCCTTAGCGGCGTTCCGGCGACGGTGTGCCTGACTATGTCGCTGATCTGGTTGAAGGCGTCGTACGACCTTGGGGTGCCCAACTCGCCGGCCACCCCGACGGGCAGCACCCACGCTTTCTTGTCTTCGCTGGTCACGATCGAGCGCAGCGGCGGCGTGCTGATGAAGTCCTGCAACATCACCACATCGCGGGTGTCTTTGCGCAGCGCGTCCACCAGGTTGCGGTAGGTGCCCTCGTCGGCGGGGCTGAGCCCCTTGTCGTCGGTCAGGACGACCAGCAGCAGGTCTTCAGAGCCCGCTTCATGAAACGCCTCGGTCATCTTCCGGGCGGTGACGTTCGAGGGTGCATCGCTGGGCAGGATGGCGAGCGGATGCTTCTCGGACATCTCGTTGAGGGACGGGAAGGTCAGTGGTAGCGCCACCGCGATCGCGACCCACGCGGCGATCACTAACCAGGGCCATCGCACTACAAAATTGGCTAGCCGTCGCATATGGCCCTCACCCCCGGTCGGCGCAGTCGTCTGCGCCCGCCGGCGACGTTCGCCGACGCTGTGTCACATCGCGCAATGTCGTGCCGTCCCCGCACGGTGTTAGCGCAATTCAGGAAACTTCCAGCCATGTAAGTACTCAGGCTAAGCGACGCGACCCCAGTGCCCGCTGTCAGCAACCCGCGCGCACACAGACCGCATTGCCTCCATGTAGCGGGTAGCCGACTTTTGGGCGATGGGGTTGTCGGGATGCATGATCGCCATCACCGTGCCCTCTTTGTACCGGAAGATATACATAGTCAGCTGGTAAGAGAATCGCCCATCGGGGTAGATCCCGATGTTGTCCGCCAGGCCCATGTCGCCTGCCGCGAGGATAGCGTTGAGCGGAGCGGCCCCGCCATGCAGGAAGTTCGACACCGGAAAGTTCGGTTGTGGCCACTTCAACCACGGCGCCAACTCCAGCACTCGGTAATACGGCACCCGCGCCATGTCCAGACCGGAGTCGAAAGACGTCTGGGCGGTGTATGCCGCCTCGTTGAACGAGGTCGCGGCGATCGGCACGGTGATCGGGATCAGGCCGGTGAACCAGCCCTGAGTCATGAAGTTGTCCGCGCCGGTACGGGAATCCCGCGGCGTGAGGCCGTAGTAGGTGAGAGCGCCGGTGAATTCGTGCTCGACCAAGGCCAGGCACGCATAGATGCCTCCAACGAAGCGCGCGCCGGCCGTCCCACATGCCGCATCGAACCGCTCCGCTTGCGCTGGGTCCATCAGCAGTTCGGAGGACATTTCGCTGCTGAGCGTCTTTTCCGGGTCCCCCAGCGGAAGGGGGAACTCGGGGAAGCCGCCGTCGTTGTTCTCGGCGAAGTCGATCCACGCCTGTACGCCCGGCGTATCCACAGTTAAGGCCGCGGTCGACTCGCGCTCGCGAACGCAGAAGTCGTCGAAGCTGCCGGCGTCGGGGAGTTCCAACGCCTCGCCGCCGCCGCTCAAAGCGGCATACATGCCGTTTGCTTCGATCATCGTGGTGCCGATCAGCGTTGCGTCGCCGTGTACGTGGTCCATCGCGACAAAGAACGTGAAGTGACCCTCACGTTGAACAACCCCGAAGGTGAAGCAGCCCCACTCCAATGGACTGGGTATCGCGATGGTGTGCTTGTGAATCTCGTCGACGGTCATGTGGCCCTGGTTGACCGGCTCGAATTCGATCTCAGTCGGATCGGTGATGGTGTGCCTGATGAATCCGCCGTCGTCGGTGCGCTCGAACCAGCTGCGGAAAGTGTCGTGTCGGCGCAGGTAGGCGTTCAGCGCGACGTCCATGGCGGCGATGTCGCACTCGCCCTTGGCGTCACAGCTGGCGATGATCTGCCGGGAAAAGTTCAGTCCGGCGGTGGTCCGCTGATAGTAGTTACGAAGGTGCTGGCCTTGCATGTAGCTGACCGGCACCGGGCTCACCGGTGCTTGGCTAGCTTTTTCCGCGGCCGCGGCCGTCGGGTGCCAGGAGGTGACGGTGCCCGGGGTCAGCGTCCACTCACTAAGCGAGCCGACCGTTATTTGGCCGATGCGCAATAGATCTTCCTCCTCGGTTGAACGGCTCCGGGCCGACCGCTGCTGCTGGCGGCGAGACCCAAGATATCCCGCCCGCCTGTCACTGTCGCCCCGTGTCCGCGGGCACCCTGACAGCTTCAGTACTGTCAATATGGTGCGCCTATTGACATAGAACCACCCGGCGCGCGTCGGGGGTCGTCGCCATACCGTGCGGTACGGTCGCGTTATCCGGCACTGCCGCCGGAGCGGCACTTGCATTACCTGGCCGTGACAGCAATCCTGTTGCGCATCCGGGCCGCACGCGGCGACCGAATCTTTCACAGTCCCCAAATCGAGAGGACAACGCATGGCATCCGAGGGCCAACAGCCGGCATCCAGTTTTGCGATCGTCGGATATGCGGCGCGTTTCCCCGGGGCCGCGGACGCGGATGAGTTCTGGGATGTGCTGCGAGAAGGCCGCGACGCGATCTCCGAGGTGCCCGCCGACCGGTGGGATGTCGACGAATTCTTCGACCCGGACCCAGATGCACCGGGGAAGGTTGCGACTCGTCGGGCGGGTTTCGTCGACGACGTGACGGGGTTCGATGCGCCGTTCTTCGGCATGTCGACGCGCGAGGTCAGGATGCTGGACCCACAACATCGGCTCCTGCTGGAGACTTCGTGGCGGGCGGTGGAGCATTCCGGCACTGCGCCAACGGCTTTGGCGAACACCAATACAGGTGTGTTCGTCGGTTTGGCCACCCACGATTACCTGGGCATGGCATCCGGCGACCTGACTTTCCCCGAGATCGAGGCCTATATGGCGATCGGGACGTCGAACGCCGCAGCGGCGGGCCGGATCAGCTTCCGATTGGGGCTGCAGGGTCCCTCGGTGGCCGTCGACACTGCGTGCAGTTCGTCGTTGGTGGCAATCCATCAGGCCTGCCAGGCGCTGCGCCTCGGTGAGTGCGACCTGGCGCTGGCCGGTGGCGCGAACGTCCTGCTCACGCCGGCGACCATGATCACTTTCTCCAGCGCTCACATGCTCGCGCCCGATGGCCGGTGCAAGACATTCGACGCGGCCGCAGATGGCTACGTGCGTGGCGAGGGTTGCGGCGTCATTGTCATCAAGCGGCTCGAGGACGCTATCAACGACGGCGACCGGATTCGGGCCGTCATCCGGGGCAGCGCGATCAACCAGGATGGCGCATCGGGTGGCTTGACGGTTCCGAATGGCGTTGCGCAACAACGGGTTATTGCCGAGGCGTTGAAGCGCTCCGGCTTAGTACCCGCCGACGTCGACTACCTTGAGGCACACGGAACCGGGACATCGCTGGGTGATCCGATCGAGGCTCAGGCCGCCGGCGCTGTTCTGGGCGAGGGACGCAAGGCCGGCGACCCGTTGCTGATCGGTTCGGCGAAAACGAATATCGGCCACTTGGAGGCCGCCGCTGGTATCGCGGGCGTCATCAAGGTCATCCTGTCGCTCGAGAACGAGTTGCTGCCGGCTCATCTGAACTTTCAGACTCCCTCGCCGCACATTCCGTGGGACCGGCTTGCGCTGCAGGTGGTCCAGGAGGCGACCCCTTGGGAGCGCAACGGTGAAGCGCGGATCGCCGGCGTCAGCTCGTTCGGGTTCGCCGGCACCAACGCGCACGTCATCCTCGAGGAGGCACCTGCGCAAGCGGTCCAGGCCGCCTCAGCCCCGACCGACGAGGCTTCGGAGAAACGGTTCAGCATCCTGCCGATCTCAGCGCGTACGCCCGACGCATTGGTTCAGATCGCCGACCGATACCGCACCTGGTTGAGTGCGCACCCGGAGGCCACCCTGGCCGACGTATGCTTGACCACCGGGGTGGGGCGAGCGCACTTCGAGCACCGGGTCGCGCTTGTGGTCAACTCGCGGGAATCCGCCAGTGAGTTGCTCGGTGCACTCGCCGACGACCGCCCAGCGCCCGGCTTGGTGCGCGGGGTTTCTGACGCCACTCCGAAGACGGCATGGTTGTTCACCGGTCAGGGCAGTCAGTACCCCGGCATGGCGCGGGAGCTGTTCGAGACCGAGCCGGTATTTGCCGAGACGTTGAACCAGTGCGCCGCAGCGGTCGCCGATGTGCTCGAAAAGCCATTGCTGGACGTAATTTTCGATGTGGACAGCGCGGAGGCTGAAGAAACGCTGCGGCAGACGGCCTACGCCCAGCCCGCTTTGTTCGCGGTAGAGATGGGCTTGGCCCGGCTCTGGCAGTCTTGGGGGTTCGAGCCCGCCGTGGTGCTGGGTCACAGCGTCGGTCAGTATTCGGCGGCCTGCGTTGCGGGCGTGTTCAGCCTGGAGGATGGCGCGCGACTGATGGCCGAGCGCGGCCGCCTATTCGGCAGCTTGCCCTTGGGTGGCCGGATGGTTGCGGTGTTCGCCGCAGCCGAGCGTGTCGAGGGCCTCACCGACCAGTTCCCGAGCTTGTCGGTGGCCGCTTACAACGGGGCAAACACCGTATTATCTGGCCCCGCAGGTGATTTGGACCAAGCGGTGGCCAGGTTGACGGCTGACGGCGTGCGTTGCGACTGGCTGGAAACCAGCCACGCGTTTCACTCGGCGCTACTGGACCCGATCCTCGACGAGTTCGAGTCGTATGCGGATGGCTTCAAATACGTATCGCCGCAACGGATTTTGGTGGACAACCGCACGGGCGCTGTCATCGGCCGGAGTCAGAAGCTGGACGGCAATTACTGGCGTCGCCACGCGCGCCAGCCGGTGGAATTCGCCAAGAGCGTGCAGACACTGTCCGACCTGAGTTGCAAGGTGCTGCTGGAAATCGGGCCGCAACCGGTGCTCACCGCCGCGGCTCTGCGCGCATGGCCCGACCCGGCCACCACGCCGCGGGCGATCGCGTCGCTGCGTAAAAACAGCGCGGATCACCGCCAGATCACTGAAGCCCTCGCGGACGCATACGCGTTGGGGCATCTGCCAGACTTTGGCGCTGTGCGGCAGGGGCCGGCGCGCAAGCTCGATCTACCCACCTATCCGTTTCAGCATCGCCAGTACTGGTACCGGGAAAACCGCGAACTGCCCACCCAGCAATCCCATCTCGGGTCTACCAGCGAAACCATTCGGCTTCTCGAAGACGGCCGCCTCGAAGAACTGGCCGCGCTACTCGGCGGTGCGGGCGACGATCCTCAAACACTGAACGTGCTGACGAAGCTTGCGGCACAACACAACCAGTATCGCAAGACTAAGTCGATCGCCGACGCGCGTTACGAGTTCCGTTGGGAGAAAACCAACGCGGCGGTTTCCGATGCCGAGTCCGGTGAGGCGGCTACCTGGCTGCTCATTGGCGGAGATGACGACGCGGCTCACTCGCTGGTAGAGGCGCTGACCGGGCGGGGCCACCAGCACCGAATTCTCGGGTTGCCTGCGTCCGATGCGGACGAGCAAGAGCTCACGGCAGCGTTGCGTGCCGCGGCCAAGGAGTCGCCGACGCTGCGCATCGTGCACGTCGGGGCAATCGGCTCCGACGCCGTGCCGTCGATGCGGTCGCTGTCGCGGATGCAATACCAAGTTCTGGGCGGTACACGGCGACTCTTCCGCGCCGTGGCGGCCGCTGAATTGCGTGCACCGATCTGGGTAGTGACCCGTGGCGCACAACGAGTCACCGACGCGGACACGGTGTCACCAGAGCAGACTGCCCTGTGGGGATTCAGCCGCGCCGCCTCCTTGGAGCTGCCGCAGCTGTGGGGAGGATTGGCGGATCTGGCTGAAGGCACAGCCGACGAGTGGTCGCTGCTGATCAACCAGGTGGCCGCCGAACCGCGCCGCGAAGACCAGTTCGCAGTGCGCGATCAAGCCGTCTACGTGCCGCGGCTGGTTCGGCGGGCTGGGCAAGCGAGCACCAAACCGCTCGCATTACGTGATGACGCAACATATTTGGTGACCGGTGGACTGGGGTCGATCGGACTGGAAATCGCCGGATACCTGGCCGTCAACGGTGCGAAGCACTTGGTGCTGACCAGTCGACGCGACCCGAGCGAGGCCGCGCAACAGCGCATCGATGCTTTCAGCGAACAGCATGGCAGCGACATCCGGGTCGTCACGGCCGATGTGGCCGACGCGAACGACGTGTCGCGACTGTTGGCCACCGTCAAATCCGAGCTACCGCCGCTGGCCGGCATCGTGCATGCCGCAGGCGAAATCGGCACCACACCATTGAGTGACCTCGACGACGCCGAAGTCGATCGGGTCTTTGCCGGAAAAGTCTGGGGTGCTTGGCATTTGAGTGAGGCGGCCGCGGACCTGAAGCTGGACTTCTTCCTCACCACTTCGTCGATCGCCTCGGTATGGGGCGGATATGGTCAGACCGCCTACGGTGCGGCGAACGCCTTCCTGGACGGGTTGACCTGGCGTCTGCGCGAGCAGGGTGTCGCCGGCGTCAGCGTGAACTTCGGTCCGTGGTCGGCGGGGATGGCCGATGAGGAGTCGCGCGCCAAGCTGGCCAAGCGCGGCATCAAGACGTTGTCGCCGGCCGATGCGCTGGCGGGTCTGGCCGAGTTGATCGCCGTCTCTGCCGAGCAGGGCGCAGCACAAGGTGTGGTGGCCCGGATCGACTGGGCGCGTTTCCTTCCGCTGTATCAGCAAGCGGGCCGACGGGCATTCTTCGCCGAGTTGGAGCGCGAGGTGCCCAGCACGGTGCCGGTGACCACTGCTTCCGGGAAGACCGAACTGGTCGAGCGGCTCACCAACGCGCCAGTGCAGCAGCGCCGGAAACTCATGTCGGACTTCCTGCGTGACGCGGTGGCCGATGTGACCCGGGTCGATCCCTCCGAAATCCGCGAAGACGCCGGGTTCTTCGACCTCGGCATGGATTCGCTGATGGCCGTCGAACTGCGGCGGCGCATCGAGCAAGGCGTGGGCAAGGAGATCCCGGCGACGCTGGCGATGGACCACCCGCGTCTGTCTGACACGGTGGACTATCTGCTCGGCGACGTGCTCGCGCTGAGCGAGCAGACAGCACAGTCCGGGGCCGCCTTGGCGACAGCGGTGACGACCCGCACGGACGAGCCGATCGCGATCATCGCCGTGTCCTGCCGCTTCCCCGGCGCCCCCAACCCGGAAGCGTTCTGGGATCTGTTGTCCGGCGGTGTCAACGCGATCCGGGAAGTCCCCGAGGACCGCTTCGACATCGACGAGTTCTACGACCCGGACCCGGAAGTTGCGGGCAAGACCTACACCCGCTTCGGCGGATTCCTCGACGGCATCGACGGTTTCGACCCCGAGTTCTTCGGCATCTCTCCGCGCGAGGCCGTCTGGATCGAGCCGCAGCAGCGGCTGATGCTCGAAACGGTCTGGGAAGGTCTGGAGCGGGCCGGCTACTCGCCGGCGTCGCTGCGCGGCAGCCGAACCGGCGTCTTCGCCGGCGTGGCCGCCAACGAATACGCCCATCTGCTGTCCGCCGA